>Ga0172375_10011913_pt1 | contig 10974 bp, 20 predicted proteins | sample LakKiv1m_FD_114537 | JGI IMG/M metagenome (GOLD analysis project Ga0172375, IMG submission 114537) | Freshwater microbial communities from Kabuno Bay, South-Kivu, Congo - kab_092012_11.1m | ecosystem: Environmental > Aquatic > Freshwater > Lake | place: Democratic Republic of the Congo... | reverse complement strand
TTCTAGTGCGCGAGAGAGGACTTGCACCTCCACGGATTGCTCCATACGAACCTCAATCGTACGCGTATACTAATTCCGCCACTCGCGCATATCAAAACTATAACAAAAAAACCCCAATTATAAAACTTTTCACCCGTAAGCACTGACTCTGTTTTGCTTACTAAAAAAGATTTATAATTGGGGTTTTATTTTTTTATTCTTCTTTTGCTATTTTTTCAATTTCTTTTTTATTTTCATCGTTACTTTCTTCCTGTAATGTTACTGAACGCATTTTTCTTCGAACGTCTTTAACAGCTTTTGTTCTTATGTAATATAACTTTGATCTTCGTGCTCGTGATCGTTTTGTTATTTCAATTTTATCAATTGTTGGAGAAAAAATTGGGAAAATTCTTTCCACACCAACACCTGAAGCAATCTTTCTAACTGTAAAAGTAGCGCCAATTTCTGTTCCATGTTTACGAGCTAAAACAATACCTTCAAAGGCCTGCAAGCGAGATTTACCTTTTTCATCAACAATTTTTGACCATACTCGAACTGTGTCTCCAGCTTTAAAATCAAGCATCTTTCGAGCATCAATATCTACCGGACTAAGTTTTATTTTATTTACTACCATAATAAAGCTAATTTAACACAAAACCATATTTTTTGCAATTTTAATAAATTTTTAATAAATTATTTTTTTATAAATCATCAAACCATTTAAAAAGTTTATTTTCAAATTTTTCATATTTTGCCCAATTTATTTTTCTCAATTGTTTAAATTTTTTAAACTTTCCTTCTGATTCAAAAATTGGATAAAAAAATGCACCAATAACAATAAGAATTGTAGCAAAAACACACCACCAAAAAACAACAAAACCAAAAAAATGAATTATTGTTATCGTTACTATTATTATTAATAATATTAAACCTGTTGCCATAATTTTATTTTATCATTTTTTCTATTTCTTTTGGTAATTTGGATTCTATTTTTATAATTTTTCCTTTCAAATTTTTAAATTGTATTATTTTAGCATGCAAAGCTAATCTGTTTAATTCTTTAGGACAAAAACCTTTTGAATCATAAAGCGAATCACAAATAACTGGATGATTTAAAAATTTCATATGCACACGAATTTGATGTGTTCGTCCTGTCTTAGGTTTAACTTCTAAAAATGTAAATTTTGCTAGCGAAGATTTCTGAAAATTTTTCTCTCCGAGGGTCCCACCTCGTACTCGAGGAAGGGCGCAGGAGGAAAAATTTTTAGAAATTGGAGCTTCAAATCTTTTTAAAACTTTATATTCAGTAATTGCTTCACGCAACTCACCTCTTGCTCCACGACCAGCTAGTCTTCGACGAAAATCAACTGGGCTTCTACCAATTGGTTTATTTATAATTCCATGATCATCTTTAATCCAACCAGAAACAATTGCATTGTAAGTTTTTTTTATTTCTCTATTTTTAAATTGATCTTTTAAAAATTCAAAAGTTTTTTGATTTTTTACTAAAATTAAAACACCGGAAGTTTCTTTGTCTAATCTGTGAACTATACCTGGTTTTTTTATTTCTTTTCCATCTAAAAAAAGTGATTCGCCAACATTTTTTGCTTTTGGATAATTTTTCAAAAACCAATCCGAAACAGTTTTCTCTTTACTCTTTCCATCAGGATGAGTAAAAACACCACTAGGTTTATCTATAACTAAAATATCTTTATCTTCATATAAAATTTTTATTTTCGGAATTTTCATAATTTTAATAAAAAAAGCCTGTCTTAAAATTTTTAAAACAGGCTTTTTATTATTTATTAAATGAAGTTAAAACTACATAAATATTTTTTACTTTACCAACTAATTCAGAAGGAATAGGTATTGATATTGAAAAATTATCTCTTTCTGGTTGTTTATCAATTAAAATTAAAGAATTTTCAAAAGGAGATTCCATTTTTAATTCACCTGAAAAACCATTTTTAAAAGCTTTTTTCACTGTTTTTTGAACAGATTCTATAAAAACTTCATTTTTTACTATTCTATCTTCTTTTACTTTGTTCATAATTTTTATTTTTTAATTAATACATTCTAACTAAAGAGTAACATTTTATAGTTTTTTTGTCAACAAAAGAACACAATTGTCTTTTGTTTTTTTAATTTCAGAATAATCTTCAGGAAATCTTCTTGTATATCCAATACGAGGAAAATTTTTTTCTTTATAAGGATCATCTTCTCCAAAAGAATAAGAAGAACTTCCAAAATCAATTATTACTGGTTTTATTTTACCATCTTTTATATTAATCATTATATTTCCAGAATGTAAATCTCTGTGATATAAATTATTTTCATGCATTTTTGCAATCATATCTTTTACTTCTTTAAAAAATAATTCAACATCAAAACCAACTGGAAAATTAGCTTTTCCTTTTTCTATATCTTGTATACTAAATCCAAATATTCTTTCCATTACTAAAAAATTTTTACCTTCTGATGTTTGTAAAATAAGTATTGGTAAAGGAACACGCACTCCATGTTTTATAACTTGTGCCTGAATGTCCATTTCTGATTCTATATTATTAAAAGAAAACTCTAAACTAGAATTTATTATCTCTTTTATACAAAAAGATGCTTCTTGAAAAGTATAAACTCTACCAGCTTTTCCTTCACCTAAAAAATTTTGCTCTTTAGAAATTTTTTCAATACTTCTTTTAATATTTTCTAGGTCAGATTGCTCTATTTTTTGATATAATTTTATAAATTCTTCTTTCATAATTTTGTGCCTTCGGAGGGAATCGAACCCCCATCAAGGCCTTAGAAGAGCCCTGTTCTATCCATTGAACTACGAAGGCTTAAACAACGAACGAGTGCGCGGTGAGGGACTCGAACCCCCGACCTTCCCGGTGTAAACGGGTTGCTCTACCAACTGAGCTAACCGCGCATTATCTTATTATATTCTTAAATAAACAAAAATTTGTGTTTTTCACGCGTCGCTACAGCTGAGCTAACCACGCAAAAAATAAATAACGCTATTACTCTAAATTAACATTTTTACCTTGATGGGTCAATAATTGGAGATGGAGAATTTAAAATAGAAGTAGATTTAGCTTCTTTTTCAAGAAAATAATTCAATGCTTTTTCTATTCTTGTTTGTTTTATTTTTTCAATTTGTCTACTTACTTTTGTCTCTGGTAAAACAACATCTTTATTTATTTTCAAAAAAAGATAAGATCCAAAAATAAATGCTCCAATTACTAAAACTAAAAAAACATAAAGTAAAATTTTCCAATAAAAATTAACACTAATATCAAAATTTTCTTTTTTAAACTTTTTTTCTTTTTTAATTTTTAATAAATTTATTTTCATATTATTTTATGGTATAAAACTTAAAAGTTTTATTTTAAACATTCCTTCCCAAGAAAAAACTTTCCCCGTTTTTTCACTTTTAAAACCAGTTTCCATTTTTTGTATATCTGTTCCAATAAATTCAATTTCATAAGGTGAATTTTCTAATAAAGTCAAAAACTTATAAACAGACTCGAAACTTCCAAGAACTTTTACACCAACAACTAGCTCTTTTGTTTCTGGTATTATTTCTACAGAAATAATTTCATCTTCTGCATTAACTTTTGGAGCAAAACTGTCAATCGTATCTAAAAAAGGAACAACGTTTGAACTTTTTGAAAAATGATTTCCCAATAAATCATTATTAAATTTAATTTTTTCAACAGACCTTAATATTGTTTTAATTTCATTTCGTCTAGACTCTTCTATTTGCCAATCAGTCAAAACTTTTTCTGAAACTATATTTTTTTTCTGTATTTCTTTATATAAAAAATAAAAAGCAATGACAAATATTATAAAAATTGTAGTTGAAATAAATATTGAAATTTTTGTAAATTTATTTTGCATATTATAAAGAAATTAAACTCAAATAAAACTCTATATTTTCCCCTTTAACAAAATTTGAAACCGGCAAATCAACATTTGAAAAAGCTGGATTTTCTTCCAAAGATTTTCTGAAAAGCAATAATCTTTCTCGACTAGGCGCAGTTCCATAAATACTAACTTTTTTGCCAAAAGCTACATCTACATCAAAAGAAATTCTTGTAATTTTAATATCAAACATTTTACTTGCTATTATTTGATTTATTACTTTTTCTGAAACTAAAAACTTATTTTTCTCTGAATTTTCTACTATATTTAATTTATTATCAATATCTTTTATTAAAAAAACTGTATCTTGATCAAGTTGTGGTATCGTTTCATTTTTTTGTGTTTCAAATTTCATTTGAGCAACTTCTTCTTTATTATTTACAAGAAAATATGATGGTATAAGAGATATTAAAGCAATTGAAATACATATTGAAAATAAAAATAAACAAACAACAAAAAGTCTAAGATAAAAACCTTTTGTCATATTTTTCTGTTCTTTTATTGGAATTAAATTAATCATAATTAAAATCTCCTAATGCTAAACCAATAGCCGTCGTAAATGAAAGTGATTTTTTAAAATCTATTTCTGGTATTTTTTTTCTTAAATTTAAAATATTAACCCAGATATTTGCAACTTCTACCTTACGCTTCATACTCACAGATAAATAATCAGTAAGTCCTATTAAATTTGAATCACCGCCACATAAAAGAATTTTTTCAATTGGTGCATTATCTTTTCCTTCTTCATCTTGATGAGTATGCCAATAAATAAAGTGTCTTTCAATTTCATCACGTAAAATTGAAACTCCGTTTAACAAAACAGAAAACATTTCTTTATTCATACTATTGCGTTGAAGACCAATTTCTTGTTTCATTTTTTCTGCTTCTTCAAAAGAAATATTAAAACTTTTTTGAATTAACCCTGTAAGCATTGTTCCGCCAACATCAACGGTAGAAGTAAATAAAACTAATCCTTCTGAAACTATAGAAATTCCTGTTCTTCTATCTCCAAAATCTACAACTAAATAAGTATTTGAATCTCCTCTTTTTATTATTGCTCTTGAAGAAGCCTGAGCTTCTGGTTCCATTGATGCAATTAAAATTCCAGCATGCTCAAAAACAGAAAGATAATCTTCAATAATTTCTCTTCGAATTGCAATAACTTGAACATATATATTTTGTTTGTCTTCTTTTAAAATATCAAAATCAAAAACTGTATCCTCTGCTGAAATTGGAATATTTTCTTCAAGAGATAATTCAATACCTTCTCTTATATTCTGCAAATTAGCTTTTTCTAATTTTAATCTAAAAAGATAAATCTGTTCCTCTGGTAGAGAAACTCGAACAGATTTTATTCCTTCTTCTTTTTTTAAGTCCATTAAAATTCTTTCTAAAACTTTTGGTTCTTTTATTTTTCCAGAATCAATAACACCAACAGGAATTTTTTGTTCTCCATATTTTTCAACTTTAATTTCTTTTTTACCAATATTAAGTCTGGCAAATTTTAATGATTCATCTGAAATATCTAAACCAAAAGAAGAAATTGAAAGAAACTCAGGAATTGGAAAAAATTTATTATGTAAATTCTTAAACATTATTTATATTATACCCTGTAGTGAATTTTTTAACAAAATCTACTACAGGGTTATACGATATTCTATTATTCTAAGCTATTATTTTTTTTATTTTTAAGCTGTCTAACAAATTGAAACAAAATTGGAATAAAAGACAAAAAAATTATCAATAAAACAATTGGTAAAATGTATTTATCAACATTTTTTATATAACTACCAAGAAAATAACCACCAAAAGCCATACTTCCAGTCCAAAAAAATCCTCCTAACATATTCCAAAAAATAAAAGTCTTATATTGCATTTGTCCTACTCCAGCCATAATTGGCGCAAAAGTTCGAACAATTGGCACAAAACGAGCAAGAGTTATAGTTTTATTTCCATATTTTTCAAAAAACTTTGAAGTCTTATCTAAATTATTTTTATTCCAAAAAAATGAATTAGGTTTTGAAAAAATTTTTGGACCAATTTTTTTACCAAAATAATAACCGAAAGTATCTCCTAAAAATGCGCAAAGAAAAGCTCCTAAAAATAAAAGAAAAATATTAAAATATCCAGCTGACGCTAAAATTCCCGCAGTAAAAAGTAAAGAATCTCCCGGCAAAAAAAATCCAAAAAATAAACCAGACTCAGCAAAAACAAAAATAAAAACTCCTAAAAGTCCGATCGTTTGTATTAAAGGCATTATCTCAAAAATGTGCATAAAATTTATTTAGCTTTTGTTCCAACTGGAATTTGATCATTTGGTTCTAATAAAGAAAATTTACCGTCATCTGTTGAAACAGCTAAAATCATTCCATTACTTTCAAAACCACGAATTGTTCTTGGTTCTAAATTTGCTACAAACATACATTTTTTTTCAACTAAAATAGAAATATCTGGAAAATATAAAGAAATTCCAGAAATAATTTGTCGTGGTTTTTCTTCAGCTAAATCAACTTCTAGTTTCAAAAGCTTGTCAGTATCAGGAACTTTTTCCACTGATAAAATTTTTCCAACCATTATTTTTATTTTTTTAAAATCTTCGATGTTTATTTTTTCTTTTTCCATAAATTTTATTTATTAATATTAACCTTATCTAAATATCTTTGCAAAATTAATGCCGCAGCTGATGCATCAATATGCCCTGTCTTTTTTTGTTTTAATTTACTATGTGCTTGTTTTTGATTTAAATCTTTTTTGCCATCTTTTGATTTACGCGCTTCAACTGAAGTTAAAAATTCTTTTTGTTTATAAATAGGAAGTCCAAAATTTGTTTCTAAATCTAAAATAAAAAAATCAATTCTTGCTGATAAAATATTTAACTTGCCAGAAAAATCTACTGACTCACCAACTACAATTTCTTCCACTTTTTCTTTTTTCAAAATTTCACCAATTTTTTTAATTGTATTTTGATCATTCAAAACAATTTCTTTTGGAAAAGCTAATCTTCCGTTTTCATCAGAAATTGCCACTCCTATCCTTTTTGTACCATAATCTATACCTAAAAATCTCATCATAAGTAAATACTAGCACCCCGTAGTAGATTTTGGCAAAGTTTTATAAACGCGCTAAGCGCATTGCTAAAATTCACTACGGGGTAGCACAAAAAGGACTTTTCTGATATTATTTAATTAATATGATAAATAAATATTTTGGCTTAAATGGTTTACCATTATTAATAATATTTTTAATAGCAATTTGGACACTTTTTTGGAAAGCTTATGCTGTGTGGACAGCAGTAAAAAAGAACCAAAAAGGTTGGTTTGTTGCTGTTCTTATTTTAAATACATGTGGAATTTTGGAAATAATATATCTTTTTGCTATTGCAAAGAAAAAATGGTCAGATGTAAAAAAAGTTTTTTTAAGTATCATATCACCAAAAAAAACTTCTAAAAAAGAATAGGCTATTTAATAAAAATCATAAAATATCCTAGAAATAGGGTATTTTATGATTTTTACTTGAAAAAAGCAGTAAAATAAAGTAATCTTATCTTGAAGACGCACGGAGGCGTGGCTGAGTGGTTGAAGGCAACAGTCTTGAAAACTGTCATGTGGGAAACCGCATCGTGAGTTCGAATCTCACCGCCTCCGCAATAAAACAAAAACATTATAAAGGTGTTTTTGTTTTATTTGTTTGCTATAATTAAAATATGGAAGAAAAAACTTTTGAAAAATTAAATTGGTCTGAGCTTGAATATGAGGAAAAAGAAAGAAGTGTTGATTGGTTTTGGGCTCTTGGAATTATCATTGTGGCCGGATCAATAGCTTCAATTCTCTTTGGAAATTATTTTTTCGCAATGCTTCTAATAATTGGTGGTATTTTGCTTGGATTTTTTGCAATTAAAAAACCAGAAATAATTCCCTACGAATTAAATGAGAAAGGATTTAAAATAAAAGATCGTCTTTATCCTTATGACAATCTAAAAGCTTTTTATGTTCAAATAAAAATTCCAAATACAGAAATATTAAAACCGACTTTATTTTTAAAAACATCAAGAGCGCTTTTACCAATTCTTTCAATTCCAATACAAGAAAATTCTGCGACAAAAATAAAAGAAATTATGCTTGCAAAAAATATAATTGAAGAAGAAATGCACGAACATCCATCTGATAAAATTATGGAAAATCTAGGTTTTTAAATTTTGATTTTTTACTAAAAACTGTTAATCTACAAATATCCTCTCGTCGTTCAATGGATAGGACGTAACTTTGCGGAAGTTATGATGCAGGTTCGATTCCTGCCGAGAGGACAATGGAAAAAATTTATCCAATGCGAATAAATAAATATTTAGCTTTAAAAAATATCACCACACGAAAAGGCGCTGACGAACTTGTAATAAAAAAACAGGTTTTTATAAATGGAAAATTAGCAGTGCTTGGTAGTAAAGTAAATGAAAAAGATCTAGTAGAAATAAAAAACAATAAAAAAGAAAATCAAAAAAAATTAGTCTATTTTGCATACAATAAACCAATAGGACTTGAAACTCCAGAAATTTCTTCCAGTCTTAAGTTTAAAGATTTATTTCCTGTTGGTAGATTAGATAAAAATTCCCACGGATTGATTATTTTAACTAATGACGGCAGAATCACAGATAAATTATTAAATCCAAAATATATTCATGAAAAAGAATATACAGTAAAAACAAAAAATAAGCTTCGCTCAAGTTTCAAACAAAAAATGGAAACTGGCGTAAACATCGAAGGTTATCAAACAAAACCTTGTAAAGTGCAAATTGTAAATGAAAATACTTTTAAAATAATTTTATCTGAAGGAAAAAAACACCAAATTCGTAGAATGTGTTCGGCTCTTTTCCAAGAAGTGGAAGATTTAAAAAGAATAAGAATAATAAATATAAAACTCAACACACTAAAATCAAACCAACTTCGTGAAATAAAAGGAAAAGAGTTGGAAGATTTTTTAGCTCAAATTTTTAATAATTAATTTACTTGCCTTTTGCCCAATCTTTTAGTTCATCATAATCTGCACTTCCACAGATAAATTTTTTGTTTTTTGTATTATAAAAAAAAGGAACACCACCGCATAAATCTTTATCAATTTCTAAAAGTTTTTTTTCGTTTTCTTTATTATGCCAAACTTCAATTGCATCTACTTTTATTTTTTCTTCTTTTTCTAAACGCTCAACAAGCTCGTGCATTTCTACACAATGTGGACATTCAGTTCCATAAAATTCTAATAAATGACTCATATTAATATTATACAAAAAATCACCATTTTTGGTAGTGATTTTTGTTTTCTATTTAATTAATCTTGATAATCGAGATTTCTTTCTGGCAGCGTTATTTTTTTTGATAACTCCTTTTTTAGCTGCTTTGTCGATTGCTTGAAAAGCAGAACTTAGCATTTTAACGGCCTCTTTTTTATCTGTCTTTATAATTTTTTCAATCTTTTTTATTTGCTCTTTCATAACTCTCTTTCGGCGGTCATTAACAGCCTTCTTACGAAGAGAACTACGAATTGCTTTTTTTGCTGATTTTGTTATTGGCATAAAATAAACATACCAAAAAACCTATAGAAAAGCAAATCTACTCTTTTAAAAATATGCTACAATTAAATTATGATCGGAAGTATAAAAGGAAAAATAACATTAAAAAAAGATAAATTCGTAATCGTTGAAACTGGTGGTTTTGGTTATAAAATAAACATATCCCCAGTTGATATTGTTTTCACTAAAAAAATTGGTGATGAAATTTCTTTTTGGACACACTTAAATGTTCGTGAAGATGCATTGGATCTTTATGGTTTTTCAAATTACGAAGAATTGGAATTTTTCCAAATGCTTTTAAATGTTTCTGGTATTGGCCCAAGATCAGCTTTAACTATTTTAGGAATAGCATCAATCAATACATTAAAACAAGCAATAGGAACTGGCGATATTTCCTATTTAACAAAAATTTCTGGCATCGGCAAAAAAACAGCTGAAAAAATTGTAATAGAATTGCGTGATAAAATGTCCGAAGAAAAATCTGGTGGAATTTTGCAACATGAACTCGATGCATTAGAAGCATTAAAATCACTTGGTTATTCACAAAACGAAGCACGTGAAGCCCTCAAAAAAGTTCCATCAGACGCAGACACAAATAAAAAAATTAAAGAAGCATTAAAAATTTTAGGCGGAAAATAATTTTTAAATGCTATAATAAAAACAATTATTAATAAATTTTAAAAACTATGGCTTGGGATCATTTAAAAGGACTTATATTTATATTGGCAATATTATGGTTTGTTTGGTTTTTTTGGGGAAATAAAAAAGACACTGATAAACCATTCGTTAGACCACCAGCACCAATAGATACAGGAGAAAAATACGGCCCACAATAATTAAATATTTAAAATTCTAAACAAAGCAACACCAGTTGCGACTGAAACATTAAGAGATTCTTTTTTGCCTTTCATTGGTATTTCGGCTATTTCGTCACATTTTTTCAAAATATTTTTAGGAAGACCAGAAACTTCTGTGCCAACAATAAAAGCATTTTTTTGAGATAATTTTACTTTTTTATAATCAATAGAATTTTTGTCCTGTTCTATCGCTATTATTTTATATTTTTCTTTTTTTAATTTATTTAAAAGAGAAATAAGAGATTTTTTATATTCCCAAATAACAGTTAATTCTGCGCCAAGAGCTGATTTAGAAATATCTTTTCTAACTCTATTAAATTTATCTATTGGGCAAGGCGTATAACCAGTTAAAAAAATTTTTGAAATTCCAACTGCTTCAGCAGTTCTAAAAATCGCTCCAACATTCTGTGCGCTTCTAATATCTGGAAGAATTAAAATATTTTCCCCTAAATTTTCACGGGCAAGTTGATTTTTCATCATATTTCATATATTATCACATATATCTGCTCGTGGTTTAATTATAGTAGTTAAAAAAATTAATATCCGCCCGTAGCTCAGTTGGTAGAGCAGCTCCCTTTTAAGGAGATGGTCGTAGGTTCGATTCCTACCGGGCGGACAAAAAATAAAAAACTAAATTTGACATTTATGGTAAATAAGTG
>Ga0172375_10011912_pt1 | contig 10974 bp, 12 predicted proteins | sample LakKiv1m_FD_114537 | JGI IMG/M metagenome (GOLD analysis project Ga0172375, IMG submission 114537) | Freshwater microbial communities from Kabuno Bay, South-Kivu, Congo - kab_092012_11.1m | ecosystem: Environmental > Aquatic > Freshwater > Lake | place: Democratic Republic of the Congo... | reverse complement strand
CTTGCCATGTGGTGAGTCTCTTAGCCTCAAACTCCGGAGGCGCGCGTTCGGTTATAGCGTGGCCTTTCCAGATGGATAGAAACTCGTCCTTCGTGACGGTGATTTCTTCGCCGAAGAAGCCTTTGTGCCAGGTACAGCTAGACCAATTTAGCCCGACCAATATAGCTGTCTGGCACACTAACTTTAACACTGAGTATTTTTAAGAAAAGTCAAATACTTAAAAAAACGACGAGACAAAAATTCGGGAGAAGTGGCGGTGATCAGGATAGCATACTATGCTGCCTGTGTATTTCGTATTAGGTTTTTGACAATAACTTGTATATATATTTCTCCAGATCAACCAGAGATGATATCGGTTTATCAAAATAACCATCTATACCCATATTGACAAGTCTATCTTTTGTTTTGGCGTCATTATAGGCAGTTACTATTATAATTTTTGTATTTGGACAAAGCTCTTTCATTCTACTAATAACTTCGTCTCCTTCCATACGCGGCATTTTCAAATCAAGCAAAACAACATCCGGTTCCTTTTCCACGGCAATTTCTAACCCTATATCGCCTCTAATAGCCGTAAACACTTCAAAGCCATTAAGCTCAAAAAAATCCAACAAAGCCTGAACAAACGCTATTTCATCATCAATTATTAAAAGCCTGTGCTTATTCATGCCCATCCTCGCTATTCTTTATATACCTGAAATTCAAGAATAAAAGTCGTGCCCTCACCAAGTTTGCTTTGAACGGATATTTTTCCATTGTTTCTTTCTACAACTTGCCGGACTATATACAAACCAAGCCCTGTTCCCTTATCCGGGCCTTTTGTGGTATAAAAAGGATTAAAAAGCTTTGACAACCCTTCTTCGGAAATACCACAGCCGTTATCGTTTATTGATAGCACAACCTTTTGATCATTTGCGACAGCGTTCACTATAATTCTCCCATTAGGTTTATTCATGGCCTGAACAGCGTTACGAATTATATTAAATAATATTTCTCCAACTTGCCTTGAATCAGCATAAATCTTAGGAAAGCCAACTGGAATCTCTTTTATAAATTCAACATGGTTCAAGCTAAGATCATGACTCAATAACGATAGGGTCTCATCAAGGCTTTTTTCAACACCAACAGCCTCAAGCCTTAATTCCTTTGAGGGCTTAGCGAAATTTGATAACCGCGTCGTGATAACAGTAGCCCTCATCGCCTGTTCAACGTTTTTTTTCATAATCTCTATAGCCTGTTTAAAAAGGCTTTCGTAAGATACGTCTTTATACCTGCCCCGTTGATAATTCAATATTATAGCTTCATTCTGAGCAACAATTATACCGAGGGGATTACAGATCTCATGGTTTATTCCCGCAGAAAGTGTACCTATTGCCGCCATTTTTTCCTTTTGGGCAGCCTCGGCCTGCGTTTTGCCTAGTTCGTCAAAAAGGCGTGCATTCGCAATAGCTATAGCTTCAGTCCTAGCTAAAGATGCAAGAATATCTATATCTTCGTCTGTATAGTCTTCGTCTGATTTTTTCTTGCCAAGGCTTAAGACCCCTATAATCTGGTCGTGAACCATCAACATAAATAATATATCCGCGCTTAATATTTTAAATACATCGGCTAAAACATTACTGTTTCTTATTTTCCCTAAATCGTTTTTAAATATAACTATATCCCCAAGAGAGTTTAGGCATGCTGAGACAGGATGATCTTTTCTGAATATAATTTTAGTAACACCTATTCCGTTCGATGCCTTTAAATAGTATTCGCCCTTTTCTTTATCGTACAATAAAACAGCGCATGTTTGCGGACGTATGATTTCCGACAGTTTTTCCACAGTCATATTGACAAGCATATCAAGATCGACTATAGTTAACACGTCTGCAGTAAAAGCCTTTAACAATTCTCTATAGTCATATCTTTTCTGAAATAGATAACGATCGCTTAGACGCACCAGCAGTATTTCTAAGGGCCTTAAAAATAATATAATTAGAAAAGACGTAACCGCCAATCCTATGATTTTACCCCCTCCAAAAACTTGTTGGCTAATAATGGTTATGCCTATAAAACAACCGAATACACTCATAAACAATAACGCAAAAACTATTGTCCTTTTTATGGCTACTTCGATATTAAGAAGCTGATGTTTTACAATAGCATATGCGGTTAACGGGACATGGACAGCGATTAATATATTCAAATAAGGCGGCAAATTAATATTAAACCAAAGGGGCCAGTTTGTAGAACCGCCTACAAAACCAATCACACACCCTGTTAAAAAGTATCTTATCTGTTCTTTTTTGTGCCCGGACGATTTAAGAAACCCTTGATAAAGAAGGTATGACCCATAGATTGCTTGGACTGCCCAGAAGATTAAATATACAAAAAAAAGCGGTGTCGGGTTAGGCCAGTACCCCAGATTATACTTTTCAACCAATCCCGTATATAGCATGGATTTCATGTTTAAAACAACAAAAACTACATTTATCAAATACATCACCGTTATAATGCGCTTTTTCTCATTTAACTTATCCAGTATAGCCATTGAAACGTGAAAAAACGTCACGTTTATAAATATCAAGCCAACTACCAGTATTTTAAACCAGAACAAAGCATCCACAGAATTATCGGTCATTTGCCAAAAAAAGTAACCAAAGTTAAAAAGCGCTATAGCAGCGTCGAATATAAAATATATCCTATTAATTGCTGCTTTACTGTTTTTTAAAAAGACAAAAAAGCCCAATCCTATGCTCAGTAACCCATTAATTAATCCGATAAGCGCTAGAATGGTCATATTAATCTTTTATCAAAGTGATCGTTAAAAAAGGAAATCGTATTTACTTCTATTTCAGGCCAGGATTTCATTAGGAAGTGTTTAAGCGTACCCATTTCGGGCTCTACCTCTATGATCTTTTTATTCTGTGAGGCTATGGCTTTATAAAATTTATCGCTCACAATATTTTCAATCACTTCATCGCTTTTGCTTTTAAACATAATGATAGGAATACCTATATTTTCGGCGCTTTGTAAAATGTCTGGGGAGTTTCTAATCTCATAAAGGAACGTGTAAAAGGAGTTGCCTTTTAGAAAACCATATTTATAAGGAAAACTGTATTCATCTTTATCCAGCTTATTTTCTTCCACATTCGAAAACCATTTATCATCGTCAAAAAAATCTTTTACCTTAGGGTCGATAGTTTTTCCTTTAAGCGAGAAATAGTGTTGAACATCTTTATTATACCCGGACTTAAACCACCAATAGTATGATACTTTTAAAGAAGTAATAAGATTGGTTACACTGCCAAATTTAAATCGCCTATCTTTGATATGGGCAAGAAGAGCAATCAGCCCTCCTGTACTATGCGCGAAAAAACCGATATTGTGCTGGTTTTGTAAGTACGGTTCATTCCCCAAAAAATCGAGGCACGTCCTTAGGTCGTCAACGGAATCTTGGATTGTCCATTCCCCATCTGCACCTAAATGTCCCCTGACATTGTATCGCAAGAACGCCCAGCCCGATTTCGCGAAAAGCTTATCATCTATGTTATATGATTTATAACAATATCCAAGCCCATGAATAAAAACAACGACGCCCCTACATAACGATGGATCACTTGGCGCCGTAAGCTTGGCTTTAAAATTAAGGTCATCCCGTTTGAAAATGATATTTTTCACATCAATATCACTATACACGGCATCTCCCATATTATCCCCCTAATTATAATTTTGAAGCACTGTAAATAACATACATTTTCCATTTATCCATAAAATATTTCATGCCAGTAAATCCGGCCTCTTTAAGCCATCCTGTTATCTGCTCCGGTTTTCTGTAAAAAAAGTCCCATGGTTTCCCTTTGGTTGTAACGCATACTTTTAATAATAATTTTTTATTGGGGTTGTTGAGCAGATTATCAAAAATAAATATTCCTCCTCGATCTAAATAACCAAATACATCCTTAAAAAGGTCGATAATAGTCTCGTTGTTATAGTAAAAAACCAACCCTGAAGCCAGTATAATATTAGGACGCCATGCATTTTTTTGCGCTAATGATTTATAATGTCGCAGATTAAATGTGTTAGCCTTTATATATCTGATAGGCAAACTACCGCTTATTCTTTTTCCATATTTTATGGAATGAGCATTGTCATCCAGGCATAGGATTTCGACATAGGGCCTATTCCTTTTATTAAGTAACTCTGTTAAATACCTAGCTGGTCCGGATGCAAGATCAAGCATTCTTGTTCTTTTGTTGTTTTTTATGTTGCTATCGATTTGTTCGGTAAGTATTTTTATTAATGACTTTTGCCGTTGGCGGGTTGCTTTGGATGCCGGAATATTAAGCAAAATATAATCTATAAGCACACCTACTTTATTGTATCCCTTTGGTTTATTTAAATAAATTTTATCAAACGTGATCCCCGAGTCGGAATAACCAAGCACAGCTCTTCTACCAAGCCTGCTTAAAAACATAATATTGCGGACAATTCTTTTATAAAAATAGTTCTCGAATTGCCTTCGAGTGTATTTGATTCTGGTTTTTAATCGAAGGTTATATTGCATAAATAGATTAAATTAAATCTACACGTCAAAGCCAGTGCACTAAATATGATCAAACCAGTAAATTGTGCTTTTCGCATATTTCAAATATTTTTGTAGCAATACGTTCGTGATGATTAGCTATATCAAGCCCCCACCCCATGGTTTCAAGAGGTTTATACTGGGATTTCATTACAAGCGTTAAATAATTGGAATTCTTTGTTGTTGTGTAATTTATAAGAGCAAAGTCCGGGCGGAACGATTTCAATTGTTCCTCTGCTGCTTGAGGAGTATCCGCAAATGCCAAGGTATAGTCTCCCGCACATTTATCGGAATCACTGAAAAACTCATTCAAAGAAGTTTTAAGTTTACTATCACCTTCTATGAAGAGCAATTTTGCTTTTGCTTTCTTTGACCCGTGGGCTGTTAAATCTTTACACTGGTTTTTTACAAGTTCCTTTATTTTATCCTCCAGCATACCGATTCCGCATGGTTTGGATAAAAAACCTTCGACCCCGATGTCTTCAACGGTTTTCCGGTTATCTTCGTCGTACGCTGTTATTACAATAACTTTTGTGCCTATGAACTGCTTTCTGACTCTTTTAAGCACTTCAATGCCGTCTATACCCGGCATCTTAATATCAAGGAGGACAAGCCACGGCTGTTTTTCGCTGATTATTTTGAGGGCATCTGCACCATTATATGCCTTTAACATTTCATATCCCTCTTCCACAAAATAGTTTTCTATCGCGCTCACGAAGTCCTTCTCATCATCAACTACTAGAATCTTACCGTTATACGGTGGCATATATCCCCCATTCTGTTAAGTGTTAATAATATCTTTAAAATATCGTAAGGTGTTTACATACTGAGATTTATATTTAGCTGGTAAGCGGTTTGATGTCGGAGCCCTTACAATAAAAAAGGGAGCGCATATCCGCTACCGGCAACTACTAAGTAAATCCGATAGAGCTGCATTTCCCCCTTTGCCCTTTCGGGCAAAGTAATGCACCTCTACCATACTTAGTAGTTAGCAGGGCATAACCCTGCTTTATGGTAATTTTGCAAATACTTCTTAACTGTAAAGAACTAACGAAAGTATATCATATGAACATATCAGCGTCAATTTATGGGGCACAAATATATATGATCTTACTTCCCAATACTATAACTTATCTGTCCGTCTTCAAGCGCACTCAATATTGACTTTGCCGCGTTGTCATTAGGGTTATATTTAATATACTCTTTTAAATCACGTTTTGCTCCGTCGATATCTTTTAAATACATCTTTGCTGTCGCCATGAGCTTTAGCGCTTGACCATTCGGATACAATGAGTTAACAAATTCATATTCTTTAATTGCCTTATCAAATTCCTTATTATCCATATAGTTCTTCGCTTGCAACAACCTCGCCTGACCATTAGACGGCTCAACCGCTATTATTTTATTCAAGTAATCAACAGATTTTTTCCATGCTCCGGGAATATCCAAGTCATGGGCCATGCTGCATGTCTTCCCCAAATAAAATGTCGCTTCTGCATTATTGGGATCTATAGCAATATAGTTCTCCATGGCAGATATAATACTGCTGATCTTATTCCGGAGGTCATTTTTGAGCTTTTCGTCTTTACTTTGATAAATAGGTTCTCCGGTAAAATACTGTTCTATTGCGCGCAGATTCATAATTGCTTCTTTATAATTTTTCAGAGCATCTCTACCGTCAGCTATCACCGCATTTACAGTCATTTTCCCGCTTATAACGTCTCCGAGCGCTTTTTTTATCACTCCCGATCTATTAGCTTCTTCAAAGACACAAATTTCGCGGACTCGCTTATGCTGGTCAGCATTTGACGTTAAAGACCATTTCGCCGCCTCTCCGGTCAGTCTTTTTTGAAAATCTCTATCTTCCAAAAAAGATAAAGCGTCTATAATTTTTTTTATGAACACATCATCGCCCGTAGCAAAAAATGAATACCACCATAAATCCAATATTTGAGGACTAATGGCACTGATATTTCTGACATTATAAGGGGCGCTCTTCTCTTGGTCCGATATTTTTACTGCAACTTCTGACTCTTTCCATTCCTTAGATGCTTTGTTAATTAAGTCCCGGCTTTTCTCAGAATTAATCAGCCACAACACATCAAGGAAAAACACCTTTTCCTCAATAACTGATCTTTTGGCAATATTGTTAAATATATTTTGCATTTCCGATTCATGATTTTCCAAGGCCGCTACAAAAAAAGACATCATCGGCAATTTTGTAGTATCTTTTTCAACCTTTGATCCGCAAAAGTATATAATAGCATCTCCCAATTGTTCCGGCTTGGGATTCAAATAGTAAGATGTCATCCATTTCTCTAATATAGCATCATTTATAAAAACAACTGAATTATCTTGAGCGCAAGATATAGTACATATACTTAAGAAAATTATTCCTGTCAATAAAATGCTCTTCATTTTTAGCCCCTTTGTGAAAGATAGTTCTTATTCATTTTTATTTATCAGTCGAATATGGAATTGTCGCAAGCGAAACAGAGCCTGTATTTTTATTAACCATAACAGCTCCCTGCAAATAATAATTTATAGTTTTTGCCTTAAAGCTATCTTTACCAATAAAATAATATTGATCGTATAATAATACGTACAACTTTTCAGAAACAGATGTTAAGTGCTGCTCTGATCTTAATGTTTTTCTCAATGCTGTGGATTTGTCCATGTAAGGCGATGCTATTTCAATAGCTTTTTCTACACTAATATGGTTTGTCTTAGGGAATGCTTTATACCCAGTTTCAGAATCCCCGTAATAATATGACTTTGAACAACCAAATAATAATGATCCAATTGTTATTACCATTATAATAAAATATTTTTTCATAATCATATCCGTCCTTTTTGATACTGTTATTATAACCCTTCTTGTTTTCTTGTTAAAGTGATTTCAATTACAGATCCGTCCTCTTTTCTTACAGACACATATCGTTGTCTGTTTTGATAATATATTTCACTTAAGATCACAAAATTATCTTCTTTAATAGCCGTTTTTACCTCTAATTTTAATAATGCGTCGGCTAATCGTTGAGGATTTGAAAACGGGATATCCCAATACGGCATATCAATACCTATCATCTGAGCAATATTTAAAACAAGATCTGAATGGCAGTGGGGTCAGACTGCAGTTCCCCTGCTTTACTGGACACACCAAGAGGGGTATAATGCCCCAGGAGGTGTCCAATGGGAAGAAAAGATCGCAAGCAGTATAGCAAAGATTTTAAGATGGAAGCGGTCAGGCGAACGTTTGAGCCTGGCAAGACAACATCAGGAGTAGCGCGTGAGTTGGATATACCGTTACATCAGTTGTATAGATGGCGTGATGATGTTGCGAATAAGCAGGATGAAGCTTTTCCGGGTACCGGAAAAGCTTCGAAAACAGAGTTGGAACAGCTCAGACGAGAGAATAAACGTCTCCGAGAGGAGCGGGACATTTTAAAAAAAAGCCTTATATTCTTTGCCAAAGACCACGAAAGAGATATGAGTTCATCCGAGAATCTGAAGGAGAATTTACAGTGAAGAAACTGTGCGAGGTTTTAAACGTGTCCCGGAGCGGTTATTACGCGTGGAAAACCCGCCCAGAGAGTAATCGCGCCAAAGAGAATCTCTATCTAATAGAACAGATAAGAGAGGCTTATTTTGAAAGCCGGCGAGTATATGGCTCTCCTCGTATCCATATGGAATTGATCCATAAAGGCATAACCTGCGGAGTCCATAGGGTAGCCAGATTAATGAGAGAAAATGGTATTCAGGCTGAGCAGCATCGTCGTATAAGACGAAAAGCGGTTTACACGAGTACTGCATGTGTGTCTAATCTTGTGAATAGGCAGTTTACTGTTGCCGAGCCGAATAGATTATGGGCAACTGATATGACGTGTTTCTGGACAGGTTCGGGATGGCTTAATCTGGCGATAGTCATGGATTTGCATTCCCGTCGAGTCGTGGGTTGGGCCATGAAAAGCCGTATGAGCGAGGAGCTGACGATCGCCGCGTTAGAAATGGCTCTTTTAAACCGTAATCCTAAGAAAGGGCTTATAGTACATTCTGATCAAGGCAGTCAGTACCAGAGCCAAGCGTATCAAAGGCGGCTGCGTGAGAATAAGCTGATTGCCAGTATGAGCCGAAAAGGCGATTGTTATGATAATGCTGTTGCTGAAAGCTTTTTTAAGACGCTTAAATCCGAGTTACTTTTAGACAACAAATTTAAAAGCCGCGAAGAAGGCAGCGCTGTGATATTTGAGTACATAGAAATCTTTTATAACAAAAAAAGACTTCATTCGACGCTGGGTTATGTTAGCCCAGAACAGTTTGAAATGAAGGGATTAACAAAAGCGTGTGTCCATTAAATCGGGGGAAATCCAGTCTGACCCCACTGCCTCCTTTCACCTCACGTTTACGATAAATTTGGATATTATTAGATACAAATGGAGTATACCTAATGAAATCGAATTTGGCAAGTTTAGGGCCTTGAAAAATGGTAAAAAGTTATGAACATACCGTCGTCAAATAACATGCTCTTTAATTTCTTTTCCTGCTCTATTAAATATACTTTTAATATTTTTTCTAAGCAGGTAGACAATAATCACTACAGATACTGCAAGTCTAAATATTGCCGCAGAGATTTCGATCACAGTAGCATAGTCTCCTTTGTGAATAAATACGGCAGAAAGAACATTTTCAATTATTGCTACAGAAAACATAACAATGGCTGTAATTCTTGCCCAGTTCTTCAGCATGAACAATCCTATGGAAATTATAAAATAAATAGCTCCAATAATTGTAACAAGATAAATATATATGGGTTGGGTATTTCCTGACAGGGCAAAAGCAAGCCCTACCCCTAAAAGAAAGATACCTATAACTAAATGAAATACCGAAATTATTGTCAACCCTGTAGGTCTTTTCATACTGATTCCTCCTTTTTATTTCCTTTCGATGGTTTGCGCAGCAAATAAGGTCCACCATAATGTCCTGTCATTTCATTGAACATTTCAATCACCAAGTCCTCCCCATTTGGCTCATTTATTACCTCAATCAAAGTTTTATCTCTAAAAAATGGTACTTTCTTTCTTATTAGTCTCTCAAAATCCTGATTGTTACCGTACCTCTTTTTCATAAACTCTCTGATGTACTCTGGAAATTCTGCAAATGTATTTATCATTATAAGTCCTCCACTACTTGTTGGAACAATACTATATTCTTACCTTTTACTCCTTTGCCGGCAGCAGCAGCTGATGGAGTAATAATACCATTATACCCATTTCTAATCGCAAATTCACCAATTTCATGAGTGATAACATAATCAAGGTTTTTATTCCCTGAATTTTGGATTAGGTCTGTTAATTTTAAGTTGAGTTTTTTTAAGACATTTGGGTCTGTAAGATCTAGCATATTTTCTGCGCTAATGTTTTTAACACCAAATTTGAATTTGTCAATGGAAGATATACCATCCTGCGTACACTCGATTATCGATGTGCCAAAATCTTCGCTACCATAAAGAGCACCAACTGTAGGTTTAGTAAATCTGTGATTTGCGTCCATATTATAACTTGTTATCTTCCAAATATCCTCTGGTCGAGTTCCTTCGTTCAGGACACCCCTTCTATACTTCCCTACATAGGTAACGCCCTCGGGTATATCACTTGTCTCTTCTAATAAGCGAAGGTTTTCTTTTACTTTTGTAACATCTGATAATTGCTCTGTTACAGCTATGGTAGCTTTCGTTTCAACTCTCCTATATTTAACAATGCCATCGAGCATATCATACACATCGTTGGTCTGGGCTATAACCTGTTTACCTGCATGGCGCACAATAGTTGCTCCTATAAATGGGGCTAGCAGACAAGCACCAGAAACCGCTCTTTCAGTTGAAGTAAGTTCTTCGCCAGTTATAATATCTTTTCCAAAAAAGCATTGAATACCGTCATGCGTCTCACCCAAGACTGGAGCGAAACCTGCTGCTATACTTGCCGCCAATTTCCACATTGGCACGCCTTCTATTGCTGGGTCTGAGCTATCAATCATGTCTTCAAAATCATATTCGGACATGGTAATGCTTATTTCATCGAACAAATCTTCATCAATCTCTATAAATGAACTCATTAAATCAATTACATCATCATCTTCAATAAGCAATAGTCCATTGTCATCTTCATTAATTACAGTTTTCAAATCTGCATGGTACCTCTTGCTTTCTCCTGAAATATCGATCCAATATTTCGCATTGGTTATATTATCCTTTATGTTTACATCCACATACTCCCCCCACGAATCAAAGCGATTGTAGGAGCCGGATTGGTTGGGCTCGACATAGAAAAGCACATTGCCTGAGGAATCACGGACCTCGAAATACGTCTGATGACCTTGGTTGTCGATGGTTTGAGACTGCCATAGGCTGT
>Ga0172375_10011911_pt1 | contig 10976 bp, 9 predicted proteins | sample LakKiv1m_FD_114537 | JGI IMG/M metagenome (GOLD analysis project Ga0172375, IMG submission 114537) | Freshwater microbial communities from Kabuno Bay, South-Kivu, Congo - kab_092012_11.1m | ecosystem: Environmental > Aquatic > Freshwater > Lake | place: Democratic Republic of the Congo... | reverse complement strand
TGGCGATGTATGAAGAAAATCTTGAACATAATCTTCAGGATTTACTTGAACGTGCGAAATCGGGAAGTTATATTGCTCCCCCGGTCAAACGAGTATACATTCCCAAGGGTAATGGGACGGAACAACGGCCCATCGGTATTCCTACGGTAGAAGATCGCATTTTGCAAAGAGCTGTATTGCAGGTACTTGAACCAGTATTCGAGACAGATTTTTCTGACTTTTCGTATGGTTTTCGACCAGGCAAGTCGCAGCATGATGCGATTGACTATCTGTGGAAGCAAATCTATCAAAAGAACATCGGGTGGGTTATTGATATCGACATCCGTAAATATTTTGATACAATCAACCATCAACATTTAAGGTCCTTTCTTAGACAAAGGGTACAGGACGGAGTGATTACAAGGTTAATTGGTAAATGGTTAAAAGTAGGAGTTCTTGAAAAAGGAACAATCAGTTTTAACGATGAAGGTAGTCCACAGGGCGGCGTGATATCACCACTACTGAGCAACATTTATCTGAATGAAGTTTTGGATAAGTGGTTTGCAAAGGATATCATGCCATTGCTAAAAGGTAGAGCGATTATAGTTCGTTTCGCGGATGATAGTGTTCTGGGTTTTGAGAACAAAGAAGACGCCGAACGGGTATTTAAAGTTTTACCGAAGCGATTTGCCAAATTTGGATTACAACTGCATCCGGATAAAACCAAATTGATTGCTTTTCCCAAACCACCCAAAGAAAACGATAAAGACACAGGAAGGCGCAATACATTTAACTTCCTTGGCTTTACGTTCTACTGGGGTAAATCCCGTAAGGGAAACTGGGTTGTAATGCGAAAGACAGCCAAAGACAGGTTGCAAAGAAGTGTCAACAGGATTAACGACTGGTGTAAGCGCTATCGTCATGAGAGCCTGACATTTCAGTGTATGATGCTTAATTCTAGGCTTAGGGGACACTATAACTATTATGGTGTTACCGGCAACTTTAGAAGTTTAAGTACATACTATTTGCTGGTTACCCGTCTCTGGAGGAAATGGTTATCCAGGCGATCACATCACATGCTTTCCAGGGATCGTTTTAATTCGCTTACCAAGAACACGTTTATCTTAGCTTTGCCTAAAATCTACCACTCTGTTTATGCAGCGAATCCATAACTTGAGGAACCGGATGCGGGAAATCCGCTCGTCCGGATCTGTGGGGGAGCGGGGAGGTAACGATCCGCTCTACCCGGACGGTAAACAACCGACCGTATATTACGAATAAGCAGTGCCTTCAATGATAATATTTTCATAATTTTAGAACAATCAATGTTAATAATATTTTTCATTAGACCGTATGCGAAAAGTTTAAAATGTACTACCATCCACCGCATGTGTCTCAATATCAGTTAATAAAGCGAAGTACTTTGTAAAATCTATAAAGTGAAATACGGTCTATTATTGACGTAAAAATCTATGATAAAGAAAATAGTGATTGTTCTTGGCACCAGACCTGAAGCTATTAAAATGTCGCCTCTTATTAAGGAATTCCAGAAATACGCAAGGCAATTTGAAACCATTATATGTGTTACAGGACAACACCGCGAAATGCTTGACCAGGTGTTAAAAATATTTGAAATTTCACCAGACTTCGATCTCAATATCATGCAACAGGGGCAAGATCTCTATGATATTACAACACGTGTCTTAATTGGAATGCGCGATATTTTAAAAAAAGTACAACCTGATATTGTTTTTGTACACGGCGATACATCAACTTCAATGGTTACTTCACTAGCAGCATTTTACCTGCAAATACCAGTAGCTCATATTGAGGCTGGATTACGTACAAACAATATTTACAATCCATGGCCTGAAGAGATGAATCGGCAGCTGACAGGAAGAATTGCTAAGTACCATTTTGCTCCAACAACCCTCAGTCGTCAAAATCTAATTAATGAACATGTGCCAGATAGCCAAATTGCGGTTACAGGCAATACGGTTATTGATGCACTTTATATGGTAATCAATAAGATAAAATCAAACTCGCAGATTGGTTTCGAAGTGGAAGCTACCATCAAAAATGCAGGATATAATATTTATCGGATTAAAGATAGTCGGAAATTAGTCCTTATCACGGGACATCGACGAGAGAACTTCGGTGATGGTTTTCTAAGTATATGTACTGCTATTAGGGATTTAACGCTCAAATACCCAGATGTTGATTTTGTATATCCCATGCATTTAAATCCCAATGTAAGAAAACCGATTCAAGAAGTTTTTGGAAAGAAGAATACAATCGTGAATATGTTTTTCATCGAGCCTCTAGATTATTTGAGTTTTGTCTATTTAATGGAGAAATGCCATATTGTTTTAACAGATAGCGGCGGTATACAGGAGGAAGCTCCCGGATTGGGCAAGCCCGTATTGGTAATGCGCAATACGACAGAACGCCCCGAGGCATTAGAGGCAGGAACGGTAAAACTTGTAGGAACGGATTATGCTAAAATCACAAATGAAGTTTCTAAACTTATCGAAAACCAAGAATATTACGAAAAAATGAGTAAAGCTACCAATCCCTATGGCGACGGATTTGCTTGTAAACGAATTGTTGAATATTTCAATAAGCAATCGACATGAAAAAAAAACGAATCTTGTATATAATGCACATCCCTTGGGGTTGGATTAAACAAAGACCTCATTTCATTGCAGAATATCTGTCGAAAGATTTTGATGTTGATGTTAGACAACGGAAATCGAACCGGCTTAATCAGAGCCATTTGATAAACAAAATTCCACAACAGTCACAAAATCTAAAAATAAGTGGTTACAGATTGATTTCGTTTGAGAAAATCCCTTTCATTAAGCGGTTTAATTTAAACTGGATAAATAGAATTTTATTTCGTGTTTCAATAAACCAACTTGAACGATATGACTATGTGTGGATTACAAGCCCGCTTATTTATCAATACATATCACATATAAACACGAAAACAAAATTGGTTTATGATTGCATGGACGATTTTTTAGAATTTCCAGACGTACAAAATAATCCATTAATTAGAAATAAATTTCATAATCTCGAAAAAAAACTTATTTCAAATGCCGATATAGTTTTTTGTTCTGCCTCTCATTTGGCCTCTGTATTGCAAAAAAGATATGATACTCAAAGGGATATCTATGTTGTAAACAATGCTATTACTATTTATGAAGACAGTGACTGTAATTCTACATCGAATAAAACCGTGATCGAAACCATCAAAAGTTTTCAAAATCCTTTTATTTATATTGGGACTATTTCCGCATGGTTTGATTTTGATTCGGTAGTTGCTTTATTAAATTACAATGAGAGCATCAATGTTCTCCTATTCGGGCCTGTAGGCTCTTCTGCGGTTCCTGTTCATAATAGGTTACATATTATGGGTGCGATAGAGCACAAATCCATATACGAGGTAATGAAGTATGCAAAAGCGTTAATTATGCCTTTTAAAATCAATGATTTGATTCTTTCCGTAAATCCGGTAAAATTATATGAATACATATATTCCGGAAAACCGGTTATTGCATCAAGATATGGCGAAACAGAGAAATTTAATGATTATATCTCTTTATATAAAAATTCTGACGACTTTATTCATTTTGCAAACAACATAATCAATGGGAAGCCTAGCAAATTGGATGAAACGGAAATGAAAAAATATGCCTTACAAAATACATGGGAATGCCGATACAATAATCTTAAACAATATTTATGAAAACCATACTTATCGTTTGTGTTAACTACAACTCTTACGAGCATTTGGCTAACTATCTGGATTCTATCGAAACAGCCAAAATGAATTGTCCAGATTGTATCGTGGATGTTTGTATCGCAGACAATTCTACTCAAAAACAGGAACTAATTATAGACAAATATCACCACATAAATATTAAAGCTTTCTTATTCGAAAATTTAGGATATTTAGGTGGTGCATCTGCGATTATTAATAACGAGATAAAAGAAATTTTAATTTACGATTTTATTATAGTATCGAATGTTGATATACTAGTAAGTGAAAAATTTTTTATTGAATTATTAGGAACGAGATTCGATAATAATATAGCATGGATTGCACCTCAAATATATTCCGAAAAAGAGAAAAGAGATAGGAATCCAAAAATTAGATCAAGATTATCCACAACAAAGATCAGCATGATTAGAACCTTTTATAGGTTCCCATTATTATTTGAAATTTATAATAAAACTTTTTATCATAGGAAAAGTAAAAGAAAAATTATTACACAATCTGAGATCTATGCCGGCCATGGTTCATTCATACTTTTAACAAAAGTGTTTTTTCAGCATTATGAAAAGATAAGCTACCCTATTTTCCTCTTTGGAGAAGAAATATTTTTTGCCGAATTAATAAAAAAAGTAAACCTGAAAGTTTTGCATTCCCCTAATATTAAAATAATAGATTTGGAACATGCTTCTACGAGTAAAATGAGCTCAAAGTCATATTGCAAAGAAAATTTCAACGCAGTAAAATATTTAATGGAAACCTTCTATGAACAAAATTGAAAAATTCGTTTACAATATGGTAAAACGAACTCCATGGATAAAGTTTCTATTAAGAAATCTGTATCAATCATTTTTCGACCTGCTACCAAAGAAAAAAGAATTTCTATCCAATACCGTCCAATATAAGGAAAACTATTTCTTTGGTTTTCATGACATTGATCCGTTTTCAACTGATTGTACAAAAGTATTGACAAATTACACATTATTAGATTTGCAAATGCCGCAAAAAGAAAATGCTTTAGATGTCGGATATATAGATTTAATTGATGACGTTTTGAGTAATTTTCACTGCATTGGATCTTCTTTTTCGTGGAATTTCCATAAAGGATGTCGCTTACAATGGCTTACTGATACCAAAATAATATATAATTCTGCTATTGATAATAAACTTGTATCTAAAATTTTTGATATTGAATTTGGGAGTGAACAGGTTATTAATTATCCTATTGACACCATATGTAAACAAAAAATGATTGCGACTTCGTTTAGCTACGAACGGTTAGAAAGATGTATGCCAGGATACGGCTATATCTACCAGGACGAAGGTTTATTGGACTATTTTAGCCCCAAGGGAACTGGACTATTTATTGTAGATTTGCAGCAAAACACGCGAAGATTACTAATTTCTATATTCGACCTGGCAAAAGAATTGAACGATAAACAATACGAAACTGGCTATTGGCATTTCATCACACATTCAGAATTTTCTAATGACGGAAGATATGTTTCTTTTTTACATAGGTGGATTGGTGAAGATATTAAAAAACGTTGGACCAGGCTAATTGTATATGATTTACAGGAATGTTATTGGTTTAGTGTCCCCACAACGGGCTGGGGCGTCTCACATTATGTTTGGAATAATAGCAACCAAATATTGTGTTACTGCAATATAGATGATGAAGATTGTCATGTACTCTTTGATATGCCAAGTCTGGAGTACAAGAAGATTGCGGTTAAAAAACTGAATTCGGATGGTCATCAAAGCTTTATAGGATCAGACGAATTTGTAACTGATACATATCCTGATAAATATCGTATGGCTAATTTGTATAAGGTAAGTATTTCCTCTAATAAGGTTGAGCATTTAGTTTCTGCTTATTCTCCAAAACAATTTCAGACAAAAACATACTATAGACATATTGCATGCGACTTACATCCAAGAGTTTCGAAAAACGGCAAGCTGTTATGTTTTGATTCTCCAAGAACTGGAAAAAGGGGACTCTATGTTATGAAAATAAATTAATCTATTAGGTCAGCTCTTCTCATAAATAAATAAAAGTTAGACATTCGAAATGAAAGAATTAATCTCTATCATTATGCCAACATATAACGTGGAAAAATATGTTGGTGATGCTATTGAATCCATAATAAACCAAACATTTACGAACTGGGAGTTACTAATAACTGATGACTGCTCCACTGATAGAACAAGAGAGATAGTTAGAAAATATATCAGTAAAGATAGTAGAATTATATTGTTTACATTAGACAATAATTCTGGTGCAGGAGCTGCAAGAAATAAAGCAATTGAAGCAGCAAATGGGAGGTTTATCGCATTTTGTGATAGTGATGATTTATGGTATCCATATAAACTAGAAATGCAAATGAATTTCATGAGCGCTAATTCTTATGAATTTGTTTTTTCTGCAAACGAGTATGTAAATTCAAATCTTGATATTATTGGTATTGGATGGAAAAGGATGAAAGTAACACGAAATATCTTGCTTTACGAATGTAACATTGGTACTCCTGGAGTAATTTATGATACTAAAAGAATTGGTAAAATTTACTTTCCATTGATAAGAAAAAGGCAGGATTGGGTGATGTGGTTGCGAATTATCGAAAAAACTGATTGTCTTTACTCGATAAACTGGCCTTTATGGAAATGTCGTAAAAGAGATGATTCGTTAACATCGAATAAATGGAATCTTGTAAAATACAATCTTGAAGTTTACAATAAGATTTTAGGCTTTCCCTTAGTGAAATCCTATTTTTTCCTTCTGTTTTTATACATGCCTAACTTCTATTATCGAAAAATAATAATATCCTTCAACAGCAAAAAATATTTGAATTCTTATTATTCAACAGTAAGAACATTTGAGTAATAATGGGCCTTTGCCTTCTATTTTCCTTCTATTTTTATAATTGTCCTTTTTTGGTTTTTATTAATTTTGGAGAATTAACGAACAATCTAATTTAAGAAGTCACAACTGTATTTTCACTTAACACTAAGTGATTCAAATAATTAATAAGATAAATTCCTTTTCTGGATAGATATTTTGTAGAAGAAGGAAATTTATTTCTCAATTTTTGCAATATGAAACAATTGGTTCGCAACGTTAAAATAATAGGAACAGGTTCTTTTGTCCCGGAATCTGTTTATACCAACGAATACCTCGAAACAATTCTTCCAACTTCATCGAAATGGATATTTGAAAATTTAGGCATCAAAGAACGGCGTATTGCATCGGTTCATGAAGCTACCAGTGACCTTGCCTGGAAAGCAGGTTTGAAAGCTATTGAAAATGCAGGACTAACCAAAGAAGATATAGACCTAATTATCGTTGCGACTGCGACACCTGATCGTATGGCTCCATCCACAGCATGTATTGTTCAAGATAAATTGCAAGCTTACAATGCGGTAGCATTCGATATTGCTGCGGTATGTAGCGGTTTCTTATTTGGAATGTCGGTGGCATCCCAATACATAGCAAGTGGTGTTTATGATAATGTGTTGGTTATTGGAGCCGATACATTTTCAAAAATAACAGACTGGAAAAGAAGGGATGCAGTTTTTTTTGGTGATGGTTCTGGAGCAGCAGTCATCTCACACTCCAATGTAAATGGTGGCTTCCTAGCATACCGTCTTTATTCAGACGGCAGAGGTAAAAATCATTTTACCATACCGGCAGGTGGTTCTTATATGCCAGCATCTCACAGGACAGTGGATGAAGGAAAGCACTATTTTGAAATGAATGGAAGAGCCGTATATGAAACCGGAACCATAGTTTTACCAAAAGCAATTAACCAGGTTCTGGCAGACACAGGACTGTCTATTAATGATATTGATTTGATGATTCCGCATCAGCCAAGCATTAAAATATTGCAAAAAACAGCAGAGATCATTGGGTTACCTTTCGAAAAGGTAATGACCAATATGGATAAGTATGCAAACACTTCTGGTGGAACGCTGCCTATTTTGTTAGATGAAGTAAATAGAGCAGGGAAAATTAAACCAGGTAAGAATATTCTGTTTGCTGCTGTTGGCAGTGGCTGGACTTATGGAGCAGCAATAATTAAATGGGCTTAACTTTAAAATTTATAAAGTATGATTATTATCACAGGCGCATCAAAGGGAATCGGGAAGTTTCTCTTTCAAAAGTATTCCGGTTTAGGAGTGGAGGTTATTGGAACCTACAATTCAACAACCGTAGAAGAAAAAAAACCAAACTCCATGTATCAGGTTGATATTACAGATTATGAACAGGTACAGGAATTTATTCAAAAAATTAAAGACCGATTACAGGAGGTCGTGTTGATCAACTCTGCAGGTGCTAATTATAGTGGATTTGCTCATAAAGCGAAAATAGATGCATGGAAGAAGGTGATTGATATTAACCTTGTTGGAACATTTCACATGATACATCATCTTCTAACCATCATGAGAGAGCAACAATATGGGCGAATTATCAATTTCTCTTCCGTAGTTGCACAGATGAGCATACCTGGAACATCAGCTTATGCTGCTTCAAAAGCAGCCTTATGGGGGTTAACTAAATCTGTCTCAGCAGAAAATGCTTCAAAAGGAATAACAGTAAACACATTGAATCTCGGTTATTACAATATTGGTATGATCAATGAAGTTACGCCGGAAATACAAGAAATTATCAAATCGAAAATTCCTGTTGGGGCTTTTGGTGATCCGGAAAACATCTTCGAAGCAATAAAATTTATAATCAATGCTCCCTACTTGACAGGTACTGCCATCGATATAAATGGTGGTCTTTTCTAAATAAAAAGAATGAGTTTGATTTTCGAAAAATTTAATGCAAAGCAGGATCTGCAAAAGCAACGAGACCTTTTTGTTGAATGCTTTCCTGAGAATAAAGGAACATCTGTTGAATCATTAGATCACTATTTTTGGAAGTTTCATTCGGGACCATTTAACCCTCATTCATTTGAATATATTGCTCGAAATGATGAGGGCGAGTTCATGGGATATTATGCTGCACTACCATATCCTTATTCCATCAATCATGACTCCGCTTCTGCTGGCATGGTTTGTGATGTAATGACTGGTGTGAAAGCACGGGGCAAAGGTATTTTTACCAAGCTTGGTGCATATTCCACTGACGAATTATCCAAAAAGTGTATTCCGTTTACAACAGGGTATCCCATTCGGAAAGAGGTTATTCCCGGTCATCTCAAGGTAGGGTGGAAAATTGTGATGGACTTGCCACTTTATATTAAGGTTCTTAAAGTCAATAATTTTTCCATTTTTAAGCGCTTCAAATTTCTTTCACCAATTATCAATTGGATTCTTGACCTGGTTTATTCAGTACGGTTTTTTTCAAAGGAACAATATTCGACAAGAATAATTTCACCAGAAGAAATAGACTCTTTACCAGGTTATGATGACTTTTTTACAACATGGAAGAAAAGCATCACTAACTACCTTATTAAGTCGAAAGAGTTTTTAAAGTGGAGGTTAGGGGCTCCTGAAAAAAGATACAACCTTATTGCCGTATATAAAAACAACACTCTATGCGGCTTTGTAATCACTACAAAGACTATTAAAGAAGGGATTTCCTCTTTAGCGATTCTTGATATTATGGTTACCAATCCCAAAAAACACATATTGAGCTACATGCATTGGCAAATAGAACAGCTTGCCAGAAAAGAGAATTTGGAAGCCATTCTGGTAATGGCAAGTTCAAAATGGGCGTCACTCTATAAATTCATGAGAAACGGATATCTAAAGTCCCCATTCAAATTTGTCCTTATTATCAAGAAGCTAACAAATCATTTTACCGACAATCAACTTTTTACACCAGAAAACTGGCATTTAATGTGGATTGATTCGGATGATTTATAATCATGATGCGTATCCTGACTTTTGATCTGGAAGATTGGTTCCATCTGTTGGACCACTCTTCGACAAAAGGTGAGGATCAGTGGAATAAATACCCTTCCCGATTTGTTCCAGCTGTTGATCTGATTCTTCATCTCCTTGATCATCATTCAATCAAAGCTACTTTTTTTTGCCTTGGTTGGATCGGCAAGAAATATCCGGAAGTTATCAGAAAAATTGTTTCATTGGGACATGAAATTGGCAGTCATTCTGATCTGCATCAATTAGTATTCGAGCAATCACCATCTGAATTTGGAAAAGACCTGGATTCGGCGGTTAAATCGTTAGAAGATTCAATAGGAAAAAAAGTAACCTCATTCAGGGCTCCAGGTTTTTCCATTACCGAAAAAACACCATGGGCATTTGAATACCTAATCAGTGCAGGTATCGAAACAGATTCGTCCATTTTCCCAGCTAAAAGAGCTCATGGGGGGTTTAAGAAATTTCCGGCAAATACACCGTGCCTGGTAACAATGAATGGGATGTCAATAAGAGAATTTCCGATCAGTACGAAAAAGATCATGGGCCAACCATTGGTGTTTTCAGGTGGTGGATATTTTCGTATTTTCCCCTATCGATGGATAAAAAACTGGACACACCAGTCGGAATACATCATGACATATTTCCATCCACGAGATTTTGACCCTGATCAACCAATGCTGCGAGATCTTTCTGCCTATAGAAAATTTAAATCCTATTATGGTTTGAAATACTCCTATTCCAAATTAAATAAATGGCTTCAGGACTTTGCATTTACTGATTTATCCGGTGCCATAAAAACAATAAATTGGAATACTGTTCCCAGAATAAATTTGGACACATGATCAAATCCATACTGTCCTATTTAAAATTACGACCGGTTGGATTATTCATATTCAGGCTGTTTATACTAATTGCTCCTGCAGCATTGGCATTCACACTATTGCGGTCGAATCCGGCAATACAACAATGGGTCAGTGTTTCATTTCCTGTGTACCATCTGGCATACCTGGTTATGCATTCCTCCTCATGGCTATTGTCGATTGCAGGATTTGAGAATGAACTTCTTTTTACATCAGAAGTATACAGATACCCTGTTTTCTTAATGAAACTTATTGGAGGTTCCTCCATTTTTATTGGCTATTCCTGCCTAGGAATAGGTGTTATGTGGTTCTTTAGCGCTGTTATTCTGGCATCGAAAGGAAGAGGAAAAATCAAAGCAGCCTATATTCTCATTGGTATTTTCATCATTCAATTGCTGAATATCCTCAGGATGTCATTCCTCGCATGGCTTTTGCGTGATAACCCAAATAGTTCATTAAAGGAATAT
>Ga0172375_10011909_pt1 | contig 10977 bp, 10 predicted proteins | sample LakKiv1m_FD_114537 | JGI IMG/M metagenome (GOLD analysis project Ga0172375, IMG submission 114537) | Freshwater microbial communities from Kabuno Bay, South-Kivu, Congo - kab_092012_11.1m | ecosystem: Environmental > Aquatic > Freshwater > Lake | place: Democratic Republic of the Congo... | reverse complement strand
CCGTAACCATCCTGCCATGTCAGCGGATCAGCGATGTCGCCATCGTTTTCCACATCGATCTTTAATCCTCCCGTGTCAGTCTCGACTCCTACCCGGATCGAAGCGGGTGATGCATGTTTGAGCGCATTGGTGATGACTTCTCGCATCACCGATTCCAACATGCCTTTCATGCGCGGAGGCAGATCGACCTCAGGCATATCCTTCGCCTGATTCCAAGTCAGCTGACACTGCATCACCTCGCAACGCGAGCCCGCTTCGGCACGCCAGTCGGCCAGCGCATCGAGCAAAGGAACGGGTTGCGTATCCAGCGCTGCAATGGAGGTACGCAGATCTTTCATCGCGTCACGCGCGATGTCCGCGTTCGATGTGCCACGCAGATGGTGGATGAGCTTCAACAAGCGCGCGCCGATGTTATCGTGCAGATCGCGGCCGATTCGCAGCCGTTCCTCCACCACGCCCTTTTCGTAGTTGTTGCGTCCGCCCATCACTTGACTCAACAGATGGGTCAGCGTGTTGGCGAATGCGGCATCACGCGAGGAGAACAGGCGCGACCCTTTCCCGGCATGACGCAATTTGTATGCGGGTAACGAACCGCATGCAGGAATATACAAGGCCAACCCCTCTTCCAATATTGAGCAGTCGTTATTCCCCTGATTTTCCTGCCGCATCTCAAGGGGTTCGAATACACGCCCCAGGAATGCTTCCCAATCCGGCTTTTGCTCGCCTGCCGTTTTGAACGCGATACGCGACAATTCCGGCAGTAGCGTTTCCAGCTTGACGGTATGTTTGTTCACGATGCGTTGCCACAACCATTGTCTGAGGGGGAAATACAGCCAGCCCGCCAGCAACAGACTCAATCCCAGCGAAGCCATCTCGGTGGCGCCGAAATAGATCAGCAGTGCATCCAATACGATTACCGAGACCGCGCCGCCCACCCATAACAAGCCGCGATAAGACCACTCGTCGATGTCGAACAACTGGTAATGTCTCAAACCCAAGGCGATGCCCAGATACATGATGAAGAAGAAGCCGAAGGAATAGCCTTGCGAGAAATTCGGCAGGATGCCCATCACCGCCGAACCGTAGATACTGAGAATGGCCAAGCTGCTACCCACTACGCTGGACAAAATCAACCAGCGCAAAGCCGCTCGCTCGATGGGGTGTCCCGCCGTCTTGCGCCACTGAATGGCAGAGAAAACGATCACCAAGATCATTTCGAGTATCACCGGAAAGCGGGAACCCCAATCCTGATTCGGTGCCCAGCGAAACACGTCTGCCGCCAGCCATGCACTAAATACCGCAAAGAACACGTATAGATGCCGCGCTTTCACCAGCCTGCGCGGATACGTCAGGAACAAGCCCGCAAAAGCACATCCAAACAGAATGGCACCAGTGTGATTGAGTGACGACAAGACACGGAAAGTCTCTCCATCCAGCGCCAACTCGCGCGTGCTGTAGATTGCGGCGGGAATCGTGAATAAGGGGAACAGCAGACCGGTGAGAGCGAACATCCTTGCACCCCAATCATCACCGCGCAACAGGTATATCCAACTGGCGATCCACAGTCCGAGCAAGCCAATGAGCACTTGGAACCAAAATACCGCAGGCAAGTCGTGTACGGGTCTGCGTCCGGGCTCAATCGACACACTGCTTTCAACTCCCGCCTCGTCCGCCCACACCAGCGTGACTTGGGAAGAATGAGATAGCGCGTCAAGCTGCGACTGGCGTGCAAAGAAGTTCGCCATTTCTTCATAAGTGTCGAAGAAGTCCGGTTCCTCGATGAGGTCGCTTGCTTGCAGTTCCACGGGCGGGTGTGTTGCAGAAAAGAGACGCTTGACCTCCGCACCTGCGGGAATCTGGTGTTCCAGTGACGCATGTACATAGACCGCGCGTACCTTGCCATCCACTGCCGCCATCTGCACACCCAACCAAGGTTGTTGCAATGCAAACGAGGCAACGCCGACTAACAGCAATATCCCCGCGAAAATCAAAGCCAGCAGGGTATAGGCCGGCCTTGCGAATATCGAAACCATATGTGTGTCTCTGTGAATTCCAACGATGCGACTTTAGCAAATACAGTCTCTAAAGCCACCCCCCGCGTTCGCGGGATTGTGTGAGCCCCCTCACTCCGTGAAAATTCACTTGCCAAGAGATGCGTGCAATTCGACGCTCACACCATCTGCGCAAAGGGTTTGCCCACTCATTCACGAAGGTTTTAATGCCGAAGAACATGCTCATCAAATCTGGTCCTGTGTTGCTCGCAGGTATCAATCTCACCGGTTACAGTGGCTCTGCGCCGTTGGCTAACCACTTAACCAACGGGTGCGCTGCGCCCGTTTCAATTTAGAGGCTATGAAATGAAGATAACTCACGCACTTGCTGGATGCATCGCCGCAACGACTTCTTTTGGTGTCCTTGCGGACGAAGGCATCTTTTACGAATACAAGACTTGGAAGTACACCCCCAAGATCGGTGTTTCAACCCCCCTGGGACTGCACACCATCGGCTTTTATGACACCACAGGCTCGATCAGTGCGGGTTTGGGCAATATGACACGCCAACGCAGTGCAGAGCTTGGCAAGCAACAAGATATGGAGAAGAAAGGCGAAGTCATCGGCACTTATTCTTGGGAGGTAAAACAGCCCGTCGCCAACGATGGCGAGATCTACCGCATCATTTGGTCGAGTGAAGGCTCGCCTTGGGGGCATCTATTCCCCACCACGACCAAGACGGACTACACCCCCTCGCTCCTTGGCTTGGAAGTTGACCGTACGCTCTGGAGCCACGACGATTCGCCTGTCTCATACGGCATCGGCTTTGGGACGTATATCTATCTGATGCAACTGCCGAATCAATACAAGAATGGCAATTTTTCTTTCCCACTCACGTTCACCGCTTCTGCTGTCCCGCTCAATGGCCTAACAGTCTACGCCACTGGCGCTTTCGGGCCGTTCGGTTACATCAAGAAACAAGCGACCTACAACCACCTTGAAGGTGGCGTGATTTGTCAACTTTCAGAAATGGTGCGATTGAACGCCTCTTTCCGCACCCTGAATGATTACCAGAACAACGGCGATCTAAAAGATGTGAGTAACAAATACAACGCCACCTCGCTATCGCTGGGCGCGGGGTGGTATTTCTAGGAGTAGTAAGTTCGATCATCTTTGGTGAAAGATGATCGAACGCTTGTATCACCTTACTTGCAAGGAGCCACCATGAACTACTGCCGTTTATTGACCGCGATGTTATTTGCTTGTTTGGCGTTACCCGCGTTTGCAGGTTTGAAGGAAGCCAACCAAGCGATGGAGAAAGAGGATTACCCTACCGCGCTCAAAGAATGGAAGGCGCTGGCCGCCAAAGGCAACGCCGAAGCACAGTTCCAATTGGGGGTGATGTATGGCTCTGGCATGGGTGTCGAATCCAACATCGACACTGCCGTGCAGTGGTATGCCAAAGCAGCGAAACAGAACCACGCCAAAGCGGCGCACGTGATGAGTATCGCCTATCGCGGAGGTCAAGGGGTGAAACAGGACGAGGCAGCTTCACTCGAATGGTTGAAGAAAGCCGCTGAACTGGGCGCCCCTCGCGCCCAAAACACATTGGGTGACCGTTATTTCGATGGTGATGGCTTGGCTAAAGATTACGCACAGGCGTTGGCTTGGTATCAAAAGGCAGCCAACCAGAACGATGCTTTAGGTCAGCGCAATATCGCCTACTGCCATGCAAACGGGGCGGGCGTACCCAAAAACGAAGTAAAAGCAGAAGAATGGTATTTGAAAGCCGTCGCACAGAACCAGCGTGATGCGCAATACGAGCTTGGCGTGTTGTATATGGGGCAAAAGAAATTCAAGGAAGGCGTGCAACTGCTGAACAAAGCAGCCAAGGCAGGGCATCTGGAGGCGCATGTGGATATGGCACTCGCATTTGCCTTGGGAGACGGTGTCGATCAAAATCTGGAGCGCGCTTATCTCGTCCTGCTCATGTCGGAAGGCATTGGCCGTAGCGAGCGCGCCCTTGATATCAAAGGAAAGATCGGCAACATGCTCACGGACGAGCAAAAAGCACGCGCTAAACAGGACGCCGTTTTGAATAGCATGTCGAGATGATGTCGGCTACTATCCATTCGATACCCAGTTATCATTCGGAGCAATTGGAGCTCACTGTCACACCTCACCACCGCAATAATTACAGGAGATTTTTATGAGTATTTCACGCTTAATTTCGTTGTTTTTTGCAAGTTTGGTACTTGTCGGCTGTGCTTCCGCTCCGCCCAAAAGCGATGTCGCGCTAAATGTGGGTGGGCAAATTGGTAACGTCGATGCACTCAAAGGCAAAAAATTGCCGATCAGCGGAATGCAAGTAAATCTGGGTGTACATCTTGAGCGCCTCACACTCTTGAGCGGTGAAGGTCACACAGGCAGCAAGATAACCAGCGGCCTGATGGCTGGGGCGGCCACGATGATGGGAGCGGGCGGCGGTATGGACTTTGCCTCGCGTGAGCCTGTCGGGGAACACTTCACCGAAGCCGATGCGAAGAAGGTCAATGCTGAGATCGTGAAGATACTTAACACCGCGATGCAGAAGAACGGAGTTGACGTTGCCGACAGCAAGGCTGTGATCGCCCTGCCTGCTTACTCAAAGCTGAAAGGGGAAAGCAAGCTCAAGACCGACACACAAATGGTCAAGGGCAAGATGTTCAACCCTGATTATTACTTTGGTCTCTACCAGATGCCTACCGCCGGATATAAGTACCTGAGCGGTGGAATATTGAGTGATGGCCCCAAAGATGCGGCCACCGCTACCATGACAGGCATGAACGTGCCAGCCTCCATCGATTGGGAAGTGGACATCGTGAACGACCGAAAAGTGATGCGCGTACGCAATCTCACCTTGCGCGTCTGGGCCAGCAATCCAAGTTTGTTCGGCAATATGACTGCTCCTCAGCTGACCATCTCGGTAAATCCGGACGAGATCAGCGTGCCGAGCGGCGAAAGCCACAAGAATCTGGAATACTGGAACGCGCTTTCACCAAACTTTGAGAAAGCCGCAAACGCCATCGCACAACGATTGGCGTTTGCGCTGACCGGCAAATAAGGTTTGACGGGCGGCTACATGTCTGCCCAACCTCTTTCTACACACACTATTTATTGGAGCCAGAATCGTCATGAAAACTCTTCATAAAATATCAATTCCATCTTTTTTGGGGTGTTGCTTTTTCTCTCTATCACAGTTGCCCAAGCTGCTTCATTGGACGAGAAGGCATCTCAGATCTCCCGTGCCGCTAAAAGTATGGAAAAGGTGTATGAATCAACTGTGGTCATGGAAAAAGACAATCCCAGCGTCAATGACGAGTTCTATTTGCCCAAAGGCGACTTTGTCATTTACGTCTATGCCGACGATGCCGCGTTCAAGCAAATTTCCTTTTCCGTTGCGTGGGATTCCATGGAAGGTGACACTGCTGATACAAGCAAACGTACGATCACGGGAAGCATGTGGAGCAACGAGCCTCGCTTTGTTGTCTCCAACCCCATCACGGTAAAGGACGGTTTCGGTGAGCTAGCCTTTGAGATCGACAATTTGATGGCAGCCATCAATACGGCAAACGAAAAAAACAGCGCACAGTACGCAGCCAACTCTACCGGGATGTCACAAACCTATACCAAATACCACAACGGTGCACTTTCAAAAGTTACCGTGACAGCCGAACCAAGTGATCGTCTGTTACCGAGTGGTCGCATAAAAATCGTGGTTTATGAAGATTGAGACTAGTCGATAAATTAAATACAACTTTACGAAAAATCTACTTGCTGTCATAACGAAACCGCCCGCCCTGCGCGGGCGGTTTCATTTTGTTCCGCCGCATCAGCTAGAATGCCTGCTCATCAAATATCGAGCACACCATGGTCCCGCATCTCACCACCGCATTGAAAGGCCCGTTGCTGGAGTTAGAGCGGCGCATCCTCACCGCGCTGCCCACCATCGAGCATTGGTTCCGTACGCAATGGCAGGAACACACACCGCCCATCTATAGTTCCGTAGACCTGCGCAACAGCGGATTCAAGCTGGCGCCTGTGGATACCAACCTGTTCCCCGGCGGTTTCAATAATCTCAATCCCGAATTCTTGCCGCTGTGCGTACATGCGGTGCAAAGCACCTTAGAAAAAGTGTGTCCCGAGGCGCGCGGCGTATTGCTCATCCCTGAGAACCACACGCGCAACCAGTTCTATCTGCAGAACGTGGCTCAGTTAGCGCTCATGTTGCGGCAGGCAGGTTTGAATGTGCGTATCGGCTCTCTGTTACCCGAGATCACCGCGCCTACAACATTAGATCTAGCCAACGGTAGCTCGCTCACGCTGGAACCGTTGGAGCGTAGAGGCAATCGTCTGGGAGTGGAAGGCTTCGACCCTTGCGTGGTACTGCTCAACAACGACCTCTCCGCCGGTGCGCCGGACATCTTGAAGAACTTGGAGCAGACCGTGTTACCGCCATTGGCGGCAGGTTGGTATGTGCGCCGCAAGTCCAAACATTTCGCGGCATACCATGAGGTGAGCAAGCGCTTCGCCGAGATACTTTCCATCGATCCTTGGTTGATCGATCCCTATTTCGCCGTGTGCAACCAAGTGAATTTCCAAGAGCGCACGGGTGAAGATTGTCTCGCCGCACAGGTGGACTTGGTGTTGCAACAGACGCGCGCCAAGTACGCCGAGTATGGCGTGAAGCACGACCCCTTCGTCATCGTGAAGGCCGATGCAGGCACTTATGGCATGGGCATCATGTCGGTGAAGGATGCCAGCGAAGTGCGTGACCTCAACCGCAAGCAACGCAACAAGATGGCTGTCGTCAAAGAGGGTATGCAGGTCTCCGATGTGCTGGTGCAAGAAGGTGTCTATACCTTTGAAGACCTGAACGGCGCAGTCGCCGAGCCAGTGGTGTACATGGTCGACCGTTACGTGGTCGGTGGTTTCTACCGTGTACATACCAATCGTGGCGTGGATGAGAACTTGAATGCCCCCGGCATGCGCTTCGAGCCGCTGGCATTCGAACAATGCTGCATCCTGCCCAATCCTGATTGTGCGCCGGACGATACGCCCAACCGCTTCTACGCCTATGGTGTGGTGGCAAGGCTGGCGATGCTGGCCGCCTCCCTTGAATTGGAAGAACTGACGGCAGAATGATGCGCTTCGCTGTGTTGCTCTTGCTGAGCCTCATGCTCAGCGCTTGTGGCAAAGAACCCATCCATCAGGAACAGGCCTATGTCTTCGGCACCCGTGTCGAAGTCAGCATTTACGGTGAGGAAGATGCCCATGCGCGACAAGGGGCGGCGCAAGTGATGCACGAGTTCCAACGTCTGCATGATCTGCTGCACGCGTGGAAACCTTCTGAGTTGAATTCACTGAACAGCGCTATTGCGCAAGGCAAGCGCCAAACCGTCTCCCCCGAGTTAGCGGCGATGCTGCAAGACGCAGCGCGACTCTCCGCACAGTCGGAAGGTCTGTTCAACCCCACCATCGGCGTGCTCATCCAGACTTGGGGATTCCAAGCGGACGACTTCAAAGCCGTGCTACCCGATGAAAAGAAAATCACTGCGCTGGTGAAGGCGAACCCGCAGATGAGCGATTTGGTTTTTCTCCCCTCGCCCGCCAGCGGGAGAGGGGAATCGATTAGTAGTCGTAACCCCGCTGTGAAGCTTGACCTCGGTGGATACGCCAAGGGTTATGCGCTCGACCGCGCGGCGGCCATCCTCAAGCAGCAGGGCATCCACAATGCGCTCATCAACATCGGCGGTAATGTGCTGGCGCTTGGCTCGCATGGCAAACGTCCATGGCGTGTGGGCATCCAACATCCGCGCAAACCCGGTGCGTTGGCGACGTTGGAGTTGCGCGATGGCGAGGCGGTCGGTACTTCGGGTGATTATCAACGTTACTTCGAGGTGGACGGGAAACGTTATTGCCACCTGATCGATCCGCGTAGCGGCCACCCCGTTCAAGGCGCGCAGGCCGTCACCATCATCACGCATGGCGCGCGCGCCGGCCTGCTGTCCGATGCCTCATCCAAGCCCTTGTTCATTTCCGGCACCCCAGGCTGGCGCGCAGCCGCGCGCAAGATGCAGCTCGACGAAGCCCTGCTCGTCGATGCCGAGGGCAGGGTGCATCTCACCGCCGCCATGCAGAAACGGCTAGAATTCACGGACAGCAAAACGTTACGGAATATCGAACAATGAGTGACGATCGTCTTCAACAGAACATCGACCGCAGCACCGCTCTCCATGCATTGAAAAAAGTCCGCGTGCTCGTTGACGAGGCGAACGCCGAAGACGCGGCAAAGGAAAAGGCTTTGGCTTGGCTGGCACGTTACGGTTGGATGCTGTTGTTGCTCATCGCGGCGCTGGTCGCGCGTTTCATGGGAGTTTTCTGATGGCTGGGATATTGATTGTGGCGCACAACACACTGGGCGAAAGTCTGGTGGATTGTGTCAAACATGTATTGGGTGAAGTGCCGCCGTTCGTGAAGGTGTTGTCCGTGTTTGCCGATGACGATCCGCAACAGAAACTGGCGGAAGGTCATGCGCTTGTGAAGGAATTAAACAATGGCAACGGCGTACTCATCCTCGCCGACATCTTCGGCGCGACGCCCAGCAACGTAGCGCGGCAACTGTGTAAAGAGGAACACATCATGGGCGTGGCCGGTGTGAACCTGCCTATGTTGTTGCGCGTGGTGTGCCATCCCAACAAGACCATGCCCGAATTGGCGCAGATCGCATTGAACGGCGGGCGCGAATGTATCGTGCTCATGGATCAAGAAAACTGAAAGTCACAAGATGCAAAATCAAGACGCACTCATCATTAACAAACTCGGTTTGCACGCCCGAGCCTCCGCCAAACTTACCCAACTCGCCTCGCAATTTCCCTGCGAAGTGTGGATGACGCGCAACGGTAAGCGCATCAATGCCAAGAGCATCATGGGCGTGATGATGTTGGCTGCCGCCAAAGGAACCACTGTCTCCATCGAGACCAACGGTGAGCGCGAAGAAGAAGCGATGACCGCACTGCTCGCACTTATCAATGATTATTTCGGGGAAGGCGAATGACATTCACCATACACGGGCTTCCTGTCTCAAGTGGTATAGCCATCGGTCATGCGCATCTCGTTTCGCACACTTCGCTCGAAGTCGTGCATTACATGGTGCCGAAGCATCTGATCGCAGAAGAGGTCGCGCGTCTGGATGATGCGCTCAAAACGACACGTGACGAATTGACCGCACTGCGTGCCAATCGCCCGCAACAAGCCGCCGCCGAGTTCGATGCCTTTCTCGATCTGCACCTGATGATCTTAGGCGACGAACACATCAGCCATGCCGCGCGCACCATGGTGGAGAGCGAACACTGCAACGCCGAGTGGGCATTGAAATCTCAGATGGATGAGTTGGTCGCGCAGTTCGAGGCGTTCGACGATGCCTACCTGCGCGAGCGCAAGACCGATGTCATCCAAGTGGTGGAGCGCGTGCTTAAGGTATTGAGTGGCCATCCCGGCCATCAACCACCCACCACGCAACATGATGCCGAGATGGTGCTGGTGGCACACGATGTCAGTCCGGCCGACCTCATCCAACTCAAACCGCATCAATTCTGTTCCATCCTCACCGACCTAGGCGGTGCGACCTCGCACACGTCCATCGTCGCACGCGGTCTGAACATTCCGTGTGTGGTCGGTCTGCACCACGCACGCGAACTCATCAAAGACCGCGACCTGCTCATTGTGGATGGCGAGCAGGGTGTGGTCATCGTCAACCCCGACAAGAACCTGCTGGCGGAATACAAACTACGCCAGAGCCAGTTCGTGTTGGAGAAACAAAAACTCAAACGCCTGCGTACGGCACGTGCCACTACGCTGGACGGTACGCGCATCGAGTTACAAGCCAATATCGAGATGCCCACCGACTTGCCGCAGGTGATAGAAAATGGTGCAGCCGGTATCGGTCTGTTCCGCAGTGAGTTCCTGTTCCTCAATCGTGATGACCTGCCCGATGAAGAGGAGCAGTTCACCGCCTATCGCACCGTGTTGGAAGGCATGGGCGAACTGCCCGTGACCATCCGCACCTATGACTTGGGTGCAGACAAACAGCTCAAGGGTGCAACTCGCGTCGCCAGCAACCCAGCGCTCGGTCTGCGCGCCATTCGCCTGTGCCTGGCCGAGCCGCAATTATTCCGCACCCAGTTACGTGCCTTGCTGCGCGCGTCCATCTACGGCAATCTGAAGATATTGGTGCCCATGTTGTCGGGGGCATCTGAGATCACGCAGACCTTGCAGTTGATCGACGGCGTGAAAGCCGAGTTAAAAAGTCAGGGCATCGCCTTCAAGGATGATGTAGCTATCGGCGGCATGATCGAGATTCCTGCTGCCGCACTGGCATTGAATGTGTTCATCAAGAAGTTGGACTTCCTCTCCATCGGCACCAACGATTTGATCCAATACACCTTGGCGATCGACCGCACCGACGAAGAAGTGGCGCATCTGTACGACCCGCTACACCCTGCCGTACTGCAACTGTTGGCGCACGTTATTGGCAATGCTAACAAAGCTGAAGTGCCCGTATCGGTGTGTGGCGAGATGGCGGGTGAGTTGGCTTACACGCGTTTGCTGCTCGGTATGGGCTTGCGCCAGTTCTCTATGCATCCAGCGCAACTCTTGGGCAGCAAACAACGTGTATTGACGACCAGCCTGCCGGAAATCCAGGCACTCACGCAAAAAATCTTGCGTGCAGATGATCCCATCAAGATCAACGAACTGCTGGATAAGTTGAACGCGGCTTAACCGCAAGAGCCTTCAGAAGGGCTCTCGGCGCTTGCTTTGGCTACTGGCTCCACCGCCTGCGGCGCTGGCTCGACTTGTTTAGGCGTGCGGTGGAACTCGAAATACTTTTCTGCCACTGCACCCAAGATCGCCGCAGGCAAGAACGCCCACAACTCCCAATTCGGTG
>Ga0172375_10011907_pt1 | contig 10978 bp, 12 predicted proteins | sample LakKiv1m_FD_114537 | JGI IMG/M metagenome (GOLD analysis project Ga0172375, IMG submission 114537) | Freshwater microbial communities from Kabuno Bay, South-Kivu, Congo - kab_092012_11.1m | ecosystem: Environmental > Aquatic > Freshwater > Lake | place: Democratic Republic of the Congo... | reverse complement strand
GGCCGTAGCTGACGGCGCCCGGAGCGGCGGCTTAGAATTTTAATTAGCCTCATTTAGTAATTATCAATATGTCTGAAGAGAAAAAACAAACTACTACGCCGGACGCTAATACTGGAGCCGCTCAGACCGTGGCTCAGGATATTTATGGCGGCCAGAAACAGCGCGGCGGTCAGAGCGGATTTCGCGGCCCGCGACGCGGCGGCGCTCGGCGCGAAGAGCGGAAGGATGATATGGAACAACGGATTCTCGAGGTAGCTCGCGTCACGCGCGTTATGGCTGGCGGCAAGCGGATGAACTTCCGGGCTTGTGTGGCTTTAGGGGATAAGAAGGGCCAGGTCGGCGTTGGTTTGGGCAAAGGAGCCGATGTGACTATGGCGGTCAATAAGGCGGTTAATCGCGCCCGCAAGGCCATGGTGTCCGTCTCTTTAATAAATGAAACTATCCCGCATGAAATACATTGCAAACTGGGCGCGGCCAAACTGATCCTCAAACCGGCCAAGCAAGGCCGTGGCGTTATTGCCGGCGGAGTTACTCGGGTTATCTTAGAATTAGCCGGTATTAAGAATATCACTAGCAAGACTCTGGGATCTAATAATAAGATTAATAATGCCCGCTGCACGATTGAGGCCTTAAGAGGATTGCGGAAGACCGAGGGAGCGAAGGAGATTAGGGGCGCTAAGCCCGCCGAGGTGGAAATCAAGGCCGAAAAGCCGGCTCCGGACAAGAAGTAATTAACGAGTCTGCTAAATTGCCAATCTTAAAATTACTAATCATATGTTATCACTTAATACTATCAAGAAAGGGCGTGGCGCCGCTAAGACTAATAAACGAGTCGGGCGGGGCAATGCTTCTGGACATGGCACTTACAGCACCCGCGGTCTGAAAGGTCAAAAATCACGTTCGGGCGTCAGCGGTTTGAAGCGTTTAGGCATGAAGAAGCAGCTTTTGAAAATCCCGAAATTACGGGGTTTTAGATCTTTGAATCCTAAAAATCAAGTGGTCAGTGTCAAGGCAATCAACAAGAATTTTAAGGATCAAGAAGTAGTTAGTCCCGCTGTTTTATTTGAGAAAAAGCTTATCAATAAACTTGATCAGCCCGTAAAGATATTAGGCAAGGAGAAATTGACGGTTAAGGTTAAATTTGAGAATATAAAGATGAGCGCTGGCGTTCAGGATCAGGTAAAATAGGCCGGCGAGTCGGCTATTCCGCGTCAGTCAAATTTAAAAATTATATGTTTGAAAGATTAGAGCAAATTTGGAAAGCGCGCGATTTGAGGAATAACATCCTCTTCGTTTTACTGATGTTAGTCATTTTTCGCTTTGCCGCCCATATCCCGATTCCGGGAGTGAACGAAGCGGCGCTGAAGAGTTTATTCGCCTCTAATCAGATTTTAGGCCTGTTGAATCTATTTTCCGGCGGCGGCATGGAAAACTTCTCCATCGTCATGATGGGTGTCGCCCCGTATATTACTTCCTCGATTATTTTCCAGCTCTTAGGCATGATTGTACCGAGCATTGAAGAGATGCAGAAAGAAGAAGCGGGCCGCCAGAAAATCAATATGTGGACTCGCTGGGCGACCGTGCCTTTAGCCATCTTACAAGCTTACGGCATGATTACCCTCCTCAGCCGCAGTTCGGCCGGCCTTTTGGGAGATATCAGTCCCTTTGATTTTGGCTTGATGATTTTGACGGTGACAGCCGGTTCCATTTTCCTAATGTGGATTGGCGAGCTTATTTCCGAAAAGAAAGTCGGTAACGGTATTTCTTTGTTAATTTTCGCCGGTATCGTCGCCAGCCTACCGCAAACCGTCCAGCAAATTTTTATTACTTTTGATCAAACTCAGCTGTTTATGCTGATTGGCTTTATCGTTATCGCCCTAATTACCGTGGTCGGTGTGGTCATTATTAATGAGGGACAGAGGAACGTGCCAGTGCAATATGCCCGGCAAATTCGCGGCAACCGCGCCTATGGCGGAACCAGCACTCATCTGCCGTTAAGAGTTAATATGGCCGGGGTTATTCCCATCATCTTCGCTATCTCGGTCGTCCTGTTTCCTTCAATGATTGCCCAATTCCTGGTCCATGCCAAGAGCGCTTGGCTGGCCGGTGCGGCCAATTGGACAATCCAGCTTTTTAATAATCAGTTGTTTTACGGCATTATCTATTTCTTATTGGTTTTTGCCTTTACTTATTTTTATACCGAAGTTATTTTTCACCCGACCCAGATTGCGGAAAATCTTCAGAAGCAAGGCGGCTTTATTCCGGGCATCCGACCGGGCAAGAGCACTAGTGACTACTTATCCAACACCACCCATAAGATTATTTTGGTTGGGGCGCTATTTTTAGGCCTGATTGCTGTCCTGCCTTTATTTATGCGCTATTTCACCGGTATCCAGTCTCTGGCGATTGGCGGCACTAGCCTGCTAATCGTTGTCTCCGTAGTTATTGAAACCGTCAAACAGATTGAGGCTCAGCTGACGATGCGGGAATATGACGGGCTCTAGACTCTATCTCCACCTGTTTTAAAATAAAAAAGTCGGCTTTCAGGCCGCTTTTTTTTATGTTATAATATAATCAATCTAATCTTTAAACTATATGGATTTACAAGATATTACTAAGGACATGCGCAATCAGACGGACTATCGTCTTGATCAGCGCTTTGACGAATTAATGCGCAAGAATCCTCGGTATAGCAATTTGGACGCTGAAAACCGGGAGCTGATTTTTGATTTGATTAAGAAGTATAAGGAGAAGCTTAGACGCGGGCTGAAACCCTCGCTCCGCACTATCAAGGAGGAGATGTACCATCTTTATCAAAATCGGGTGCGGCTGCATCTAACGCGGACTGATTTGGATCAGATTCGGGATTTGCTGTATAGCTTTAAGGGGGAATAATCAAGCTCCGCTGAGACGCTATAATCTATGGATATTAATAAGTTAAAAAATCCCCGCGGTTCGGGACATTTTCGGGTAGAAGATTTCCAGAAGAAATTAAGCCAAGCGATTCGCCAGGGCGGCTTGACGCATCTCCGGGACAATCAGGCCGGTATTACCCGGGTACTTAAAGAGAAGGAAAGGACTATCCGGCGCCGCCAATTCGGAGCGCGGCAGCAGAAAAATATCTGGTTGGAGCTAGAGAGATTAGAAAAGGAGTCTGGGGTAGTGATTTCCTCGGCTGACAAGAAAGATATTAGGAAGATATTCCAGGCACTGGGCGACAATAAAAAAAATGATTCAACTAAGAAGCCGGCGCCCCATTCTCCCGCCGCTCCGCGCCGTCTTAATCGTGATAATACTGTTAATATTGGTCGTTTGAACAGGCTTGATATCACCAATCGCGCCAAGCGCTTGGAGGATGAAAATCACGACAACCATGGCTTCGGCGGCCGTAATCGTGTAGTCCGTCCCGGCGAAGCCGACGGCCGGCGGATTATCAAACCGGGGCAAAAGCTAGGGGATGGCCAGGTTAATCCGCCTAAGACAGCCGGACCAGCACCGGAGAAAAAGACTCCTGTTCTCCGGCCTAATAATTTTCTCAGACCTTAATTATTTTTTATAAGAGTATGGTTATCAATTTCATCGTCGTCGTTTTAGGGCTTTGTTTGTTCGAAGTTATCAGTAGCGTCGACAACGCTGTGGTCAACGCCCATGTCTTGAAAACAATGCCGGAGAGATTCCGGAAGATTTTCTTGTTTTGGGGCATAATCTTTGCAGTTTTTGTGGTGCGCGGCGTCCTGCCTTTCGTGATTGTCTGGATTGCTAATCCGGATTTAGGCATCGGGCAGGTCATCACCTCCACTTTTTCCAATAGTCCGGAAATCAAAGAATATATTGAGAGGTCAAAGCCACTCCTCTTGCTTGGTGGCGGCATCTACCTATTCTTCGTCTTTTTGTCCTGGCTGTTTTTGGAGAAGAAGAAATATGCCTTTTTGGTGGAGGGTTTCATCCATCGCCAAAGCGCCTGGTTCTATGCTTTAGCTTCGGTCATCACTACGACCGTCGTCTACTTGTCTTTGAAAGAAAATCCGATTATGGCTTTGGCGGCCACGATTGGCGTGTCGGCCTTCTTTATCACCGACGGCTTCAAGAAGAATGCTGAGGAGAAAGAGCAGCAGCTGATGAACCCGGCGATGGGCGCCTGGAGCAAGATCCTCTATTTAGAGGTCTTAGACGCTTCTTTCTCAATTGATGGCGTTATCGGCGCTTTCGCTTTCACGATAAGCGTCCCGCTTATCATCCTCGGCAATGGCTTGGGCGCTTTCGTCGTCCGGGAAATGACCGTGCGTGGCTTAGACCTGATTACTAAATTTGAATATCTGAAAAACGGCGCGATGTATGCTATCGGTGTGTTGGGCGCGATGATGATTATGGAAAGCTTCGGACGGGAATTTCCTTTCTGGTTTGCGCCTCTTAATATGGTGGTCTTGCTCGGCCTCTTCCTCTTCCTATCCGTTCGAGCCAACAAGGAGCGGATTAAAGCCGGTTTGCCGGTTGTCCCGCTCGATTAATTTTAATGGTATGGTTTATTATAAGACTAAAGAAGAAATCCGGATCATCCGCGAAGGCGGCCGGCGTTTGGCCGTTATCTTAGAGCGCCTGCTCCAAGAACTGAAGCCGGGAGTAAGTACCGGATATTTAGAAGATTTGGCCGATCAGCTGATTAGCGCGGCCGGCGGCCGCCCGGCCTTTAAAGGCTATCCCTTAGGCAAAGGCCTGGTGTTCCCGACTATCCTTTGTGTGTCGATTAACAACCAGGTTGTCCATGGCAGCGCTTTGCCGTCCCGGGTTATCAAGAGCGGCGATATCGTGGATATTGACATCGGTATGGAATGGCCGACAACAGAACGCTTGAAAAAAGAGTTTCAGGCTCCTAATAATTCGCGTTCTTCAGGCGGCGGCTTCTTCACGGATATGTGCGCTACGGCTGGAGTAGGGAAAATAAGCGCCGAGGCGCGCCAGTTGATTAAGATTACCCGGGAATGCCTGGAGCTAGCCATTAAGCAGGCCAAGCCGGGCCGGCGCATCAATGATATCGCCCGAGCCGTAGAACACCATGCTGAGAAGCAGGGCTACGGCGTGGTCCGCGATCTAGTCGGCCACGGGGTCGGCTATTTGCCCCATGAGGATCCAAGCGTCTTTAATTTCACTATTGCCGAAGATTCCCGCGATAATTTAGAACTGAAACCCGGCCTGGTTATCGCCATTGAGCCGATGATTAACTTAGGTGGCTGGGAGGTTAAGACCGCGGCCGATGGCTTTACCGTCTTAACAGCCGACGGCTCGCTGAGCGCCCATTTTGAACATACGGTGGCCATTACCGAGAAGGGCGCCGAGATCTTAACTCGGCTTAATAATTAGCCTATGGCAGAAGTTTTAGATAAAAAAACTGAAAAATATCTTGGTCTGGACTGGGGCGAGAAGCGGATTGGCCTGGCAACGGCTGATTCAGAAACTAACCTGGCCCTGCCTCTTAAGACCGTTGGCAGCTTAGAGGAAGTCCTGAAAACTATTAAACAGGAAGAGATTGATGCTATTATTATTGGCAGTCCTAAGAAGATGAGCGGTCAGGCAGCGGATAATCCCGCCTGGCTCAGTTTCGTAAAGCAGCTCGGCGAGAGAAGCGGCCGGCCGCTTGAATTCTTAGATGAGCGCTTAAGCAGTCTGGCGGCTGACGCTCTCTCCGGAGAAGATAAGGAAAAAGCCCAGCGCGACGAAATTGCCGCAACGCTGATATTACAGGATTACTTAGACAGCCATTAATTGATCTGCCTATGGAAGCCGCACGCCACACTCCGGCCATTATTTTAAATCGTCAAAGCTATCGGGAAAACGATAGCTTAGTTGTTATCTATAGCTTAAAATACGGCCAAGAGCGGCTGGTCGCTCGCGGCACTAAGAAACTGCAGTCTAAATTAGCCGGCCATTTAGAGCCGATTAGCTTAGCCGACGTCATGATTCTGAAAGGGAAGAGTGGTGACTATCTGGCTAGCGCGATTTGCCGGGATGCTTATCTAGGCATCAAAGCGGATTTAAATAAATTATCTTATGCCGGCCAGGCAATCAACCGCTTCAGCCGCTTAGTCAAGGATCGGGAAGCGGACGAACCCCTATTTTTCCTGCTCGGCACCTGGCTGGAAATAGTTGACGCCTTCCCGACAGAAGCTTTTTCTCAAGAGCGGGGCGAGCTGCTGTTTGCTTCTTTCCTCTGGCAATTTTTAGCAACTCTCGGCTATCGGCCAGAACTCTATCACTGCCAATCATGCCAGAAGAGTATTTTAGCCGGAGAAAACTATTTCGATTTAAAGAGCGGCGGCTTGCGCTGTAAAACCTGCTCTATTAAAGAAGACAGCCCGCGCCGCGGGGAATTAGTAGTTGTTTCCGATAATCTGATTAAGCTATCGCGTTTTGTCTTAGAGAACACTTTTTCTAAGGTTGGAAAACTACAAGCGGATAGGGAAGACATCCGCTCCGCTTTTAATCTAGTTAACAATTTTTTTAGGTATCATTTTGCATAGCTAATTACACTTGACATAAAATGACTGATGTATTATATAATAATGGCTAATATAAGCCATTATTTGTTATATTATTGACATTTAAGTTCTATTATGGTATAATACTGGCAGAACATTAAAAATAGTACTAACCATAAAATAAGAAACAGATGAAAAGTAAAAGGAATCTTTTGTTGATTTGCGAATTATTAGTTGTAATTATGTTTGCCGGGATACCGATATTTTTGGCATCATGCGTACATCAGGTTGACCCGAAACCTGATCCCCACTCTCTACCGGTTCTTCCATTTCCTTACTCCGTACCAAAATTATTTGAGCAAGACAAACCGCGCTTTTTAATAGAGCTTACAAGAGTGGTTGAGGAAAATTCTTTAAAACCATTCTTCACGAAAGTTTATGAAGGAAAATTTTTTCTAAAACAGAAGAATTATTCTTATTCGGTTTTATTCCCGGGGCTGTATAATATTGATAGAAACACTATCGACACAGCTCCGCACTATGATTTTAGCGGAGATAAATTTCAGGAGTTTAATCTGGACTATTATTACAATCCGGACGAAGAAAAAGAACTTTTGGTTTACGAAGTGCCCACATTTGTAAGCGAACGACTTTGCCTGGCCTTTATTTATAGTCAAAACGGCCGCCTATCTAATCTACGAGGTCTGTGCGCCTTAGAGACATTACGGCCGTATGTAAGCTTGAATGAAGACCTGACGTGTCCACTACCGACCTCATTTTCCGTTTTTAAATGTAATGATGTATTAAGTCCAGAAGATTGTTTTTCTGAAGGACGGGAGATGAGGTATAGAAAAGAGAGACTCATTTTAATGGATTATGACTATTGGTCGACATTAGCGTTGGCTAGTGATAGCTGGAATGGTTATGGCGATAATGAAAAAAAGTATATCTTCTTTTTCAGAGATTAACATTAAACATTTTATGTACATACCGCAGCCTAAAAAACTGCGGTTTTTTTATAGCCAATCTTTCTTTTTTATCTTGCTAAAAAGTCAGAAATGAGATAATATTTAATCAGCTAAATGATTGTAAAAACTTGCTGAAAAAGGCTATTTTTTAAAGAATTCAGACCTGGTAAAGGTTTGAAATTAATTTCGTTATATGTCAAGAATTTTAATTACAGATGCTAAAAAACAAGAGACTGGCGAAGTAACTATCGCTGGCTGGGTCCGAAATTTGCGCGCTCACAAGGGCGTTGTTTTTGTAGATTTGGTAGATATCTCCGGTACGATGCAGATTGTGTTTGCGGCCGGCCAAGGCGGCTATGAAATTGCCGAGAAATTGACCATGGAAAGCGTGATTGAAGCAAGCGGCTCCTTGCAGGCCAAACCGAGCAAGAAGAATGACCCTAATCCGGTCAAGGATTATGAATTAGCTGTTTCTTCGGCCCGGTTGATTTCCTTGGCGGCGGAAAATTTGCCGATCCCGGTTTTGACAAAGGTGGACAACGAAGCGAATTTGGACAATCGCTTGGATTGGCGCTGGCTAGATTTGCGCCGGGCGGAGCATCAGTTGATTTTTAAAGTCTGGACAAAATTAGAAGAGGGCGTCCGCCAATATTTCCGGGAGAATAATTTTTTTCAGATTTACACGCCGTGCCTGATGAGCACTTCTTCGGAAACTGGCTCAGAAGTTTTTGCCGTTAAATATTTTGACCGGCCGGCCTATCTTTCTCAGTCGCCCCAATTCTACAAACAGATGGCCATGGCTTCGGGCTTGGAAAAAGTCTTTATGGTCGGTCCAGTATTTCGGGCGGAGCCTTCGTTCACGACTCGCCATGTGACGGAATTCACCGGCTGGGACTTTGAGATTTCCTATATTGACTCCCATTTTGACATTATGAGCATCGAGGAGGATTTATTGATCGCCGGCTTTAAGAAAGCCCAAGAAGATCTAGGCTTGGTTCTTGATATCCCAGTTAAGCCTTTCCCTAAGATAACTTTAGCTGAGGCCAAGGCTAAGCTTAAAGCGGCCGGCATCAAGAGCGACAAAGATTTTGATTTTTCTACGGAAGAAGAGAAAGAGCTGGGAGTATTGATTAAGAAGGAAACTGGCCATGATTTTGTTTTCGTGACCGATTATCCGATTGAAGCGCGCCCCTTCTATCATATGCGCCGGGAAGATAATCCGGCTCTCACCAAGAGCTTTGATTTGTTGTATCGCGGCTTAGAGATAACGACCGGCTCGCAACGGGAACACCGGATTGAAATCTTAGAAAAACAGGCGGTTGAGAAAGGCATGAATTTAGAAGAGTTGAAAGACTATTTGAATTTTTTTCGCTACGGCTGTCCGGCGCACGGCGGCATCGGGATGGGTCCGGGGCGCTTAGTGATGAAGATGCTGGATCTCGGCAGTATCAAAGAAGCCTGCTTCCTGCCGCGTGACGTCAAGCGCTTGACCCCCTAATTCCCTTATTTAAATTTATTGCTATGCCCGCAGTTTTAATAAAATCATTATATCGCTCTACGGAGAAGTATCTTAATCAGCAGATCACTGTCGCCGGCTGGGTCAGGACGACGCGGAGCTCTAAAGAGTTCGGCTTTATCGAGTTGAACGACGGCTCCTTCTTCAAGGGCCTGCAGGTGGTTTTTTCAGACAAGCTGGCCAATTTCGCGGCTTTGGAGAAAGCTAGCGTCGGTTCGTCCCTGGAAGTCGTTGGTCAGCTGATTGAGTCGCCGGCTGCCGGCCAGGCTTTTGAACTGCAAGCTGAACAGATTACTATCATTAATCTGGCGCCGGCCGATTATCCGCTTCAGAAGAAAAAACATAGTTTTGAATTCTTGCGGACAATCGCCCATCTGCGCCCGCGGAGCAATACTTTCTCGGCCGTTTTTCGCCTGCGCTCAGTCTTAAGCTTAGCGATCCATAAATTCTTTCAGGCTGAAGGTTTTGCCTATGTTCATACCCCGATAATCTCCACGAGCGACTGCGAAGGTGCTGGGGAGATGTTTCAAGTAACCACCCTGGACTTAGACAAGTTGCCGCGGGATAAGACGGGGCAGGTTGATTATACTCAGGATTTTTTTGGCGCTAAAGCCGGCCTGACAGTTAGCGGCCAATTAAACGCCGAAGCCCTAATCTCCGGCCTCAACCGCGTCTATACTTTCGGCCCGACTTTCCGGGCGGAGAATTCTAATACGACCCGCCACGCTTCCGAGTTCTGGATGATGGAGCCAGAAATGGCTTTCGCTGATTTAGCCGTGGATATGGATTTAGCCGAGAAGATGCTGAAGTTCTTGATCAAAGAGGTTCTCCAGGAAATCCCCGAAGAAATGGAATTTTTTAATAAATTTATTGATCCCGGCCTGAAAGAACGGTTAGAGAATATTTTTCAGGCCAATTTTGTCCGCTTGACCTATACGGAAGCGATCGCGGAGCTAGAGAAGAGCGGGGAGAAGTTTATTTATCCCGTGAAGTGGGGAATTGATTTGCAGACCGAGCATGAACGCTATTTAACCGAAAAGATTTATCAGAAACCGGTGTTCGTGACTGATTACCCGAAGGACATCAAAGCTTTCTATATGCGCTTGAATGACGACGGAAAGACCGTGGCGGCCATGGATCTGCTCGTTCCCGGCATTGGCGAGATTATCGGCGGCAGCCAGCGGGAAGAGCGTTTAGAGTATCTAGAGAAAAGAATGAAAGAGATGAGTCTTAGTCCCCATGATTATGCTTGGTATTTGGATTTGCGCAAATATGGCTCAGTGCCGCATGCCGGCTTCGGCTTAGGCTTTGAGCGTCTGGTGATGTATCTATCAGGCATGGCTAACATTCGCGATGTCATTCCTTTTCCGCGCACGCCGCAGAACGCCGCTTTTTAATTGTTTTTTAATCTGCCGGGCGCTGGTCCGGCGGCTAAGTTTAAAAATATGGCTAATCAACACAACGCCAAGTATGCTTTCTACTATCTGCTGTCGCTGGTTTCTTTGATTTTTACAGCCCTGTCCGTCGGGATGATCGCCTTCGGGATTATTGATAAGACGGTCTTTGATTTGATTGATAATAATTACGGCAATCCGGACGGTCAGCTTAAGTTCGCAATTTCCGCTCTGCTGATCGCCGCCCCGATCTTCTATATAATTACTAACTTGATCTACCGCGGCCTGCGCCGGGGCGAGATTAATAAAGACTCGGGCATCCGCCGCTGGCTGACCTATTTTATCATCTTAGTTTCTTCTTTGATAATCTTGGGCGTCTTTATCGGGGTGATTAATAATTTTTTGGCCGGCGAACTGACGGGCCGCTTTATCTGGAAGGCTCTGACTATTTTCCTAATTGCCGCTACTGTCTTTTCCTTCTATTTCTATGACATCCGCCGGCCGGATCCGGCCGCTAAGAACCTGGCTATCCGCTTATTCTTCTTCGCTTCTTTAGCTATCGCTTTGGCCGCTTTCGTTTCCGCCTGGTTTTTTGTGGAATCGCCTAAGACAGCCCGGGCCAGGCGC
>Ga0172375_10011904_pt1 | contig 10980 bp, 9 predicted proteins | sample LakKiv1m_FD_114537 | JGI IMG/M metagenome (GOLD analysis project Ga0172375, IMG submission 114537) | Freshwater microbial communities from Kabuno Bay, South-Kivu, Congo - kab_092012_11.1m | ecosystem: Environmental > Aquatic > Freshwater > Lake | place: Democratic Republic of the Congo... | reverse complement strand
TTCCTGTACGGGTAGGATTAAGACCAACATTATTAATGGTAACTTCTGAATTTTTACATATTACTGCCAGAACTATAAAAAACGCCGCAGAAGAAATATCTCCGGGCACAAGTATTTTTCCAGGAGAAACCAGTTTATCTAAAGGCCTTAAAATAACTTCATTACCGTTAACCTTAATATCCGCTCCAAATGCCTCCAACATTTTTTCGGTATGATCGCGGGTTTTAATTTTTTCGATAATATGAGTCTCTGTTTTTGCATAAAGCCCGGCAAAAAGAATTGCAGATTTAACTTGTGCAGACGCCACTGGGATTAAATAAGGGCTGTATTCATCTCTAAATCCATGCAACCCGATTTCTGATTTTTTTATTCTTACAGGAGGATACTCGTCAGTCTTGCCAGGCTTACTTACTCCCTCAATTCTGGCACCCATCCATTTAAGAGGCGTAATAACCCTTCTCATCGGCCTTTTAGAAAGCCCTTCTGCCGCTGTTAAAACTGTCCCAAAACGCTGCCCTACCAACACTCCAAGCAGTATCCTGAAACTTGTACCGGAATTTCCTAAAAAAATATTACGTCTACCAAAAAGAAAAAAGCTCTTCAGCGGTTTTTTTAAGCCGAAGAGCCCTTTACCAAAAACTTCAATCTTATCTTTTTTAAAATTTATTTTTATTCCCAGCTTCTGGAATGCTCTAGCAGTAAACAAGCAATCATCATTATTTGGGAAGTTTTCAATTACTGTTTTACCGCTTGAGAGAGCGCTTAAAATAACTGCGCGATGGGCTATGGATTTATCGCCTAAAAGCCTGACACTGCCACTAATATTATTGGCCGGCTCAATTGAAAAAGACGCCATTATTTTTTCTTGATTACTTTATCGCCTTCAGCAATCTGTTCTTTAATGTTAAGCGAAGCAATTCCTGCGGCGGCCATAGCATCATGGACTTTTTCAACTTTTACATCAGTCAAAATACTATTGCCATGATATAGCGTAAATACATCTCCGATCTTTATACCATCTTTACTGCCTAAATTTATAACAACAAAATTATAATCTTTATTTACCACTAAAACTTTACCTTCAACAGGAGCTGCCTGTTTAGGTTGTTTTTTAGCTGGTTTTTCTTTGACTGGTTTTGCTGCAGCTTTTTTCTCTTCAAGCTGCTCTTTAGTATTGGCCCCTTCGGGGTTAACAACAATTGTGCCTAATTCTACACCCTTGGATTTTTCTTCAAATTCCTTGACCTTTGTTTCAAGCTCAGTTTTTTTAGCCGAAAGATCATTTAACTGTGCCTGCATTTTTTTCATGTCGTCCTGAGCCGTAACCAATTTAACCTCAAGATCGGCACGCAATGCTTTTTGTTGCTCAAAATCAGCTTTTAACTGCTGCATCTGCGTCAGGGCTTCTTCTTTATTGGCTTTTTCCTGCAGCAATTCCTTAGTAAGCGAATCTAACTGAGCAAGATTATCACTCAGCTTGGCTTCTAATGCTTTAATTGTTTTTTTGGAATCCTCATATCTATTCTCAGTAGTTGCAAGCTTGCCTTTTACATCAGTTAATTCCGTCGCCAAAGACGCGCTCTTTCTTTCCTCTTTTTTTAAAGAAATAAATATAAAAGTCGTTAGGCCTAATGAAATAATAACAAATAAAACAAGTATAATTATTGCAGGAGCATTCGCCTTTTTGTTAAACATTTATCTGCCTCCCCATTTTTAAGCTAGTATTATAATATTAAAAATTAGTATAACAAAGCAGTACCAAAAATCAAGGTATTTTTCGCTTTACAGGAGAAGCCGCCGGCTTAATTTTATCTATCGGGCCAACAACCTCCATAAACTCCTTAGGCAAAGCTGAAGAAAATTCCACAAATTTATGCGTCCGGGGATGAATAAAACCCAGGGATTTAGCATGTAAAAGCAAGCGCTTAAACTTATCGTTCTTCCCGTATTTCGTATCTCCAACTATAGGATGCCCAAGAAACGCCAAATGTACGCGCAACTGATGCGTCCTGCCGGTAAAAGGCTCCAGCTCTAACAAACTATATTTATCGCTGCGTTTTAAAGTACGGTAAATTGTCTTAGCATATTTGGTATTTTTTCCGAAACCAACAGCCATACTCTTCCTATTCTCCGGATGTCTACCAATGGGAATCTCAATAACATCTTCATCGAATTCCACTTTACCCGAAACAACTGCGATATATCTGCGTTTAATGCTATGATCCGCAAATTGCTCTGTCAAAGCCAGATGTGCAACATTATTTTTTGCAATAACCAATATCCCCGAAGTATCTTTATCAAGCCTGTGCACTATCCCGGGACGGTCGGGATTGATATCTGAAAGTTCCTTAAAACGATAAAGCAGTGCATTAACTAAAGTATGCTCATAATTACCTGGTGCCGGATGTGTAACCAAGCCTATAGGCTTATTTATTATAGCCAGATCCTTATCCTCATAAACAACATCCAGCTTAATATTTTCGGATTCTACAGTCCTTACCTTTTCCTCTTTTAACCTGATACGGACCTCTTCTTCAGATTTAACTTTATAATGCGGCTTAGCCACAACTATGCTATCTACAGAAACTAACCCATCATTGATTAGTTTCTGGATAAAAGTCCTGGAATATCCCAATCCTTGAGCTTTGGAAAAATTTAAGATAAATAAATCCAAGCGCAGATTCTCATCTGCCTCTGTCACAACTAAATTATACTCGTGCATGATCAGGCCTTTTTATTTCTGATAATAATGAGACTCACAACTGAAAAACCAAAAAGCAAAATACTCATTATGTGGAATAACGTCAAATTATAAAATATCGGCGGATTATCCGCACGCAGGAATTCGATAAAAAATCTTTTAACTGAATAAAGAAAAAGATAGGTAAAAAATATTTCGGAGCTCTTATGCGGCCTGTCCTGAATAAATCTTAAGATTACATAAATAACCAAAAGAAGCAAAGAAGAATAGATCTGAGTAGGAATTACTGTAGCATCAAGAGAATCAATAAAAATTCCGAATTTTGATTCTTTTCCATAACAACAGCCATTTAATAAACAGCCGATTCTGCCTAAAGCCTGAGCTAAAGCTAAAAAAGGCACAACCAAATCCAGGACATCAAATACTTTAAGTTTTTTTATCTTTAAATAAGCTAAACCAGAAACGCTTCCTAAAATCAATCCGCCAAACCAAGAAAGCCCTCCGCGCTGCAGCATAACAATTTCCAGAAGATTCGAAGAATAATAGTTAAAGTTATAAGCCACATAAAAAATTCTCGCGCCTATAATCCCGGAAATAAATGAAATAAAGAGGAAATTTAAGATAGTATCAGGGTTAATGTTTATTCTTTTCGCCTGAATACAAGCCAATGTCGAGGCGATAATAAAAGCTATAACCAGCATAAAGCCATATGAAAAAACACTAAATGGCCCAATCTTACAAATTACCGGATGCATACTATTTTACCTCTTTATTAATAAGTTAAATTCCAATAAACAAATTCCAAACCACAAATAAATCACAATATCAAAATATAAATTTGAAAAATTAATTTGTAATTTTGGTAATTTGATATTTGGCATTGCTTGTGATTTGTATTTTGTAATTTGTAATTTTAATATTTTTTTTTCTTACTAAACAATATATGCCATGCTAAAAAAATTGCCCCTACTGTTATTGCACTATCAGCAACATTAAATACCGGCCAAACTTTAAAATCAAAAAAATCTATAACATAGCCAAAACGTATGCGGTCAATCAAATTTCCTAAAGCACCTGATAAAATCAGGGCTAAAGAAAAATTATATAAAGAAAATTTCTTCGTCTTATTATTCTTCAGGCTAAAAGAAATAATCCCAATTGCAACAAGCGCACTTAATATAAATAAATAGAATTGATTCTGAAAAATCCCGAATGCTGCCCCGCGATTATGGATTAAGGTGAGATAAAAAAAATCTTTGATAACAGCAACGGATTGGTAAAGAGACAGCTCTTTTATAATTACGAATTTGGTAAGCTGATCTAAAAAAAGAATGGCTAAAATGATGATAATAATCATCAAAAGCTACTTTTTCTCTTTCTTCTGCTGGCACTTAATGCATAAAGACGTATAAGGAATGGCTTTTAACCTATTTTTAGCAATAAAATTTTTGCACTCCTCGCAAACTCCAAAAATTTCTTCCTGGATTCTCTTTAATGCATCATCAAGCGCATAAAGAATTTCGCGCTCATTAGAGGCAAGCCCTAATGAAAACTCTCTATCGTATGAATCTGTTGCTACATCAGCCATATGGTAAGTATAACCCGAGATATCTCCAGAAGCATCTTTTTGGGATTTCTTCAAAGTATCCTCGGCAATATGATTAATGTCCTCGACAATTTCGTCTTTTCTTTTTAAAATTAAATTTTTATAATAAAGAAGCTCCTTTTTATTAAGCTTTTTTACTTTACCTGGCTTATTAATTTTAGCCGCTTTTTTTACCTTAGCTGTTCTCTTCAAAGCTGTTTTTCTAGCTGGCTTCTTTATCGCTTTCTTTTTCTTCAATTTACTTACCTCCTGATAAAGCATCCAAACAATTATTACAAATTGCCGGATGCTCTGCGTGTTTGCCTACAAAATCCGAATAATTCCAGCAGCGCTGACATTTCTGTCCCTCTGCTTTTGCTACTTCTATCGTTATATTTTCGCCAAGGTTATTACCTTTTACAACTTCTACTTGCGAAACCTTAAAAATTTCACAAAGATCAATTTTTAAGCTCGTTAAGAATGTATATTGTTCTTCGTTATTTGTCAACAGTTTTATTTTTGCATCAAAAGAACTGCCTATCTGTCCGCTCCCGCGTAAATCTTCCAAAGCTTTAGCAACCAAAGGAATTTGTAATATTACTACTTCCAAATCCAATGAGATATCATCATTCACAATCATATCATTCCTATTGGGCCAAGCTAAAAGATGCACGCTGGAAACCAGCTTATCATTATTTTCTTTAGGCATTATCTGCCAAATTTCTTCAGCAGTAAAAGCTAAAATCGGAGCCATTACACGCACCAGCACATTAAGGCAATCATACATAGCTGTCTGAGCTGCGCGCCGCCCCTCTGATTTCGCGCCAAAAGTATAAAGCCTGCCTTTAGCCATATCCAAGTACAGTGAAGATAATTCTGTATTACAAAAATCATATATCGCCTGATAAGCCTTATGAAATTCAAATTTATCATAAGCCTCATTGACCTTAGCAATAACTTGCCGCTCAAGCTTATTTAATATCCACTTATCAATTTTTCTTAAATTATCTACACTCACTCTGTCTGTATCTGGATTAAAATCATATAAATTACTCAATATAAACCTGGCGGTATTGCGGATTTTTCTGTAAGCTTCTGAAAGCCGAGTTAAAATCACCGGAGAAATCCGGATATCCTCATTATAATCGCTTGAAGCCACCCAAAGCCTTAAAATATCCGCGCCAGAATTTTTAATAATATCCAATGGCGAAATAACATTGCCTAAAGATTTAGACATTTTCCTGCCGTCGCCGTCAACAACAAAACCATGCGTCAAAACGCTTTTAAACGGCGGTACTCCATCAATACACATCGCCGGAATTATTGATGACTGAAACCATCCTCTGTGCTGATCTGAGCCTTCCAAATATAATTCTGCAGGAAATTTCAGCTGCTTTCTCTTTTTCAAAACACTTTGGCTGCTTACCCCGGAATCAAACCAAACATCCAAAATATCAGCACCTTTTGAAAAAACACCACTGCCGCAATGCGGACATTTTAATCCAGCCGGTACAAAATCCGATATGTCTCTTTTAAACCAGCTGTCCGAACCTTCATTCTGAGAAATCTCTGCAAACTTTTTAATAACCTCTACATTTAATGTTTCTTCTTTGCATTTATCACAAACTAAAGCCGGGATTGGCACTCCCCAATATCTCTGACGGGACAAGCACCAATCTGGCCTGGATTCAACCATCGAGCCGATTCTTTCTTTACCGCTCTCGGGAATCCATTGCACTTTATTTTTAATTACATCCATTAATTTATTTCTCAAATCATTATGATCAATCTTTAAAAACCATTGTTTTGTCGCCCGGAAAATCACCGGTTTTTTACAACGCCAACAATGAGGATAGGAATGCTGAATCGTACCCTGCCAAAGAAGTGCATCCAGACTTAAAAGTTTTTCAAGAATAAGCTTATTGGCATCATAAACATTCTGCCCGGCGAATTCCTGTGTTGTGGCATCAAATTTACCCTTACCGTCAACCGGCATAATTATCTCAAGTTTATTTTTCAAACCCGTGGCATAATCTTCCATCCCATGCCCCGGAGCAGTATGCACCAGGCCTGAACCATCTTCGCGGGAAACATAATCCGCCATAACTACTCGCCCTTTACGCAGGCCAAACGGATGATTATAAATTAACCCCTCTAAATCCCTGCCCTTAAATTCTTTTAACACTTCATATTTTTCCAAACCCGCCTGAGCAGCAACTTTTTGCAAAAGATCCTTGGCAATAATTAAATCACCCTTTTGAGTACGCACGTAATTATATATAAATTCCGGATGCACTGCCACCGCCACATTAGCCATCAACGTCCAGGGAGTTGTCGTCCAGATAAGTAAAAATCCGCTTTTACCGGTAAAATTATTCTCCTCAAGCGCAAATTTAACAAATATTGAAGGTGAAGTATGATTCTCATATTCTACCTCTGCTTCTGCCAATGCTGTCTCGCATTTAAAACACCAATTAACCGGTTTTAATCCTCGGTATATATAACCTTTGCCGACTAAATCAGCCAAAGAACTGATAATCCCCTCTTCATATTCCGGAGTAAGAGTTAAATAAGGATTCTCCCAGTCGGCAAAAATCCCTAAGCGTACAAACTGCTCTTTTTGCTTATTGACAAATTTTAAGGCATAATCATGCGCCTTCTGCCTGAACTCCACCTGCCCAATCTGATATTTAGTAATTCCTAATTCTTTAAATAATGCATGCTCAACCGGCAAGCCATGACAATCCCATCCCGGAACATATGCAGAACTAAAACCACGCATAGTTTTGTATTTTATAATTATGTCTTTAAGTGTTTTATTAAGCGCATGCCCGATATGGATATCACCATTGGCATAAGGCGGGCCATCGTGGAGAATATATTTAGGAACACCTTCTCTGTTGTTAAGAAGCTTATTGTAGATCCCCTCTTTTTCCCATTTTTCCAGTAAAGCAGGCTCGCGTTTAGGCAAATCCGCTTTCATAGGGAAATCAGTTTTTGGTAAATTTAGAGTATCTTTATAGTCTTTATTGTCCACTATCCCCTCACCTATCCCTCGCAACCTAAATAATAATAAGGTATGTTGCTAGGGATTTTAAATGAAGCTAAAGCTTCATTTAATATATTTTTCAATTATAACACCTAAGTCTTTCTTGATTTTTTTAGTAATTAATTTTCTGTCAGTGACAATGGCATCTTTTAAAGCGTTTTGGCAGGAACACTTTCTCTCTGCCGGCATGACCCTGATTAATTCCTTAACTATTTTTTTAGAATTATCCACATTCTTTGCCAAATTACTCATAACCATTTCCAGAGTAACCGGTTCATCGGATTTATACCAGCAATCATAATCAGTAATTGCAGCTAAAGTCACATAGCAGATCTCTGCTTCCCTGGCAAGCTTGGCTTCCGGCATATTAGTCATAGCAATAATATCCATACCCCATTTGCGGTATAGCTCTGATTCCGCACGAGTAGAAAATGCCGGTCCCTCCATGTTTAAATAAGTACCGCCGAAATGTACGCTTACCCCCAGGCCTTTTACAACTTTATTAACTATTTCTGCGGTTTCCATGCAAACCGGATCAGCAAAACTTAAATGCGCTACAATCCCATCATCAAAAAATGTCATTTTACGCGCCTGATTAGTCCTGTCTACAAACTGATCCGGAATTACAAAATCTAGAGGTTTAAAATCTTCGCGCAAAGATCCACAGGCGGTAACAGAAATAATCCTCTCTACTCCAAGTTTTTTCATGGCATAAATATTAGCACGGTAATTTATTACACTTGGAGAAATAAAATGCCCAACTCCATGGCGAGGCAAAAAAACCACTTCTTTGCCGTTTAATTTTCCAGTAACAAATTTATCGGAAGTCTTGCCGAACGGAGTAGCTACTGTAATTTTTTTAACTTGAGTCAGGCCTTCAATATTATATAATCCACTCCCGCCGATAATACCTATGCGTCCCATATTATTTTGCCCTTTCTGATAATTCCTCGGCTCTCTTTAATGCTGCTTTTACAGCATCGTCTAAACTGCCGCCTTTATGCATTACCTCTAAACCCGCCTCAGTAGTTCCGCCTTTGGAAGTAACCTGACTCCTGATTTCTTGCGGAGTCTGCTTTGTTTCTTTTAATAGAGCTATACAGCCATTGCCAGTACTGCTTGCCAAAAATTGAGCATCTGCTTTACTGAAACCAATATTTATTGCCGTTAACGTCAAAGCCGGAATAAATTCATTATTTACAAATTGCCTGACTTTTTCAGTATCTGTATAATCTATTTTTTTTAACTCAATCAAATCACAGCAAAAACCCGGGCCACTGCCAGAAACCGCAGTAGCATGATTCATCATCTTTTCTTCAATTACCAAAGTTTCACCAACATAGTCAAATAAATTTTCAGCAAAATCCTGATCCTCTTCGCTGGCAAATTTACCCTGGGCAATGCATGTTGTCCCTTCGCCAATCCTTGCCGGCATATTTGGCATTACTCTAACAACCCTAACCACCCCTAATTTATCTTCTATATATTTAGTGCTAATCCCTGCGGCAATGGAGATTATTAATTTTTCAGCAACTAACCCCTTAATTTCCCCTAAAACATACTCAAAATCCTGGGGCTTAACCGCTAAAATAACCACCTCAGTCTCAGCAACCAAATTTTTTAGATTATCTACGGCTTCAATATCATCTTCAAGATTACTAGTTTTAGCTGGATCCTTATCAAAAACTAAAACCCGGTAATCCTCCTTGATTCTGGAGGCAATACTTAAGCCCATATTCCCAAAACCGATAATTCCGATTATTTTTTTCATTCAAAAATCGCCCTTCCCAGCCTGATTATATCTGCACCTTCTTCAATTGCAACTTCAAAATCATCAGTCATGCCCATAGAGAGAGTAAGGAGTTTGGAGTCAGGAGTTTGGAGTTTATTAATATCATCTCTAATCTCACGTAATTTTCTAAAATACGGCCTGACTTCTTCCGGGTCTTGAGCTATGGGAGCAACAGTCATTAACCCTAAAACTTTTACATTATTTAAAAGAGAAACCTGCCTGATTAAATCGGTCAACCCATCAGGATTTATCCCAAATTTTGATTTCTCGCCTGAAACATTAACTTCTATGAGAATTTGCTGCAACTTATTAATTTTTTCTGCTTGCTTATTTATTTCCTGAGCAAGCTTATAACTATCCACAGAATGGATCAAATCAAAAATTTTTACCGCTTCCTTAGCTTTATTTGACTGCAAATGCCCAATCAAATGCCACTTTAATCCAGAAACCTGATTTAATTCATTAAATTTTAAAAGAGCTTCCTGAATCCTGTTTTCTCCGATTTCAAATAACCCGCAGGCAATAGCTTCTTTAATCTCACTGACTGCGCGATTTTTAGTTACAGCCACCAAAGTAACCTGGCCTGATTTCTTACCGGCCTTTGAGCAAGCCAAATCAATACGCAGCTTTAATTTATCTAAATTTTCCCTAATCATACGCTTTTAAAAGTTGATAATATTATACACAACAAACTATCAGGGTCAATTAATCTTTAAGTTATTAAGCAAGGCTGTTATCTTCTCGCTCAACACGATTTTACCATACGCTATATAGCTATGAGGCCGCAAAAGGTCTTTCGTAATTAGGCGGCGAAGAACTCGCCCCTCATACTCTAGTATTCGGGGCTCGGACAGCTTCGCCGTCCCTGTTTTGCCGTCCTCTCGGACGGCACAGGGATTCCCAAATTACTCAAGCTGCTTTTGCTAAAATCGTGATTCGCTCGAAGAAAACAGCCTTGATTATAATAACAGGTAGATTGACTTGATTTCGAGCAGGGCCTCTGAAAGCCCGAGCGGGCACGGAGTCCCGAAAGTTATACCTCTTTATAAAAGTCTATTTTAAATAATATATATTTGGGGTAATACTTTCGGGACGAGCGAGGGCTTGAAGGGAGCGCAGCCCCCCTGTTTACGTTTTGGGGTTGCGGCCTAAAGCAATAGCGAAGGACGCAATTTTGCCTCGCAGGGGCAAAACAAGCGTCCCTGCGAGAAAGCAAGGCAAGCTACCTGTTAGCTAATAAAATATTTCTTTTTGAAGTAAAGCGCTACGCTGACTAAGCCGATAAGGACTGGAACCTCAACAAGCGGGCCGATAACTGCCGCAAAAGCAGCACCTGAATTAATTCCGAATACTGCTACCGCAACAGCAATCGCAAGTTCAAAATTATTGCTAGCAGCAGTAAAAGACAAAGTTGCTGTTTTATGGTAATCTGCACCTGATCTTTTCCCCATATAGAATGAGATCAAAAACATAACAACAAAATAAATTAAAAGTGGAATAGCGATTCTAACTACATCCAAAGGAATCTTAACAATATATTCTCCTTTTAGTGAAAACATGACTACTATGGTAAATATAAGCGAAATCAAAGTTATCGGGCTGATAAACGGTATAAATTTATTTTCATACCAAGTCCTGCCCTTCAAACGTAATAAAAAATAGCGTGAAACAATACCTGCTAAAAATGGAATACCCAAGTAAATAAATACGCTTTGTGCAATCTGAGCAATGGTAATATTAACTACACTTCCTTTAAGCCCAAACCAACCAGGCAAAACAGTAATAAACACCCAGGCATAAACTGAATAAAACAAAACCTGAAACACAGAGTTAAATGCCACCAACCCTACGCA
>Ga0172375_10011903_pt1 | contig 10980 bp, 6 predicted proteins | sample LakKiv1m_FD_114537 | JGI IMG/M metagenome (GOLD analysis project Ga0172375, IMG submission 114537) | Freshwater microbial communities from Kabuno Bay, South-Kivu, Congo - kab_092012_11.1m | ecosystem: Environmental > Aquatic > Freshwater > Lake | place: Democratic Republic of the Congo... | reverse complement strand
CGATCTTCTCCGGTGTCTTTTCCGCCACCTTGTCGGCGGCCATTGCACCACCCCACGCCACCATCGACATTGCTGCCATCAACACGATCAGTCTTTGCATATTCACTATCTCCCTGCCCCGTCACGGAGCCTGTTGAGTTCCGAAAGATCCAGTACTAACAAAGTCTGTGCCCGAAACGCTCACATCCTCTCCCGGTGTTGCGATGCCGCGTTCCGATACTGCAGGAAACGTGCCAATATGGCAAGCCAAGACATTACCCTCTCCTATCTCCTTTCGCTACAGCATATTAGAACAGCGTTCACTGTCAACAAGGTACCGATCGACGTGGCTGAATTGAGTGAGTCCGTAGGCATATGGGGCTTCTCATGCCTCCTGAAGAACACACTTCTCCTTTTCCCCGAGGACGTTGACAGCTCACATCACATCCGATACTGTCCGGCGTTTGTTTTCGCCCAGCGGAACAGGTTTGATGTGACTTTCAACTCACTGACATTTTTGTGGTTTTTCCTGATCGTTTACGGTCTCTACCTGATCCTCGATCACCGGTGGCAGAACCGCATGCTTCTCGTCTCCAGCCTGATCTTCTACGGCTGGTGGGATTGGCGCTTCCTCTCCCTCCTGATCGCCTCGATAGTTCTGGATTTCTACACCGGCATCAAGATCCATGAAGCCTCTACGCTTACCCGGCGCCGCTGGTGGCTGGCGGCCAGTATGACCGGTAACCTCTGCATGCTTTGCTTCTTCAAGTACTTCAACTTCTTCACGACATCGTTTGCCGACCTGATGGCCTCCATGGGCCTCACAATCCACCCCGTGATGCTGCACGTGATCCTCCCGGTGGGCATCTCGTTCTATACCTTCCAGACCATGAGCTATACGATCGACATCTACCGCCGACAGATGGCCCCGACGCGCAGTCTGCTCAACTTCTCTCTCTTTGTGTCGTTCTTTCCCCAGCTTGTGGCGGGCCCCATTGAGCGGGCCAAGAACCTGCTGCCCCAATGTGAAAGGCCCCGCACCCTCAATCTCGACCAGATAAAGGAAGGTCTGTTCCTTGTCGCCTGGGGCCTGTTCCAGAAAGTCATCATCGCTGACCATGTTGCCCCCATCGTCAACACCGTACTGGCCGATTACGCCAGCCGGTCGGCCCTGGACGTGATTATCGCGTTCTACGCGTTTTATTTCCAACTCTACTGCGATTTCTCCGGTTACTCCGACACGGCCCGAGGACTTGCCAAGATGATGGGATTCGAGCTGATGGTCAACTTCCGCAATCCCATCTGCGCGCAGCGGCTGTCTGACTTCTGGACTCGCTGGCATATTTCGCTCACCACCTTCGTCCGGGACTACCTCTTCGTGTCGCTCGGCGGGGTTCACCGCGGGAACCTGCGCATGAACCTGAACCTCCTTCTGGTCATGACCGTGATCGGACTCTGGCATGGAGGCAACTGGACCTTTATCCTGTGGGGTGTCTATTTCGGCGTCCTGCAAGTCGCCTACAACCTCATCCGCCCGCTCCTTAAGAAGATCCCGGAGCCCCAGTCGTCGTGGGGGCAGTCGTGCCAGACGGTTTTCAACATCGTACTCACCGCGCACGTGGTTCTGGGTTCGCTCCTGCTGTTCCGGCCCACCAGCCTGCATCATGCCGTCAGTCTCATCAATGCGTTCGGCAACGGATTCACCATAACACCGGACGTTATCAGCCATTTCGCGACCCTGGTGTTCTTCGCATGTCCCCTGCTCTTCATGGAGATATGGCAATTCCGAAGCGATGATCTCCTGATTTTCACGAAGCAGAAGAGTTGGGTCCGTTTCGCGGGGTACCTGGCCGCCATCCTGATGGTCCTGTACGTCTACCTGTTCACGGCAAACCTGCACGGCGGGGAGGAGTTCATCTATTTTCAATTTTAGCCAGATCGCGGTATTTCGAGGCTTTGTCACCGCGCGGCAGTTGCGGTTCGTCTTCTCCTGCCTGCTCGCGGCGGGCATTCCCTTCTTCATGACGGATCGCACGGACCTGCCGGTCGTGGCCGTCATCGAACTGACCATCCTCGGCTTGGCTTTCTGGCTTAACCGCGGTTACCGGGTACACCTCGTCGTTTTCCTGGTATCGATGATCCTGTTCCTCGTGCTGGGCGAGGTCTATTTCCGGCTGCACTATTTCGGTCGCGAAGGTTGGTCCTTCAGCCGCTGTCATCCCGCCGGCTACGGTCATCCCTGGTCCGACTTCGAGTTCGACGAGAGCACGTACACCGGCGTGAAACCGAATACCGTCTCGTACTTCAAGGGGAAGTTGTTCCATGTCAACGCACAGGGCTTCCGCGGCAACGACTATTCCTTCGAGAAGGGTACGAACACCTACCGTATCGTTATGGCGGGCGCCTCCGCCACGATTGGCTCGGGGCTGACGGAGGAGGAGAATCTGCCCACGATGCTGGAAGATCGGCTCAATCGCGCCGGCCTTTCGAGGAAGGTGGAACTGGTGAACCTGTCCATCGGAGGGAGCAAGTTCGGAGACATGCTCCATGTGCTTCGCGAAGTCGGCGTGCGCTACGATCCTGACATGATCATGTTCCTGGCCAACGAATCGCTGATCCCCAGCGACGACATGACGATCAAGGCCCGAAAGGTGCACAAGATCGACAAGTCGACGAGGGAGCTGGTCCTGAATCAGAAGTACGACTTCTTTTCCAATCGCTTCTTCTTTGCAGCCCTCCTCTCGGCCTTCCGCGAGGGGGAGATTGGCAGGGCGGCCCGCTGGGAAGGAATCACTCCGCCGAAGGACGGCGGCGCGTCCCGCCGTGACTCTAACCTGCTGGCCGCCCTGAAGAATCTGGACGGCATGAAGGGCGATGCCCGGGTCGTGCTGTATATTCTTCGCCCGATCCTGGAGCTCAAGAACACCAACTACAGCCCTGTATACCGGGAGAGACTACGTTCGCTGGCAAGGCAATTCAACATGACGCTCGCGGACACCTATGGAGCCCCCTGCGCCACGTTCAAGGAGAACGAGCTCATCGTCTATCCGGGCGACAAGCATCCCAGCGTCACCGCTCAGCGGCTGTTCGCCGACGAGATGGTCCCCGTGTTGCTGAACGTCATACGGGAGGACGAGCAGAAGTACCGTCAAGACCGTAACGATCCCGGTACAGGGACGAACGCTTCAGTTTCCGATTAATGCGGCCCACCTGCTCGGCGTTCAATTCGCTCTGCCAACGATCGTCCAGTGCGACCTGATCGGAGCCTTTCAGATACGGCGAGACACTGCTGTGAAGAAAATGGTGCTCGCGTGCGGTGGGCCGGAGCATCTCGGATCCGAACTCGATACCCGCGAAGGAGCAGATCGAACGCAGCACCTCCTCCGGCCGGCTGACCAGGTCCTCGTAGAATATCGTCATGGCCCGGGGTCCCATGCGACGCGTGAGGCGTTCAAACCGCCGCTGCCACTTCCGGTGCCGCCGCAACTCATGCGAGAGTTCCCCGTCCTCGCGAAGCCGCGCGGCCAGCAGTGCGCGGGGATCCCGCACGACAAAGAGGAACCCATTCCCCTCCCAGTCCCAGCATGCGCGGTGGCGGTAGACACGGCTCTTCGACAGGTCCAGCATCATCGGCTTGCCTTCGCGGGCGGCGAGCGCGTCGAAGACTCCCTGCTCCGTTGTGGTGTAGTCTCTCAGGATGGAGCGCGGCAGTTCCGGCAGGTGGCGCGCCCAGAAAGGACAGCTCTCGATGGCTTTGCCACAGGAACACGGCAGTTGTTTTTCGAGGGCGTCATCGAGCCAGAGAAGTTCCCCGGGACAGATGACATCCGGGTGCATGTCGAGCATGCGTCCCAGGAGCGTGGATCCACAATGCGAATGGCCCAAAACGAACACGCGGAAAAATCTGGCTTGTTGATTCATGATGTCGAGCGCCGCATCAAGAGGCGCCCCGTGAATAGCAGAGCCGATTCTCCGGCCGTGTTCAGCGCTTCATCTTAAAAGCCTGGGCTATGGCCATGCCCAAGTCACCCATCGTGATCGGTTTCGACAGGATCACATCCACACACCCGGGGCGGTCCCCTTCTTCCTTCATGATGTCGCCGAAACCCGTCAACAGGATAATCGGCATGTGGGGCCATTTTGCCCGGATCTCCGCGGCCACTTCGTCTCCACTCATGTCGGGCATGGCCCGGTCCGTAATGACGAGTTCATAGTCACCGGACTTCATCTTCTCCAGCCCGTCCTTTCCGCTCACCGCCAGCTGCACCTGGTGACCATCTGCCGAAAGTATCCTCGACACAATGTCACGCGACCAGGATTCGTCGTCGATGACCAGGATGCGCAAGGCGCGGTTCACGGGCATGGGGAGTTCAGACGTCATGTCCCTGCCAGCCGCCTCGCTCCAGACCGGAAGGCCAATCGCTACGGTCGTCCCCTTGCCGCGCTGGCTTCTGATCTCCAGCGTGCCGCCGTGGCGACGGACCGCGTTGTTCACAATAGTCAACCCCATGCCGGTGCCTTCGATTCCCTTCGTCGAGAAGAACGGTTCCAGGCACCGCTCCCGCACATCGTCCGTCATCCCTTCTCCGGTGTCGGTAATCTCCACAACCACGTTCGCCCCGGAGAGCCGGGTGCTGATGGTGATCTGTCCGCCCTTGGGCATGGCCTCCACGGCGTTCATCAACAGGCTCGTCAGAACCTCTTTCAATTCCGCGCTATCCCCGGCCACGGCCGGCACCTGTCCCAGTTCCGTCTGCACACCGATGGGCCCTTTGCCCGTTCGAGTCTGGTCTCGCCACCGGGGTTCCATCAGCTGGATGGCCCGGCTCACCAAGTCGTTCAGATCGACGGTCTGGAACCCGCTGCCTTTTATCGGACGGAAGAATTCCGACAGCTTTTTCACATCCTTCCGTGCCCGGTAAGCCGCCTCATTGATATCCTTCAGGTTCTCCATGACCTTCTCGGTATTCGCCAGGGTCTTCGGGTACGTCAGCATGAAGTCACTCATGCCCAAGATCGGCGTCAAGGTGTTGTTGAAATCGTGCGCCACACCGCGCACGACCTGTTCCAGTACGTGCAAGCGCTCCTGCTGAATGATCTGATGCTGCGCGCGCTTCAGTTTCTCGAGGGCGTTCGACAGGAGCACATTGCTTTCGCGCAGGGCATCGGCGACCCGTTTGTTCTCCACGATTTCTTTTTCCATGGTTCCGTAAGCGCTTCCCAGACGCCCGGTCATGTCGGAGAAAGCTCGCACCAACTGCCCCACCTCGTCGTTTCGCCCACCGGTATCGATCTTGGCGTCCAGCTTGCCTTCGGTAATGCTTCGCGTCCACTCGTTCAGGCGGGCGAGACGGTTGACCACGTCGCGGCTGACCGACAGCGTCGCCGCTGCCATCAAGAGCCCCATGATGCCGATGAACACCGCGAAGAACATGTCGGCGTTGCCCCGGGTCTCCTCGGCGTCCGAATCCGCCATCCGCGAGAGCTCGAATGCATTCTGTACCAGGGCATCGGAATCGGTGAGGATCTGCGTGCGGATCGGACTGTCGGGTTTCGCCGCTGACGCCGGATCCCGCGTAAATTCGGCAAACGTCGCCTCGATACCCTTGACGCCATCCTTCGACCGGTCCAGGAGGATCTGCCCCGAAGGGGACGCCATATCAATGGCGTTCAGGGCCGCCACCATGGCGCCCTGCTTTGCCCTCCAGACGTCCACGGCGTCGGAATTCTGGTGAAGCAGGCAGGCATACGTGGCAATGTGAAGCTCGGCCGCCGCGCGCGTGAGGTTCTCAACACTCCTGAAAACACGTTGGGATTCGTCCACTTGACGGGCGCGGAGAATAAGACTCAGGCTGACCATGATGGCGAGCGTGATCGGAAATACGGCGCTAACTTGCAGACTTGTCCGAAGCTTCATCCATCACCCCCTTACGTTTCGCGGTGCGTGGGCATCGCACCCGGCCCGGCTCAGACTCTCGGGGCTCAGCGTGTGAGTGCTGATTATCCGAAAGTCGCGGGAATGTCAAACAAACTCCGGATTTTCGGGTTTTGTTGTGGCCCCGTTGCAGGTTTCAGTGATATGGGTAGTTATGGGTCGAGGTGGGTTCAGGAGAGAAACAGGGTTCACAAGTGAAGCTTCCGATTACACAGAAGATGCTGATTGACTGGGCGGGTCCCCAGGTGCTGAAGGATGCGGAATCCCTTGTCGCCAAAGAACTTGTCTTGGAGGCGACGTATGACCCGCCCTTCATCCGGGGCGCGGTTCTGTGGAACAACCGTTCATTCAAGACGTCGTTGAAACTGCTGCCCGGTGGTGTGGTGGAAAGCCAATGCCCCTGCTGGACCAACGTCGAACGCGGGCTCATCTGTCCGCATGTCATCGCCCTGGCGCTGACGCTCATCAAGCGAGCCACAGACCCGCAGCGCGAAATCAGGTACCAGGAGGAGATTCGCCGGGCCTCGCGTCTCGCCGCCATTACCGAGGACGCCTACCTGCAGCGGCACCCCGCGGGGACACCCGGAAGCGTTCCCGCCGCGCTCAAGCTTACGCTGGACGAGCACTGGGTTGAGGGATGCCGCCGGAATCTTGTGCCGCTAACCTGCGACATCGAGTTCATGGGAAAGACGGTGCCGGCCGATGACGCTCCACGGGATGCGCCGTTCACGTTCAGTCGGCCGGATGAATCGACGCTCTTTGTGCTGGAAGACATTTCCACCGGCCCAGTCAAGAGTTCCCTCGCCGTTACTCGCTCCGATTTCATCAATATCGTCAATCTGTATGCCGGTCGATCCCTGGAACAGCGAAACGGGGCCCCCATCGCTGTCAACCAGACCCGGCTGACCACCTTCTTCAAGATGGAGTTCAAGAATGAGACGGGAGAACTCGTTTTGATGGCGCACACGGAACTCCCTTTCATGAAGAAGGGAGACAACCCTGTCTATATCGTTTCGGGACGAAAAGGATGGGTGCACGGGGCCGGCAACCTGTGGCCCCTCGAGAACGTGCTGCCCGATCCGTATCATCCTCTCTATGATGGGGTCGTCACAGTGCCCCGCACCGACGTCCTTCGTTTTCTGCAGACCGAACTGCCCCTCATCTCGCGTGGCGCGCGCGTGGAGTCCGACATCGGCCTGGACCTGTTTACCATCGAACCGGCACGTCCCCGCTTCCGCCTCCTGATTCAGGGCAGTCCGGCGTCCCTCGCCGCGATCCTCTATGCTGCGTACGACGGCGTCGAGGTGGTGGCTGGCAAGGTGGATCCCAAGGGCCACTTCGCCATCCCCGATCGTGAGGATCTGACCCGGTACACCGTCCGCAATCCCGATGCGGAGAAAGCGGCGCTCGTTCTCCTGAGCCGAACGGGACTTGCCGGCGAGACGGGCGATAGCCTGTCCCACATCGTCGGCACGCGCGAGGTCCTCAATTTTATTGGCGGGTCCCTTCCCATGCTTCGACGTTACGGCTGGCAGATCGACACAGAAGGCAAGGTGTCCCCGTACCTCGATTCGATGGAATTCGTCACCCCCGTGGTTCATGTCGATGAGCCGTCCGGCAACGACTGGTTCGACATTGCTTTTGACTTCGAGGATGGGAAGGGCCAGAGCCTGTCCCCCGCCGACATCCAGACCGCCATCCAGAAGGGCGAGTTCTTCCTCAAGAAGAACGACCGGACCATCCTGATCGACAGCGAGGCCATCCATTCCATGATGGACATCTTCTCGGACTGTGCAACGGGCGAGGCCCGCGATCCCGGTCACTTCCGCATGTCCAACATCTATGCCCCTTTCGTGAAGGCCTCCTTGGACGCCTTGGATGGCGTCGATGTGGAGGACTGCCCCGCCTGGCGTGCGCGCGCCGGGCAAAGCAACCGAACGGCCCGAATCGAACCCGTTGAACTGGCCGAGCCGCTCAACAGCACGTTGCGTCCCTACCAGCGGGAGGGCGTCGCGTGGCTTCGCTTTCTTGAATTGCAGGGGTTTGCCGGACTTCTGGCCGACGAGATGGGGCTCGGTAAGACACTTCAGACCCTGGCCTGGCTCAACCTGGCCAGGGGCGACGAAGTCTGTCGAGGGAAGCCGGCGCTTATCGTGTGCCCCACCAGTATCGTCGAGAACTGGGCGGAGGAAGCCCGGCGTTTCGTGCCGAGCATGAAGGTGTTGACGTTGTCCGGACCGGACCGCCACGAGAACTGGGATCATGCGGACGGTGTCGATATCCTGATCACCTCCTATGCCCTGCTCCGCCGCGACTTGGAGCGCCACCTGCAACGCGAATTCTCCGTGATGATCCTCGATGAAGCCCAGCACATCAAGAACCGGTCCACCCAGAATGCCCTGGCCGCCAAACAGATCAAGGCGCACCACCGGCTGGTGCTTACCGGAACGCCGATCGAGAACGGGGTGTCCGACCTGTGGTCCATCATGGATTTCCTAATGCCCGGCTACCTGGGTTCCCACGACACGTTCCGGCACAATTACGAGCTGCCGATTTCGCACAGCGGCCTGGATGCCGATACGGCGCAGGCGAAATTGCGAAGGAAGCTGCACCCGTTTCTTCTGCGCCGGCTGAAGACCGAGGTGGCCAAGGATCTGCCACCGAAGATCCAGCGCGTGGCCCAGTGCGAACTCACCACGGACCAGAAGCTGGTCTACAACGAGTTCCTGGAGTCCTCACGCCGGAAGATTACCCACATGGTGGCCGAGCGCGGGTTCAACAAGTGCCGTATGGAGATCCTCACGACCCTGATGCGGTTGCGACAGGTCTGTTGCCACCTTGGATTATTGGAGCTCCCCGGGCTCAAACCGCAGTACCCGTCGGCGAAGCTGGACTTGTTCTTCGAACTGGTCGATGAGGCCCTCGATAGCGGACATCGGATGCTGGTATTCAGCCAGTTCGTATCCATGCTCACGATCATCCGGAAGGAACTTGAGTCGCAAGGACTCTCCTACTGCTATCTCGACGGATCCACAAAGGAACGCATGAAAGTGGTTCATGAATTCAACAGCCGGCGCGACATCCCCCTGTTTCTCATCAGCTTGAAGGCCGGCGGTACCGGCCTGAACCTGACCGGCGCCGACATGGTGATCCATTTCGATCCGTGGTGGAATCCCGCCGTGGAGGACCAGGCCACGGACCGTGCTTACCGCATCGGGCAAAAGCGAACCGTGTACAGCGTCAAACTGATCACCAAGGGCACCGTCGAAGAGAAAGTCCTGGCGTTGCAGAACAAGAAGAAGGCCATCATTGCCGCCACCATCGACTCCGACGAAGGCGTCATGCAAACGATGACCTGGGACGATATCCAGGACATCCTCAACCTGTAGAAGCGGGATAGGTCGCCGCGGTCCGGAACTCTTCGCTTCCATCTTGCAATGCCTCTGAGAATCGCTACCATGCCCTGAACATAGTGCAGCTCACTGCGCAACAAGGAGATGGTATGACATTTCGGCACCCCTTACTACAGGTGACTTCCGCTTCCCTACTGACCATGATCGTCATGCTTCCCCTGACAGGATGCGGGGGCAAGAAGTCCGGCCCCCGCTTGAATCCGTTGGATGCGGCGATCGTTCCCAATGCCGACTTCATTGTGCGCTGCGATGTAAAGTCCCTGCGCGAAACCCCGATCGGAAAGAAGATCGAGGGAATGAGGGCCGAAAAGGAGAAGCTCAATCCCATGCCGGCGGCCCGCGCCGAACAGCAGGCGCAGCTCGAAAAGGCCACCGGCATGAAAGGCGATGACATCAACTTCGTCGCCCTCACCGCGGACCTCTCCGGGATTGACTTCAAAGGGAAGCCCGGGCCGGCCGTAATGAACAAGATCCCCGCGGTACTGGCCATCGGATTTGCCAAAACCCTGTCGCTCGACCAGCTTCGCGCCGGAGCGAAAACCCTCAGCGAGAATAAGGCCGGCGCCGTCACGGAGGTGACTCTCGACGGAACAACCGCCTTAGTGATGAAGTCATCCAAGCCGGATGAGCCGACGGCCTATGCCGCGCTGTCAGTGGACAGCACCACTCTCTACGTCGCCGTGAATGAAGCCAGTCTGAAGGATGCCCTGGTCCGTCACCACCAGGACAAGCCAGCGAGTCCTTCCGCCGCGATGGTCGCCGCCGAGAGCCGGTTGCCGGCAGGCTCCCAGTTCAAGACCACGTTCATTGTACCCGATGCGGTTCGTCAGGCGATTCGTGAACAGATAGCCACCAGCACGAAGGAAGCAGGCCCCGCGGCCGGCATGTTCATGGGCATCGTCAAGCCCTTCGAGGACCTTCGAAGCCTTTCCGTGTATGTGCGCGTGGCCGCGGAGGCCGACCTCACGCTATCCGTGGAACTGGGAAATGCGCAGCAGGCGGCGCAGGTGGCCCTGGTCATTCCGCTCTTGCAGAGCTTCATTCCTCAAGGCCAGGCGGCGGGAATGCCCGACATATCCAAGGCACTGAGTGTCACCAATGACGGACCCGTGGTGAGCCTCAATCTCCATCTCACGGAAAAAGACCTCACCGCACCGAGCGCGGAACGCAACCGCGTGCCCGGCCCCGACACCGTGGCGCCCCCCGCCGAGGAGACCGGTGTTACGGCGGTTCCCGAACCCGTCGAGCCGGTATCGCCCGCAGTGGTTGAAATTGGACCGGAAACCGCCGTCACGGTGCAGCCTGTCGAGGCGCCTCCCGCCGTGACCGATGTGGAGAAGGCTCCCCTCCTGCCAAAGGACGATCCCGCCTGGCGCGCGGCCGAAAAGAAGTTGAAGGCCAGCGGCGCCGTCAAGGACAAGACCGGCAAGTGGACGGCGTATGTCAATAGCACGTTTGTGGAAGTCGGCGGTATCGTCTCGGTTCGCCACGAACAGACGATCTATCGCTGGAAGGTTCGCACGATATCGAGGGACGGCGTTACCTTTGAGCCGTTGGACAGCCAGCCTCAGAAGTAGGACCGGAAGACGGTTCCCGGGCAACGGTGGCGCGTCGGCATCGACGTAACCGAAGGAGCAACATGTTCGGATTCAT
>Ga0172375_10011900_pt1 | contig 10982 bp, 11 predicted proteins | sample LakKiv1m_FD_114537 | JGI IMG/M metagenome (GOLD analysis project Ga0172375, IMG submission 114537) | Freshwater microbial communities from Kabuno Bay, South-Kivu, Congo - kab_092012_11.1m | ecosystem: Environmental > Aquatic > Freshwater > Lake | place: Democratic Republic of the Congo... | reverse complement strand
TAGCAGGCATAGTGATATTGTTAAATTATAAAAATTAAGATATGGTTAGATTAATATAAGATAAATTAGCTAATCATATTATAACTTAAATATATGCGCCAAGCAATAAAAGAATTGCTGGAAGATTACGCCAGAAAAATTAAGAGCCGCGATGGCCTGGAGGCGGCTAAACGGGCCTTATGTAAAAAGTATCAGCTCGCTACCATATTAAACTCGGATATTTTGCAGGAATATCGCCGCCTATTAGTTCGCCAAGAGATTAAACCCCAACTACTCCTAGAAAAGATTTTAAGGAAGCGGTCAGTTCGCACCTTATCCGGGATTGCGCCAGTAGCCGTGCTGACCAAGCCCTATCCCTGTCCCGGAAATTGCGCCTATTGTCCCCATGAATCTGATGTACCAACCAGCTATCTATCCAATGAGCCGGCCGTGATGCGGGCGATCCGTTGTGGCTATGATCCCTATAAGCAAGTCGCCTGGCGCCTGCGTGCTTTGGAAAATAACGGCCATGAACCGACCAAGATTGAAATAATTGTCATCGGTGGCACTTGGAGCTACCTACCGGAGAAATATAAATATTGGTATATCTTGAATTGTTTCCGAGCCGCTAACGATTATGCTAAATTGCAGCGCCTGGATTTAGAGGGAGAGGAGAGAAAGAGCGAGAAATTTATCTCCCCCTATTCATTAAGGCTCAGTCTAGCAAGATTAAAAGAACTATTAGCCAAAGAACAAAAAAAGAATGAGGTCGCCACGTATCAGATCATCGGTCTGACCTTGGAAACTCGCCCAGATTATATTAATGAGGCAGAACTCTTAGAAATGAGAAGGTTGGGAGCGACTCGAGTAGAAATTGGCGTCCAGGCAGTTGATGATAAGATATTGAAGTTAAATAAGCGCGGCCACGGGGTCAAGGAAATCACGGCGGCCACCACGCTGCTTAAACAATTTGGTTTCAAAGTAACTTATCATCTCATGCCCGCCTTGCCCGGCGCCACACCCAAAAAAGATTTAGCCATGTTCAGGGAGCTTTTCAGCGAGGAGCGCTTCCAGCCAGATCAGATTAAATTTTATCCGACGGTGGTTACTAAAGGCAGTTTGTTATATAGTTGGTACAAGCAGGGGAGGTATCACCCCTATTCAGATAAAGTTTTACAGAAGCTAATCAGCGAATGCAAAGCGAGCGTCCCGAGCTATGTCCGGATTATTCGCCTAATCCGCGATATTCCCGAAGAATCAATCGTCGCCGGCAATAAGATTACTAATTTGCGCCAAATCATGCAGACGCGGGGGGTAAAATGCCATTGTATCCGTTGCCGCGAAGTGAAGGACGGCCGGATTAAGCCTCCGAGACGCTTGAATATTTTAAGATATCCCGCTTCAAGTGGCCAAGAATATTTTATTAGCGCCGACAGTCCTGATAAGAAAACGTTATATGGCTTCTGCCGTTTGCGCCTGGATCCGTCCAGCCCGATTGCTCCGGCACTTATCCGTGAACTGCATGTCTATGGTGAATTAGTGCCAGTTGGGAGAGTCAAGAAGGTCCAGCATAGCGGTTTAGGCAAGAGACTGCTTGCTGAAGCCGAGAGGATTGCTAAGGCAAATAAGTTACCTAATATTTCAGTAATTTCTGGAGTAGGCGTTAGGGGATACTACAAGAAGCTGGGATATAAGTTGCATCAAGGGTATATGGCCAAGAAGCTAAGAGTCAGCTAAAGAAAGAGGAACCACTTTTAAAAGAATTTTTTCCAGCTTGTTTTTTATATTTAAGGAGATTATAATGTAATCATGTTAATCACTAAAACTATTACAACCTGGTCAGGCTTTAATTCAGAAGTTTCCTCGGGGTTTTAACCAAGGGGCTTGGTTTTAGTGTGGGAAGCGCCCTTGGGGGCGTTTTTTATTAACTAATTTCAAAACTATGTTGTCCGAAAAGATAAATTTTAGAATAATCATCGCTTTAGTCCTTTATCTAGTCTCTTTATTGGCCGCCAATACCTTGGGTTTAAAATTGATGCCCTTTGTCTGGGGGACACATTTGTCAGTGGCGGTATTTTTTTTCCCCTTTGTATTTTTGACGACCGACGTTATCGGCCAGGTCTATGGCAAGAAACTGGCTAAGAATTTTGTCTGGGCCGGGCTAGTAGGCGTGGCTCTATTCATGCTCTATTCCTTGATATCCCTGGGTTTGCCCTGGTCGTCGGACGGCTTAGCCTTTAAGGACGGCTATAATCTAATCTTCGGCATCTCTTTAAGAATGTCTTTAGCCTCGCTCTTAGCTTTCTTTATCGCCGAGTATCAAGACGTCCTCGCCTTTTTCTTCTTTAAGAAAAAGCTGGCCGGTAAGGGGTTCTGGCTGCAATCAAATCTATCTAACGCCTGGTCGCAGCTATTAGACACGCTGATTTTCATGTTGGTGGCTTTTTTGGGGATATACTCCCTGAAAACCATTATTCTCATCAGTTTGCCCTGGTGGTTATATAAGGTGCTGATGGGGCTGCTCTATACCCCGCTATCTTATTTAGGAATTTATTTATTAAAATATGAAAATAAACGCCATCAAGACGAGCGTCTTTAGACCGCGTCAGGATTTGCTCGCTTTCATTAACAAGTATATCCCAGATTTTTTTGAGAAGGATATTTTAGTTGTTACTTCCAAAATCGTCGCTTTGGGCGAAGGACGGCTAGTTAAAAAAACCGATAAACGGGCTAAGCTAAGGATTATTCGACAGGAAAGCGAGGCCGTCTTGCGCACTAAGCATGTTTGTCTAACCATCAAGGACGGCATGGCCTTAGCTAACGCCGGTGTCGATGAGAGCAACGCCGACGGCCAGATTATTCTTCTGCCGCAGGACAGCTTTCGGGCAGCCGCGGAAATCCGGCAGTATTTTAAGAATAAATATCGGCTTAAGAAGTTCGGCGTTATTATTACTGACAGCCGCTGCCTGCCTTTGCGGGCCGGGATCACCGGCATTGCCCTAGGCTACGCCGGCTTCAAAGGCTTAAAGGACTACCGTCGGAAGAAAGATATTTTCGGCCGGCCTTTCAAATTTTCGCGCGTTGATGTCGCCGACAGCCTGGCGACTGCCGCCGTTCTAATAATGGGAGAAGGCCGGGAACAGCAGCCACTCGCTGTCATCAAAGACGCCCCCGCACACTACATTAGCCAAGTAGACAGAGGGGAACTGAAAATCAGCATCCAAGACGATATTTACGGCCCATTATTTAGAAAATTTTTTTAAAATACTCTTTTGACAAAAGCCCCTTGCTGGACTAAGATAAAATTATAAAATAAGGAGAAAAATATGAAATATGATCATCTAATGAGTCAGGATCCAGCGGCCTGGGAAATCATTAAGAAGGAGGAAAATCGACAGAATAATGAATTAGAACTGATTGCTTCGGAAAATTACGTTTCCCCAGCCGTCTTAGAAGCTATGGCGACGGTGCTGACGAATAAGTATAGCGAAGGTTATGCCGGCAAGCGCTATTATGGCGGTAATTATATAATTGATGAAATGGAAACATTGGCGATTGAAAGGGCCAAACAATTGTTTGACGCGCCCCATGTCAACGTCCAGCCGCTTTCCGGTTCGCCGGCCAACGCCGCTGTCTATATGGCTTTCCTAAATCCAGGCGATAAGGTTCTGGGCCTGAAGTTAGATCATGGCGGCCATTTATCGCACGGCCACAGCGTTAATTTTTCCGGTCGCTTATATAATTTCGTGCAATATGGTGTTAAAGCCGAAACAGGTATCATTGATATGGCGGAAGTTCGTGAGATTGCTTTAAGAGAAAGACCAAAGATGATTGTCGCCGGGTTTTCCGCCTATTCCCGGGAAATTGACTGGCAGAAATTCAAGGATATTGCTGATGAAATCAATGCCTATACTTTCGCTGATATCGCTCATATCGCCGGACTGATTGCCGCCAAACAGCTGAAAAATCCCGTGCCGATCTTTGATGTAGTGTCTACGACTACCCACAAGACTCTACGCGGACCGCGCGGGGCGATTATCATGTGTCAGGAAAAGTTCGCCAAGCAGGTAAATAGCGCCGTCTTTCCCGGCATGCAGGGTGGACCGCACGACCATATCACCGCCGCGAAAGCGGTCGCTTTCGGTGAAGTACTCAAGCCGGAATTCACGGAATATGCCAAGCAGATAATCAAGAACGCCCAGGCTATGGCGGGAGAATTTCAGAAGCGCGGCTACCAGATAGTTTCCGGCGGGACGGACAACCACCTTATGGTTATTGATCTCCGGCCGCAGGGCTTAGTCGGCAAGGAAGCGGAGCAGATCTTAGAGAAGATTGGTATTTCCGTGTCTCGTTCCACTATTCCTAACGACCCTAATCCGCCGATGAATCCTTCCGGCATCAGAGTGGGCACGCCGGCCATTACGACGCGCGGCCTGAAAGAAACAGAAGTTGGTTTGGTGGTGGAGCATATTGATTCAGCTTTTACGAATAGGGGAAATGACGCTTTATTAAATAAATTACGCGCCGCGATCAAAGAATTATGCGAGCGCTTCCCGATCCCCACTAAATAGAATTAAATAACCGATAAACTATGGTGCAGCTGATTGATGGCAAAAAAATTGCCGAGCGGATTAAGACGGATATTGCTCAAGCAATCCTGAAATTTAATGGACCAAGACCAAACTTGGCCATTATTTTAGTCGGCGAGCGGGAAGATTCCCAGCTCTATGTCTCTTTAAAAGAACGGGAAGGAAAGAGAGTAGGAGTAGATACGCATTTATATAAATTAGACAAGGACGTCGCTGAGGAAGAGCTTTTACAGACAATTAATTTCTTAAACAGCGATCCGCTGATGGATGGAATCTTAGTCCAGCTGCCTTTGCCGGAAAAATTTAATACCGATAAGATTATTGCCGCCCTTAATCCCCAGAAAGATGTTGACGGTTTCCATCCCGCTCATCCCGCCTACATTCTGTCGCCAGTTTTAGCTTCTATCCAAGCCTGTTTGGAAGAGATTAAGTTTAAGCCCACCGGAAAGACGGCTGGTGTTTTGTATAATTCGGAGATTTTTGGGCTTAATGTTAAGCAGCTATTGGAAAATTTAGGACTAGTAGTCAGCCTTAAGAAAAATTCCGACAAGGCCGACCTGTTAATCAGCGCTTTAGGCCAGGCACAAATCATAAAAAAAGAAAATATTAAAACTGGCGCCGTAGTCATTGATGTCGGTATCACTAAGGTTAATGGTCAAGTTTATGGCGATGTTGATTTTGTTGACGTGAAAGATAAAGCCTCATATATTACGCCGGTGCCGGGCGGCATCGGCCCGCTGACTATCGCTTTCCTGTTTAAGAACGTCCTGGAAATCTTTAAACGGAAAGCTTTTTAACCGCAATTACAAGAATGTTTCAAAAGAAGAAACAACAACTCCAAGAATTGTTAAAGATTCACTTTAGCTACGACTCTTTTCGTCCCGGGCAAGAGCCGGCTTTAGATAACATCCTCCGCGGCCGGGATACAGTTGTCGTCTTGCCGACCGGAGGCGGCAAGTCCTTAATCTTCCAATTGCCGGCCCTGATCTTAGAAGGAGCGACGATTGTTATTTCCCCGCTTATCGCTTTAATGAAAGACCAAGTTGATTCTTTAGAGAAGATCGGCATCCCCGCAACCTTCATCAATTCTTCTATCACGCCAGCCGAAGCAGTTCGGCGTTTAGCCCAAGTAAAGCAGGGCGCCTATAAGCTGGTCTACATCGCTCCGGAGCGTTTTTATAATCAAGTCTTTTTAACTGAATTAAAAAATATCAAAGTTAGCCTTTTCGCAATAGATGAGGCACATTGTATCAGCCAATGGGGACATGATTTCCGGCCGAGCTATCTGCGCCTTAAAGAGGCGGTCAAGCTGGTCGGCGCGCCGCCCGTTGTTGCCCTGACCGCTACAGCGACTCCAGAAGTGCGGGAAGATATTATTAAGCAGCTGGGCCTTAAAGACGCGGACATAGTCATTACCGGCTTCGCCCGACCGAACTTACAATTTGCGGTCGTGCCTAGCGCTAACGGTCAGAAGATTGAAAATATTACCAACCTATTTATCACCAACCCAGAAATCGGTTCAGGAATTATTTATGTCGGCACCCGAGCCAAGGCGGATGAATTAGTGGAAGTCTTAATAGATCAGGATATTAAAGCCGTGGTCTATCATGCGGGAATGGATGCTGATAGCCGCACTTGGGTTCAGGAGCAATTTATGAAAGGCGAGGCCCAAGTCGTTGTGGCGACTAATGCTTTCGGACTGGGGATTAATAAGAAAGACATCCGTTTTGTTATCCATCATGATTTGCCGGGGACAATCGAAGCATATTATCAGGAGGCCGGCCGGGCCGGCCGCGATGGCCAGTCCAGTTTTTGTCTCTTGTTCTATCACCAGCAGGACCGCTATTTACGGGAGTTTTTTATCAAAGGCGACAACCCCGATCCGCGGATGATTATTGAAATCTACGACTTTTTAGTCCGCCGAGCCGGCTTAGAAATTGATCCGGACGCCTCTATTTTAATTACTTACTCCGAGATTGCTCAGAGCCTTTCTGATCAAGTGCCGGAAATGGCTATCGGCACAGCCTTGAAGATTCTAGAAAAGGAGGGCTATATTGCTCGGCCGAACGAGAGGACGGCTAACTCCTATTTGAAAATAAAGAAGACTTGGCCGGAGATAAGGGCGGCTGTTGGGACGCGGGCCAAAAGCCAACTCGAGATGGTTAATAAACTGGAAGAAAAATATCATCAGGAGTTAGAGAAAGGTTGGGAATTTAATCCGGAGGAAGTGGCGATTGTTTTGAAGGTTAAGAAAGAATCTCTATTGCGAGCGGTTAAAAAACTGGCCGAGAAAGAGCTGGCAGAATATCGGCCGCCCTTCCGGGGGACGGAAATAAAGATACTAAAAATTGTTGAGTCGGAGGACTTAAATCTAGACTTTAAGGCTCTGAAAGAAAAAGCTGCCCGCGCCTATGAAAAGCTGGACGAGATGGAAAATTATGTCTACCATGCCGGCTGCCGCCAGGAGTATATCCTTAACTATTTTGGCGATCGCCAGGCGGCGCCTTGTGGCCAGTGCGATGGCTGTCTGCGCCAAGCAAAACAAGCCGGAAGTAAGCGTTCCGCACCCCGAGAATATTTAAGCGCTTTTTAGAAAACTAGTATGACTGAACAGCGCGTCCAGGAAATATTAGAATTAGTGAAGCGGAATTATCAAGAAATTGCCGCTGATTTTGCCGCGACTAGACAGAAGGCTTTATGGCCGGAAATTAAGAGACGGGCGGACCAAGTGCCGGCTGGCGCCCGGGTCTTGGATGCGGGTTGCGGCAGTGGCCGCTTGGCCGCTGCTTTTGCGGGGCGGGGTATTAAGTATGTCGGCGTGGACAATAGTCCCGCTCTCCTTAATTTTGCTAAAAAAAGATATCCTGAAGCTAAATTTACCTTCGGCGACATCTTAAATTTAGAATCTTTAGTTGAAGCCAATTTCAATCATATTTTTTGCTTAGCTGTTCTGCAGCATATTCCCGGCCAGGCTTTGCGCTCAGTGGCCTTGCGGCAGTTAGCCGCTAAGTTGGCCCCGGAAGGGCAATTAATAATTAGCGTTTGGAATATCCGGTCGCAGCCGCGTTTCCGGCGCTTGCTTTTTAAGGCTGGCTGGTCTAAACTTTGGGGAAGAAATGACCTGGACTACGGGGATTTGATTTTCCCTTGGAAGAATACTTCCGGTCAGGCTTTAAGCCAGCGTTATTATCATGCCTTCAAAACCTCAGAACTTCGCCGTTTAGCGCAAAGCAGCGGCCTAAGAACCCTTGAGCTTTTTCGGGACCGATATAATTATTGGTTAATTTTAAAAAATAATAAACAAACATAATTTCTTTAACAATTTAAATTCAGATACGTCATGGAAAAAACGGATGATTCATTTATCGATTTGCGGGAGCGCTTAGAAGCAATGATTCAGGCTGGGAAGATTACTCCGGAACAACTGGGGGGCTTCTTAAATGGCATGGAGCGGAAATTCACGCGGCGCCACAAAAAGCTAGCCAAGCAAAATCTTATTGTAGAAAACGGCCGCAAGGTTAATTTTACAGAATTGCTCGGCTATCAGGCTAGCCGTTTAATCTGGAAGAAAGATACGGTTCCAGAACTCCAGCCGCCAGCCGGCTATCTATTAGTCAATGACTCGGCTTTCTTCAATGAAAAATTTATTTGGCAGACCGCCTGGCTGAACGGATTTTCTATCGAGGAGATTGCTCGTCGTTTTCCTGGAGATATCGAGATTAGCCGGCTATTCAAATACCCCTGGGTTAAGGAAAGATCTCTGCCTGGCTATTATTTGGTCAGCTTGCAAAATCCCCTGATCAATCTGTCTCCGGAAACAGAAAAGGCGCAGACGCCCGCGGATTGTCAGCCCTTGCCCGGCAATTTATTATTGGAGCTGTTAGTTTCCCTGCGGCACATCAAGAAGCCGGTTAATTTAGAGATCCATTCTAATAGACACCCTATCTATTATCGGACTAATCATGATAATGGCCGGCATATTAGATTTTGTTTGGGTCAAAAGGGCCCGCGGTCAACTGCGGAACATAAGCCATTAATTTTTACCCGGGCGACAGGGAGCGGCTACAAGCCTCTGATTGCGGTATGTTTGATGAAGTACCGAGAATTTGAGATTGAAGAATAGCTGCCGCAAGACGACTGGTGTTAATCTTCGAGAGAGGATAAACATTTATTGATTTAAGGCTAATTTTAGAGATTAACTTCTCTACTATTAGCCTTTTTGTTTGTAATACGATTTTCCTTGACACCCTCTCAGGGTGTATGCTAAACTGGCAGAGCGCCTACTAAATAATTTTTAACGAGTTAGCTAACGATATGAAAACTACGGAGCAGCGGATCAATAACATTATTGGTCAGTTAAATGGCATTAAAAAGATGCTGGTGGCAAAAAAGCCGGATTGCTTCTCAATCATCATCCAGCTAAAGGCCATTAAGTCAGCCATGGGCTCTTTAATGGAAAAGATCATCAGCGAGGAGTTTGATTCTTGTCTGTTAGATAAGCGGACGGCTAGCCGGGAAAAGATCAGCCAGATTTTTAAAGAAGTTATTAGTAAATAATTTTCAAATAATTTTAATAATTTAATTACATCCCCATTGATAAGCCCAAGCTTATCTCAAAATGGGCGATATAAACAACTATGAGTAATGTCTTAGAATTAAAGAAAGACAGCTTTGCGGCTGAAGTTTTACAAAGCGAGGTGCCGGTCCTAGTAGATTTTTGGGCGTCCTGGTGCGGCCCTTGCCGGATGATGGCCCCAATCTTGGAAGAAGTCTCAGCTGCTTTAGACGGCCGAGTGAAGATTACCAAATTAAACACGGAAGATGGTACGAATCAGGATTTGGCCATAGAATATCAAATCCAAAGCATCCCGAATATGAAGTTATTCAAGGGTGGAAAAGTAATTAATGAGTTTATCGGCCTGAGAGACAAGGATAGTTTAATTAGTGAAATTGAAAACTCCTTGAAATAAAAGAGCCGGCCGCTATTAATTTACATTAAAGATAATTATATGAGTATCTTTGCTGACAATCTGGCTCGTTTGCAAGAAGTCCAACAGTTGGAAAATATTAGCGAATCGGCGATGCAGGTTCTTTTAGAGCCTGTTCTAGTTAACTATCAGGAACTGGAGATTAAGGGTGCTAAATATCCCGCTTGGCGTATTGTCTATAATCGCGCTCTGGGCCCGGGCAAGGGCGGCATCCGCTTTCATCCAGATGTCAGCGAGGATGAAGTTAAATCTCTGGCTTTCTGGATGGCCCTGAAGAATTCTTTAGCTGGCATCCCCTATGGCGGCGCCAAAGGCGGAGTGAAGTTTAATCCCAAGGCAGCCGACCAGGTAGAGTTAGAAGAAGTGAGCCGGAAATTCATCCAGGCCTTTGGTGATTATCTGGGTCAGGATAAAGACGTGCCGGCGCCAGACGTCTATACTAATAGCCAAATCATGTCTTGGATGTTAGACGAATTCGAAAAGAAGACCGGCCGGCATGAGCCGGGGATGATTACCGGCAAGCCTCTGGAATTGGGCGGGATTGCCTTGCGAGGCGATGCCACCGCTCAAGGCGGCTATCTCGTTCTAAAAGAAATGATTGCTAAGTTTTTAAGCGGTCGATCGGACATTAGTATTGCCATCCAAGGTTTTGGCAATGCCGGCCTGTTCATGGCTCAGAAACTATTCCAGGATGGCTATAAGATCGTGGCCGTTTCCGACAGCCAGGGTAGCGTCTACGATCCCCAGGGACTAGACATTGCCGGCTTAACCGCTTTCAAGAACTCCGGCCAGCCGGTCAGCCAATGGTCAGCCGGCCAGAAAATCAGCAACGCTGAACTATTAGAGTTGTCGGTAGACATTCTAGTGCTTGCCGCTTTAGAAAATCAGATTACCGAAGCTAATGCGGCGCAGATTAAAGCTCCCTACTTAGTCGAGTTAGCTAATGGTCCGATTACTTTCGCGGCCGATAAGATTTTAGCCGCCAATAAGAAAATCGTCGTGCCCGATATCTTAGCCAACTCCGGCGGCGTCATCGTCAGCTACTTTGAATGGGCGCAGAACCGCACCGGCCAGATTCTTGATGAAGAATACCTCCGCAACCTATTAGATAAGAAGATGAAGACTAATTGGCAGAGGGTCTATGATAAGTACCAAGAAAAACAGTCGGCCATCACCTTGCGCCAAGCTGCCTATATTATTGCCGTCCAGAGAATCCTGGCCGCCGAGAAGTGGCGGGGGAACGCGAAGATCTAGAGCAGACTTATATTAAAAATAACTCTTGAGGGAGTTATTTTTTATAGGAGGTAAAAGCGAAATTATAAAATGTGGTATAATCTTTGGATAGATATTAAATATTTAATATATTATGCATGACTTGAGCGTTAAATTAGAAAATATCAGGCGCATTAAGGATTTTCGATATCTA
>Ga0172375_10011899_pt1 | contig 10982 bp, 7 predicted proteins | sample LakKiv1m_FD_114537 | JGI IMG/M metagenome (GOLD analysis project Ga0172375, IMG submission 114537) | Freshwater microbial communities from Kabuno Bay, South-Kivu, Congo - kab_092012_11.1m | ecosystem: Environmental > Aquatic > Freshwater > Lake | place: Democratic Republic of the Congo... | reverse complement strand
GTTCGTTACGAAACTGACTTAGGCTTTCCTCGTCAATTTGTAATTACAAATCAAATTCACCACATGGGTGATTTTGATTTCCAAATTTACTCGGAGCCCCTACGGGGACGCTTTTTTTGATTTCGACATCGCGGAATTCTGAGTACCCCGACTTTAGTTAAGGGAATAAATATAATTTGTTTGCTTGAGCCGGGGTAACCAGGTGTGGCGGATCTGACGGAGACGGTGTGGGTTCAGGCTGTGGGGTTATAACGCAACCAGAAAGCAATAGCGACAGTACCAGGATAGACACAAACCTCTTTATGGTCATATTAATGACTATTAATTTGTGACAACGGACTCTTTTTCGGGGAGAGTTCCGTCGAAAATAAATTTCTGGTCTTCTACTCTTAGTGATTTGGCGGAAAATCCATTTATCTTACCAACCACATCTTGTACGAAAGAGGTAATACGATCTTGATTTGAGATGATAACCGATGATGGAATTGATAATCGGCCTGCCTGAACTTCCTGTACGTTCATGGTGACATGGTCATATGTAATATCCGCAGTTCCCTTGGCATAAAAAGGCATATTGATTCGGGGGATTTTGTATTCATCCATGGCTTTTTTTACGTCTTCGGCAGAATATCCAAGAGATTTTGCATAATCAAAAAGTTTATCCATATTTACCATTCCTGAAGTTTCAATTGTGTTATCGGGATTCAATCTAATTTGGACATTGGAGAATGGATAATATTTCCAGGGACGGTTGTTTACCAGTGCGGTTGCTTCTTTCCCGTCGAAACTAAAGGACATATCCTTCTTACCCACTAGCTGAAAACTATTTTCGACCGGGGTGTCTTTGGGAAGTTCAACTATTTCAACTTTTGTTTTTAACTGGATTGCTTTAGAGTCTTCCAGAGTAATCTTTTGACCAAGATCTCTTGGTTTGTCAGAACCGAAAATTGAAGAAACTCCGGGGATGAACCCGAGATATCCACCGACACCAACTACTATTAAAGCGAGCACAACAATTATTGTTACAAAGGCTTTCATTAGTTTTAATTATAGATAATTTTGTGACTATTTCTCAGGGAGATAAGAAATTACAAACGCCCCCATACCGATACAGAAAGCAAAGAAGAGTACAAGCCCTCCAGCAACCGGAAGTGCTGAAACCACACCTAATAGTAAAATACCTGCAACGACTTGCCAGATTAAACTGCACTGTTTGTTTTTGAATACCGCTTCACAGAATATCTTCCCAATTACGCCTGAGGCATATATTGAAGAAGTCATTAAGGCGATTGAATAAAGAGTAATCAATACAAACGCTGTTGGTATACCAATTATGGTAATTAATACTAGAATGAACGCTAACGGTAAGACAATAAAAGTAGCAAAACCAACGAAGAGAGAAATCCACGGTTTTTGAGTGATGATACCCATACGGGTAATAAATCTGGAACGATTGAAAATAACGAGACAAACTCCGAGCACAAGATAAGAAATAATTGAAAAAATCTTTTTAGCTGCCATTGCTTGGGTAGAGATTTCCTTGGATTTTTCCACCATCTGAGTCTTATCTTCGCGGACAATATCATGACGACTAATTTGACCTTTTATGTTTTTGGAACTAAAAGTGGCGATGCTTTCTTTCTCCATATAATAGTCAAGCTTACCTCCAATTTTGGCAGTATCAGTGATGTTTAGGTTTGCCACGTTGACTATTGCGTCACGGCCGAGAGGTCCTGAGATAAGTATGCTTTCACCTGCAGCGGCCAAATCACGGCCGAGAGAGCCAATGACATCAATTTTTTGACCTCCAAAAAAGACGTCTCCTTTAATCGAAGATGTTTTATTGACACTTAATTGTTGACCTGCAACGTAAACATTTCTAGTAACAAGTCCGTTGACGTAAATGTACTGTCCTAGTGTACGAATGTTGCCGTCAACATTTCCATTGATAGTAATATTTTGACCGGCACATAAAACATCTCCCTTGATGTTTCCGTCAATGACGACATCTTTCCCTGCACATAACAAATCGCCATCAATATCAGAGGCAATATTTAATGTGTTGCCACCAACGAAAACCGTCTCGACAACTTTCTTTTCTTTTGGAAGATTAATTGTGTCTCCTGTTTCAAAGCGGACAGCGGAAACCGGAGAGGATAGTGTGAATAATAATACAAATGCAGGTAGGAGAGAGGCGATAAAATTTGTTAATTTTTTCATACTAGTTTATGTATAGCAGAATTATTTAATTATTCCAAATCAATCAATAATTTTTGGCTGGCCATAATCAAAAATTTTAATCGGGAAACTTTCTTCCTTTATCAGGGTGGAACCCTCAAATGTGAGACGGATAACCTGACCAATTCTTGTTTCTTCAGACCACATTTGGTCAAAAATAAAATTCCCGAGCGAATAAAATATACGTTTATTTTTGTACGTTTCTTCGGTTTGAACCCAATGAGGATGTGTCCCAATGACAACATCTGCTCCGGAATCGACAGCCAGATGTGCTAGAGAAATTTGTTTGTTGTTTGGTTTAGATTGATACTCTGTCCCCCAATGGAAAGAGGCGACAATTAGCGAGTTGTTTTTTTCGACGTCTTTTAAAGACTTAATTACTTCTTCAGAAGGATCCTTGCCAACAGCGTCAAAGCCGACAAAGGTTACTAAATTGCCCTGAATGTTTTTGGTTGATTCCATACCTAACCCGACCGGGGAGATGCCGTTTGAATTCAAAACTTCAACTGTTTCTTCTAAACCTTTATTACCTTGATTGTAAATATGATTATTGGCTAGATTGGCAATATCAACTCCAGCGTATGTTAGCCCCTTAATGTGTTCTAGCGGTGCACAAAATATCATCCCAGCATCTGTCGGTTTGCAATCTTTCACAAGAGGACTTTCAAGGTTTATTAATGTTATGTCGGCACTTTTTAATAATGAGGCAACATTTAGAAAAGCCCAAGTGAAATCATTTTTTTTGAGACTTCGAGTGTTTACTGAGCGTCCCAACATGACGTCTCCCGTGGCAATGAGCGTCCAATTATTTTTTGATTGTTTGGTAACGTAAAAAATATATAGAAGGTAGGAAGTATTTTCCTTACTTGTTTTTTGGTCGACGGTAATGGCGTCGCTATGATCCAATAGAGTTGGTGTATTTATCGACATTTTCTGGTTGAAAAAAAGCAAGGTGATAAGGGATGACGGAGAATCAAGAAAATCAGAATTTAATTTTGATATTTTTTCTATATCATTATTTTTAATAAAGGCGATAGTTTGATTATCTTTTTCCATTGCCACCGGAGTGGAGAGATTGTGAGAAAAATCAATAGAGGCAAGCACAACCGAGTTGTTTATCCTGGAAAGACTATCGGCAAGATTTTTTAAATCCTCAATAGCAATATTTTTCTTAAATGCTATTGGCAATATTTTTGTATCAGGGAGAAAATACTTTATATATGGAAGTAAGCCTGCTATTCCGTGTTCGACTGCGATGTTTTCGTCGTCACGACATATTAGCCCATTATTTATGAGTGAATTCAGGTTTGTTTTGTCTATGTAGACAGTGCCATACGAAGTAGCCCAACTGACCGGGGAAGAAATCATCGCACAGTTTCCTAGGTCTTGGTGGTTTGGAGAGAGAATAATAATAGTTTTTGGCGGAGATTTTAAAGCCAGCTGACCAACTCCTTTTGCAATTAACCCGGAGGCTACAAGATGGTGAGGAACGATCAAACTTCTAATTTGAGGATAATCTATTGTTTTCTGTGCATTAGCTTTTGCTATTCCAGTAAGGAAGAGTTTGTTGTCGAATGCAAAATCAGTTGAAAATATTTTTTCCGATGAATCGTTTTTTAAAGTAGCTTTATTATATTGAAGATATAAAAATATAGCCGCAAGAGTAGCAATACTCAAAACGGCTATAAATATTTTTTTCATTTTATTGTCACCGAAGTCTGATCAGAGAGGTTAAATATTGAAGGGCTGACCATGGACTGGATGATGGCATTTTCGGCTCTGAACTGACCGGGAGAGACGACTCTGGCATAGTAGCGGATGGGCTTCAAACTATCTTTGTAGACACAAAAGCTCACTTTTTGTCCATCGACCGAGTAAGGATAGGAGATATCCTTCGATTCTAGAGTCCTTGAGAACAAGCTAGTAACGACTTTCAATCCTGATGGAAGATAATCATTCACCTGATAACATCCGTCTTGAGAAATATCCTTAATTGAATAATTTAAGGTAATTCTAACCAGGTCCGAGGTAATAAACTCAGTAGTGTTTTTGCCGGAGACCGCGTAATTTCTATTCAGATTTAAGTTTTTATCTGTCTCAACAGCCGAACTTATATCGGTATATACGCTGGTCACTCCAACATTACCCTTGATATCTTCAAATTTGATGTTAATTAACTGGTCTTTATTGACTATTATCTTGGTGGCCTCCCCCTTTCCCAGAGTCTTGGAAACTTTCTTTCCGTCTATTGTATAAGAGAAACTAGAACTTTCCGGGGCGTTTTGGGAGATTTTTTTGTTGATAAATAACAGTCTATTTACTCCTATTAGAATATCTTTGGTGCTATTTTGCATAGAGTAATTTTCTAATTTTTCGGCAACAGACTGTTCGTTAATTGCGGCCACTGCAGCTAATAACGAGGTGTAATGTAGATAATCATCTTTGGATTTACCTAACTTAACGAAGGTTAGATTATCCTGGTCGGTGGAGTAATCTTTTAGCAAACTATTTACAACCGCTGAGGATTTTTCTTTATCTCCTAACATGGCTTGAGCCAAACTCAGGTAAGCTTTTGATTCTCCGTCAATATCTTTTTCAAGATAAAGTTTATCGATAAGTAACAACACAGGCTGATTTAAACAACCTAATCCAGCCAGAGATTGAGAGGCTGTGTTTATTTCTTTGGCAGTGGTGAAGCTAGTATAAAAATAGTTCACCAGAGCAGCTTTATCTATCTTGGACGGGGCGAGACAAGCAGCCTGGACAGAAAGGGTAAGGTCAGAAGAGCTATAGGGAAGAATACTGTAGCCTCCGTCGGTTTGGGCGTATACGGAAGAATTGAAAGGTTCAACTTCAATACCACCATCAAAGTATTGTCTTAGTAATTCGGAGGCAATAACGCGGGTGAGTTTTTGATCAAGACGGTCTCCGCTGGAGTAAAGCATATTTTGTAAGCTGGAATAGAAACGGCCCGAGTTTTGATCAGAGAAAACCAGCTCGGTATTCCCTTCCGGATTACCGGTAAGTTTTGTGTCAAGAGTTAAATTCTGATAATCGGCTTTTTGATATCTCAATCTAGTATCCACAACTCCGAATGGTCTTATTACCTTGTCTTTAAGGGATCCAGAAGTACCTGTAACGGTAACTTGGTGGATTCCCGGTGTCAGCCCGGAGAGAGGAAGACCTACAGCTTCGTAAGCGTTTGCTGTCAGATCCTTTTCAACACCCAGTGTGGATATCGAAACATGGAAGTTGACTTTTTCTTGGGAACCTAGCTGATCTCCAAAACCTCTTAATGTGAGAACCGGCTTATCTGTGGTTAAGTAATCTTTCCCCATAACCAGGTCAACAAAGAATGGGAGTTTTACAACCAACTTTTCGGTTTTTATACCAACTTTAAGGTCCTGGCTTATGGCTTGAGAGGTAATTCTCCAAGATGTGAGATTGTCCGGCAAGGTGATATCTACACTGCCTTCACCATTGCTACCGGTCTGAATACTGCCAAAAAATGCCGTGTCGACAAATAAGTCGCGGCCTTTTTCGTTGTGAACAAAGAAACCGTTTGCAAAGAATGTGTGGTAAATATCGACCGACAAATTGTAAACGGTAAATTTACCGAAATGAGTTTCGATGTTAGTAATTGTCTTAAAAGATCCGTTTGTATCAAGATATGAATCACCTATTTTAATTTCTGCAGCAGTCATCCAACGGCCATTGATGAAAAGGTTGTGCTCCGGAGTAACTCTGAGTTGGCGATTGATTAAGAGGTATGAGCCAACTTCATGTTTCTGAACATCTAGTACTTTAGCGTCCACTAATTTTCCATCATTAACTCCGGTACGTGTTTTGACTTTGTCACCGATAACGATGTTTTCAATATTTTTGGTAGTGTTGTTGGCTAGGAGAATTTTTGTGCCGGAGAGGAAACAACCCCCACCTTCGGCCATGTTGCTTTCGACCGGATATTGATGAGAGAGGTAGAAACTTACTATGTCCGGACCAACCATTTTGTAAACCTGGGAAAGAGGATCTGTGGATGTTGGGAACATTTGGAAAATTGCCTCATCAACTAAGTTAATATTTACTTCTGACGCGACAGGATTGCCTTTTGCGTCTTTGACTGAAACTAAAAGACGTGCTTTGTCCCCAGGTTTATAAAAAAGTTTATCCAATTTGAGATCTAAGGTTGTTTTCTTGACCGAAGTATCGAAACGTATTTGTGTAGATTCACTCAACTGGTAAGTAGATCCGGTGAAACGGACTGCCTGAACCTGGACATCAGGAACAAAGTTTTCTTTGAAGTTAAAGGTAAATTTGTTGGTGTCTTGAATAGAAAAACCTTTAATTCCTCTTTGGGCAAAAAGATAGAGCATTTTCCCGGCAGCGACTGGTTTGCCATTTAGATTTGGAGTTAGCGAAACCGGTTCATCTATGAGGTAGATGCCTGGTTTTTCTGTTTTTTCTTCGACGAGAGTCAAGCGGTTGTCTGAACCGGAGAACTGGTAGTTGCTGCCGTAGATATAAACGTTGGTGCTGGTTGTCCTATTTTCCTGATCGACGGATCTGAGTTTGATTTGATAATATTTATCTTTTTGAGTAGGAAACTCATACACAGCCTTCCCTTGTCCATCTGTGGTTAGAGAAATCGAACCTAAACTAGTACTAACCGGGGTATATTCATATCGGGGGGAGGTGGTTTTACTAATAAAGTCGTAGTAGGTACCAATCTCTTTCTTTTGCCAAGTATTTTCAAACAATTCACCAGCAATCTCGTGATTTGTAACCGGAGAACCAATGAATGATTGATCTTCTCCATATTGATAAGGTTCGAATTTGCTTGTGTCTACTTGATTAAGATCCAAACTAACTCTTGCGGTGTCTTTTTGATTCGTAACTTTTGTACGCAAGTGGATTGAGGCGTTGAAAACTGCGACAGATGAGCCGGCAGTGATATCGCCTTCTTCCGATTGAAGAGGATTAACCGAGAAATATTTATAGACTGGCTGATAGTATTCACCTTCGGGATTTGATTTGGTGGCGAATGAGGCTTGGAATTTTCCTTGAGAATTTGTGGTGATATCGGATTGTGTTTCTCCGGAAATTTTCAATTTAAGGTTTGGAACCGGGGTGCCCTCAAAAAATGCAGCTTGGCCGTTGAAATCGATATTTTCCCCGGCGATGACAGTTTTTTTCGGTGTATCGAGAGAGATTTGGTAGGCAGGTTTTGAGTAAGTCTCTACTGAGAAACCTGATGAGAGAACATTTTTTCCAGCGATTTTGATGTTTAGACTATACCAACCTGGATTAAGACTTTTTACCGGAATATCTCCAATAAATGTACCGATGCTTGAAGTGTCGTATTCCTTTTCATATATCGAGACTTGTTCAAAGTTGTAATCAAGATATTCAGACCTGGTTAGTGATACGGTAATTTTTTGAGATTTGTTTATATCATCTCTGTCACGAAGAAGTCCCCAGAACCTAACGGTATCGTTTGGAAGATATACTGGTCGGTCAAGATATAAATAAGACCAATATTTATCAGTAACTCTTCTTACGGCCTCATAATCCCCGTATGGATAGTAATAATTTCTATCTGCTGCAGGAATTACCAGTGTGTCTTGAGAGTCTTTGATTGTAATGAGTCTATTTGCGTCACTGACTAATTCAGATGGTGAAGTAAACATGGCAACACCATCTTTATCTGCAGTGTAATCTTGACCCATTACAGCAACTTTGGCTGCAGGAGCAGGTGAAGAGGTATCAACACGATTAACCCAAGCAAGAGTTTGGGATCCACTGACAGTAAAGTACGCCGACAAATCGGTAATTTGGATCAGTGCCTGAGACTTCTGACCGTTATTTTCGACTTCAACTAAGTAGTAACCTTTAGCCAATATCTGAGGGAAAATAAAATAACCTGAGTAATTGTATTTTTGAACAGGGGCAGTAAACTCTAGTGTTTTTGTGAGGTTGTTGCTAGAAAAAACAAAACTGTCGTATGTGGAGCTAGCCCACCTGGGTATACTCATTTTATTTTGGTAATCTGAGGTGAAACTTGCCAACGATGAATATTTAAACACTTTGACGTTTATTTCGGATAAAGAATCTATGCTGCCAGCATATAGATCCATGGCTGGTACTTCTTTCGTAGAAAATTCATATGATAAACGGGCAAGGTTAAGTCTGTTGTAGTTATAACCAACGGTGCTTTCAGTTTCGAAACGGAAAGTGGTATCTTCGGAGAGAGTTTCCGTCGAACCGTCGAGCTTTACACCTTTTTTTACGGCGACAGTATAGAGAGTACCAGGTTCAAGCTTTTTAGGTATGAATGATACTGTCCTTTGATGTATTTCAAAGCGCCCTTCAACCTTGGGGGTAATTGAAAAATAATTATCAACGTTTTGGAAATTATCATGACTGAAGGTAATTTCTACGCCTGAATTAACCGGGACACTTGTGGCTCTGTCTGCAGGTAAGGTGCGGACAATACGAAAATTATTTCTTGTTTGGAATGCCCATGAATATTCTCTTTCCCCTGTGGAAAGCTTAATTTTTAGTACTTCGTTTGGGTTTAATTTATCTTTTGGGATTATTTGGTATTGTCTGGAAGAGACCTCAACTATTTCGACTTGTGTTTCCGGATCGGTTTTGAGATTGTCTTTTATTGCCTTAACTGTAAGGTCTTGATCAGCCTTTAAGGTAAAGTGACTGTCATCAAAAACACCTAATGAATCTTGTTTGTCGGCTGTGACTATGAGTCCGGAGTCGGATCCGAGATTGATTACAGCTTGACGTCTAATCAATGGAGCAACGAAAATAATTGATGTGATTAGTAAAATGAGAAACCCCGGGATAACGAATAATTGCCACTTTGGAACACTACTTAAAAAAGTCTTTATTTTTTCCATGCTAGGTTAAAGTCTAGTTGGAAAAGACGAGAGTGTCAATTAATTTTGTTTTATGAAGTTACGAATAAAAAGAGTGCGATGGTAAGGAGTGGGACCAAATTCTAGAAGTGCTTCCTGATGTGATTTACTGCCGTATCCTGAGTTGTTTTGCCAATTGTATTGAGGATACTCTGTGTGTAATTCTTCCATCAAACTATCTCTGTACACTTTTGCTATCACACTTGCCAACATTATCACCGGATGAATATTGTCTCCCTTAATTACGCTTTCAACATGATTATTTTGAAATTTTATATTTCCATCAACCAGATATTTTTCCGAATTTATTTTACTAAAGAGACGATTGAATACTTCAGTGTTTGCCCAGGAAATTCCTTTCTCGTTTATCTCCGAAACTGATATAGACTCAATTGCATACGATATGGGAAGTCTATCTTTTTGAACATATATTTTGTTTCTTTGGATTTTGGTAAGTTTTTTACTGTCGCGAAGTGGTGTGCCTAATAGTTCTATGAATTCATTGATATCTGTGTTGATTGTGGCAATGGCTCCGACTAATGGACCAGCCAGAGATCCTCGACCGCACTCATCTAAACCAGAAATTATCATATCTTAGGCATAATAACATACAAAAAAGCGCCCCGAGGACGCTTTTTTGAGAAAATATAAAACAATTAACGTTTTGGGGATTGTTTCTTGGCGCGAGCACGTCCACCTTGACCTGCTTTTCTTGTTTCTTTCATACGAGGGTCGCGGGTAATTAAACCCTTCTCACGAAGAACTTGTTTGTATTTTTCAGGATCGATTTTGATGAGTGCGCGGGCAACACCATGAACAAAAGCGTCGATTTGTCCCATGAGTCCCGAACCTTCAATTTTTACACTTCCGGTATATTGACCGAGAGTGTCGGTGAGGATAAAGGGGCTAAGGAAAATCTTTTTCATTGTTTCACCTTTGAAGTAGGTAGAGATTGGTTTTCCATTGACTTGGATTTCCTGTTTACCGGGCCAAATACGTACACGAGCGATGGCTGTCTTTCGACGACCAACGGCAAAAGTGTATTCTTTTGGCATAGCTAAAACACCCTTTTTAACAGGAGTGGTTTTTACCGGCTTGACGGCGACTTTGGATTTTTTAGATAGTTTTTGAGCCATAATTATTCTGCTTTTTTGTTAAGTCCAAGTTCGTTTGCGTATGGGTGTGTGGTGCCAACGTAGGTCTTCATACGGCGAAGACGAGGTTGTTGATGCTTGTCTTTGGGTAACATTCCCTTGACTGCTTTTTCAATAACTTTACGAGGATCTTTTTCCATAACTTGAGAGAGAGTAAGCTCTTTGAATCCACCCGGGAATCCGGAGTGTGAATAGTACATTTTATCGGTTAATTTCTTCCCGGTAACTTTTATTTTTTCGGCGTTAATGACTACAACGTAATCACCGTCATCTAAATGAGAGCCTGAAAGAACTTTTCCTTTTCCGGTAAGCAAAGTGGCGATCTTAACAGCTGCACGACCAAGGATTTGACCTTCCAAATCAATGAGGTGCCAGTTGCGTTTGATGTCTTGTGGTTTGATGGTTGTGGTTTTCATAAGAGTTTATTTAGCCTTTTTAACTTCTTTTTTGGCTTTAGGTTCTTTTTCAGGAGTAGCAGGAAGAGGAACAATAAGACTTAAAGCGGCCATAGCAGTTGAGTCTCCACGATTGACGGACACCTTCTCGATGGTTGTGAAACCACTCTTTCGTCCTCCCATAACGGGAATGATTAAGTCTACGAGTCTGTTGGCTAATTTTGGATCACCAAGGTCTGAAGCAACAGCGCGGCGTGTGGCTAAAG
>Ga0172375_10011898_pt1 | contig 10983 bp, 8 predicted proteins | sample LakKiv1m_FD_114537 | JGI IMG/M metagenome (GOLD analysis project Ga0172375, IMG submission 114537) | Freshwater microbial communities from Kabuno Bay, South-Kivu, Congo - kab_092012_11.1m | ecosystem: Environmental > Aquatic > Freshwater > Lake | place: Democratic Republic of the Congo... | reverse complement strand
GCGGTTCCGGCTGGCGTTTTTTGACGCCCGGCGTTGACGGCGGGCCTCGAAAGACGTATGATGTGGCCGTTTTCCGGTCGGAGAGGGAAAGCCGGTCGGACGTGCGGGCGCGGGCGCGCCTGCACGGAGAACAGAGGAGGGTCGGATGTGTACGCGAGGGCTATAACGTGCCGTCAGGCGTAGGCGTCCGAATAGATGGGGGTGTCTTCGGCACCGTCACCCCATTCGATCCGCGCGGGGGCCGTTGGCGGGGCGCGGATCGGCATCCCCAGACAGGCGAGTATCTTCCGTATCGCCTCGGGAGGGTTGACCGCGCAGAGGATGCGCATCCTGCCGCCGCAGCGGTCGCATTCCAGCGCGTCTACCGCGAACACCCGCTTCAGCAGTTCCGCCCAAGCGTACCGCTTGAGGCGTTTTTTCTTGGCTAAGGCGGGCGGATCCCGCAACCCAAACTGGAAAGATGGAATAATGGAATGCTGAGATTGAGACCGAAGAGTCTTTGTCTTCTTCCAGTATTCCAGTATTCCACCATTCCAAAACAACGTGTTATTTATCACGATTGTTCGCTCGTAAGGCACTAATCCGTAAGCCATGAGAAGTCTGAACGAAGAATCCTGAAACGGGCGAACTCATTCGAGAGGGTTGACGGGCGTGCCCCCCCCTTTCTTATCGGGAGCCGCGCAATAAATCGGCTCGGATCGCGTTTATTAGACAAAACCGCTTGCGGCGGTGAAATTGATCTGGTAATTTGTCTCACAAAACGGCAATGATGTCTGCCTTTCCGCAAGGGAGAACCGCCTGACATCGGTCAGCGCTGATGGCGTCTACAGAAGGGGGACTTATGTACAGACACCGTCAAGATGCCGCCGTTACCGCTGTGCGCTGCGCCATGTTTCTCGCGGGAGCCTTGCTGCTCCGGCCTTCCTTCGCCTCCGCCGCCGAACCCCCCGCGCTGAAGCTCGCGCAGACGATCCCGCTGCCGCACGTCAAGGGCGGCTTCGACCTCATGGCCGCGGACGTTGCGGGCCAGCGGCTGTTCCTCGCCGCGGAGGACAACAACACGCTTGAGGTTTTCGACCTCGCGGCCGGCAGGCATCTGCGCAGCGTGGCAGGCTTCAAGGAGCCCAAATGGGTCGTGTACCGTCCCGAGGCGAAGCGGCTCTATGTCTCCAACGGCGGCGACGGCTCTGTGCGCGTGCTGGACTCGCAGACGTTCGCACCGGTGAAGCGCTTCGACTTCCGCGAGAAGGCCAACAACCTGCGCTACGACGCGGCGGCGGCGCTCCTCTTCGTGGGCGTGGGCAAGACGTTCGGCGAGATCGCCGTCGTGGACGCCGCGAAGGACGCGGCCGTCGGGAGCATCGCGCTGGCCGGTTTCCCCAAGCAGTTCGAGCTGGACGGCGACCGCATCTACGTGAACGTGCCCAAGGCCAACCACGTGGCCGTGCTCGACCGCCCGTCCATGAAGCAGATCGCGGCGTGGCCGGTGGCCGCCGCGAAAGAGAATGTGCCGATGGGGTTCGACCGCGCGCACCGCCGCCTCTTCATCGGCTGCGAGCCCGGCAAACTGGCGGTGCTGGACACGGCCGGCGGCGCCGTCGTGGCGGCCCTCGACATCAGCGCGGAGCCGGACAGCATCTATTACGACGCGCACCGCCGCCTGGTCTACATCTCGTGCGGAGCCGGAATGATCGACGTGGTGCGTCAGCTCGACGCGGACCGCTATGAATTTGACTCCCGCATCCCGACCGCTCCGGGCGCGGCCACCGCCCTTTTCGTGCCGGAGTTGAAACGCTATTGCCTGGCCGTGCCGCAAACCGACAAGCAGGCCGCAGAGCTGCGCGTTTACACGGCGGGCGAGTGACGCCTGTGGGGAACTGAACAGCACGAGGAGACCATGAAGATAAACCGGATATGCCTGCCGCTGGCAGGGGCGCTGGCGGTGTGCGGATGTGTGCACTACGCCGCCCGGCCGCTGGACGCGGCCAAGAACCTGGAGCGGCTCGAACAGCGGTCCCTGAGCGACCCCGGACTGTGCGCCTTTGTGGAGGCCCGCCTGCCGCAGGGCGCGGCCAACCGCCCGCCCGCCGCCTGGGACCTGGATTCGCTGGCGCTGGCGGCCTACTATTTCCACCCCGACCTGGAGGTGGCGCGCGCCCGCTATGAGACGGCCGCCGCGGCCGTGGGCACAGCAGGCCAGCGGCCGAACCCGAGCGCGGGGCTGAGCACGGCTTACAACGTGAGTTCGTCCGGCGGCATATCGCCCTGGATTCTGGGGCTGAACATCGACGTGCCGGTGGAGACCGCCGGCAAGCGAGGCCTGCGGATCGACAAGGCCCGCCAGCTCGTGCTGGCGGAGGGGCACGCGTTCATGGCTGACGCGTGGACCGTGCGCTCGCGCGTGCGCCAGGCGCTGCTGGACCACTGGTCCGCCGTGCAGAAGGCCGACCGGCTGAACCGGCTGGCCGGGTCGCAGGCGGAGGTGACGCGGATTATGGCCGTGCAGCGCGACCTGGGCGAGGCCCAGAAGGTGGACCTGCTGCGCGAGGAGGCGGCGCTGGAGCAGTTGCGGATGATGGAAAAGGAGGCTGAGGGCAGGATCGCGCAGACGCGCGTGGCGCTGGCGGCGGCGGTCGGGATTCCCACGGCGGCGCTCGACGGCGTGAAGATCGACGGCTCCGCGTTCGCGCGGGAGCCTTCCGCCGCGAAGCCGGACGAGGCCCGCCGCAGCGCCCTGCTGGGCCGCGCGGACATTCTCGCGCTGCTGGCGGAGTACGCGGCCAGCGAGGCGGACCTGCGGCTGGAGATCGCCAAGCAGTATCCCGACCTGCACCTCGGCCCGAGTTACGAGTTTGACCAGGACGACAGCAAATGGGGCGTGGGCATCGGGCTGGACCTGCCCGTGCTGAACCGCAACCGGGGCGGGATCGCCGAAGCCGAGGCGCGGCGGCGTATGGCGGCCGCACGCTTCGACGGCCTGCAGGCGTCCATCATCGGGAAGATCGAAGCCGCCTGCGCGGCGCTGGAGGCCCAGCGGCGGCAGGCGGAGGCCGCGGCCCGCGTGCTGGAGAAGCTCGAACGGCAGGCGGAGGCCACGCGGCGGATGTGCGAGATGAAGGAGCTGCCCGCGCAGGCGCTGGCGCTGGTGCGGCTGGAATGCATCAGGGCCGAGCTGGCGCAGCTGGATGTGCGGCAGCAGGCCCAACAGGCGCAGGGCGATCTGGAAAACGCCTTGCAGCGCCCGCTCGATATGCCGTTGACACCGGAGGCGGTGAAGGCGGACGAAAGGAAAACCCCATGAACGATTTCGATGTCGACACGCGGCCCCGGCTGCTCGCCCTCGCGGCGCTGACGGCGTGCCTCTCCGCAAACTCTTTCGTGCTGGCCGAAGAGGCGGCGGTGCAGACGGATGTCGCGGTGCAGGCCGCGACCATCCAGAAGACGACCCTGCGGGCCTATGTGACCGGCTACGGCAGCGTGATCAGCGCGCCCGCGCTGGAGAACCGCCCGGCGGCGAGCGCCCGGCTGGCCCCGTACGTCTCCGGGCTGGTGGCCGAGCTTCTCTGCGCTCCGGGGCAGCGCGTGGAAAAGGGACAGGTTCTGATCCGGCTCGACGCCCGCACGGTGGACGCGCAACTGGCCAAGGCGCGGCAGGCCGTGGCCAACGCCGAGGCCCTGCTGGAGCGCCAGAAGAAGCTGATGGCGGCGGACGCCACCACCCAGAAGGCCCTGCAGGAGGCGGAGCTGCAATGCGCCACGGCCCGCGCCGAGGTCGCCGCGATCGAGCCGCAGCTCGGCCTGCTCCAGGTGGCAGCGCCGCTGGCGGGAACCGTCACACGGGTTTCCACGCGCGTCGGCGAGACGGTGGATCCGGCGACGCCCGTGGTCGAGCTGACCGATCTGGACCGGCTCGTGGCGGCGGTCGCCATCCCCATGGACGAGGTCGCCTCCGTGCGCAAGGACGCAGCCGCGTTCATTTCGGCGGAAGGGATGAGCAAGGAGCTGTCCGGCAAGGTCCTTGACCTTTCGACGCTCGCCGAGGCGGCCAACGGCTCGGTGACGGCGTGGGTGGAACTGCCGCCGAAGTGCGGGCTGCGGCCCGGCCAGTTCGTTGCGGCGCGGATCGTGACCGAGGAGCGTGCGGACCGGCTCGCCGTGCCGGTGGCCAGCGTGGTCAAGGACGCGGACGAGGGCGACACCGTCGCCGTGATCAAGGACGGCAAGGCCGCGCGGCGCGCCGTCAAGACCGGGCTGCGCGACAGGGGGCTGGTCGAGGTGTCGGGCGAAGGCCTGGCCGAAGGCATGACCGTGGTGGCGGCGGGCGCCTACGGCCTCCCGAAAGAGACGAACGTGCGGGTCGAGAAACAGTAAGGTCTGAGCCATGGATATTCACGTCAGCAACCCTGCCGGCCTGGGCCGCTGGGCCGAACGCCACGCGAGGGCGATCGTCTTCATCACCTTCATCCTCTGCCTGGCGGGCGGCTACGCGGCTTTCAAGATGCCGTCCTCGGTCTTCCCCCAGACGAATTTCCCGCGCGTGGTCATTCTCGTGGACAACGGCGTGATGCCGGCCGACGAGATGATGGCCACGATCACGCGCCCCATCGAGGAGGCGATGAAGGACATCCCCGGCTCGGTCACCATCCGCTCCGCCACGGGGCGCGGCTCGGCCGAGATCAACGTCTTCTTCACGTGGAAGGTGGACATGATCCAGTCGGAGCTGTATGTGCTGGGGCGGCTGGCGCAGATCCGCAGCACGCTGCCGGAAACGGCCGTCTCGACGGTGTGGCGGCTGACCTTCTCCGCGTTTCCGATCATCGGCGTCAGCGTCACCAGTCCGACGCGCGACATCATGGAGCTGTGGGAAAACGCCCGCTACAACATCAAGCCGCGTTTCCTGCGCATCCCCGGCGTGGCCCGCGTGGACCTGGTCGGCGGGCGCACGCCCGAGTACCACGTCGTCGTGGACCCGATGAAGCTGCAGGCAGCGGGCCTGGGGCTGAAACAGGTGACCGAGGCGCTGGTCGAGAACAACCTGATGGAGCCGGCGGGCCTGCACGAGGAGAACTACTCGCTTTACCTGACCGTGGTCGAGGGACGCCTGCGCACGCTGGAGGACATCGAGAACCTGGTGGTGTCGGACACGGACGGGCGGCTGGTGTGCGTCAAGGACTTCGCCCGCGTCGAGCGCGGGCCGCAGCCGGTCTTCAACGTGGTGACGGCCGCGGGCGTCCGCGCCGTGCTGCTGAACGTGCGCAGCCAGGCGGACGGCAGCACGCTCGACATCGCGCGCGGGCTTGAGAAGGAGATGGCCAAACTGCGGCAGGAGCTGCCGCCCGACACCAAGCTGGCGTTCTTCTACGACCAGTCGCAACTGGTCCGCGCCTCCGTGGGCAGCGTGTGGGAAGCCATCATCTTCGGCCTGATCCTGTCTCTCGTGATCCTGTTCCTGTTCCTCAAGAACTGGGGCACCACGCTGGTGGCGGTGGTCGTGATCCCCGTCACGGTGCTGGTCACGCTGGTCGTGATGCAGGTGGCGGGCCAGAGCTTCAACCTGATGACGCTGGGCGGCATCGCCTCCGCGATCGGCCTGGTGATCGACGACGCGATCGTGATCGTCCAGGCGATTTACGCCAAGATCGCCCAAGGCCGCAAGCGGCTGGACGCCATTCCGGAAGCCGTCAGCGAGATGTTCCGCCCGCTGGTGGCCTCCACGTTCACGCCCGTGGTCGTGTTCCTGCCGCTCGCCTTCCTCACCGGCCTGGCCGGGGCGTTCTTCCGCGCCCTCGCGGTCACGATGGTGGTCTCGCTGCTGACCTCTCTGGTTCTGGCGATCACCCTCACGCCCGCGCTGGCGGCATGGCTCATCCGCGGCAAGGAGGGCCAGACGGCGCGGAACGCCGAGGGCGGGCCGGTCCTGCGCCGGCTGATCGGGGCCTATGCGTTCGTCGTGCGGCGGGCCCTGCGCTTCCCGCTGCTCATCCTGCTCGCCTGCCTGGCGCTGATGGGCACGGGCGTCTGGCTGTACCGCCAGCTGGAGAGCGACTTCCTGCCCGCGATGGACGAGGGCGGCTTCGTGATCGACTACCGTGCGCCGTGGGGCACGAGCCTCGCGGAGACCGACCGGCAGCTGCTGCAGGCCGAGGCGATCATCAAGACCGTGCCCGAAGTCGAGAGCTTCTCACGCCGCACCGGGGCGCGTCTGGCGCTGGCCATCGCGGAGCCGAACACGGGCGATTTCCTGGTCAAGCTGAAGAACCGCTGCGGGCGCAGCTCGGAATCGGTGATCGACGAGCTGCGGGCCAAGTTCAACGTCCAGGTGCCCGGCATCGAGTGGGACCTGCACGGCATCCTCGGCGACCTGATCGGCGACCTCACGTGGTCGCCCAAGCCCATCGAGGTCAAGCTCTTCTCGATGGACACCGCGTTCCTGAAGCGCAAGGCTCCGGAGATCGAGGCGGCGCTCAAGCAGGTTCCCGGCGTGGTGGACTCGTTCAACGGCCTGGTGATGACCGGGCCGACGCTGAACCTGCATGTCCGCATGCGCGAGGCCAAGCGCTACGGCCTGACCGCCTCCGACATCGCCGGCGCGGTCAACATCGCGATGCTCGGCCGCACGGGGTCGAGCGTGCTGGAGGGCGACCGCGTGGTGGACATCCGCGTGGTGGTCGACCCCTCGCGGCTGGACCGCATGGCCACGCTCAAGGAGTTGCCGATACGGACGCCGGGCGGCGCGCTGGTGAAGCTCTCGCAGGTGGCCGACCTCACGGAGACCCCCGGCCAGCTCGAGCTGCGGCGCGAGGATCTGCGGCAGGACATTGCCGTCACGGCGCGTCTGGAAGGCCGCGACCTCGGCAGCGCGATGAAGGAAATCCGCGAAAAAATCGCGCAGGACAAGTCCCTGCCGCCGGGCACCGTCGAATTCGGCGGGCTCTACCAGCAGCAGCAGGAGTCCTTCACCCATCTGCTGCTCGCGCTCGTCATGGCCATCCTGCTGGTGTTCACCGTGCTGCTGATCGAGTTCCGGCATTACAGCGAGCCGCTGGCGATCGTCTTCGGCTCGGTGCTGGCGCTGTTCGGAACGGTCTCGGGGCTGTGGCTGACGCACACCTCGCTCAACATCGTGTCGCTCCTGGGCGCGATCATCGGCATCGGCATCGTGGCCAAGAACGGCATCCTCCTGCTCGACTGCGTGGAGCACTACATCGCCCAGGGCATGAGCCTGGAAGAGGCGCTGGTGCAGTCGGGGCGGCGCCGCCTGCGGCCGGTGCTGATGACCTCGCTGGCGGCGGGCCTGGGCATGATGCCCCTGGCCTACGGCATCGGCAGCGGCGCGGACATGCTCAAGCCGCTGGCCATCGGCATCATCGGGGCGCTGTGCATCGCGGTGCTGCTCTCGCTGGTCGCCACGCCCGCGATCTACCTGCTGCTGCGCGGCAAGCGCGGGGCGACACCGGGCACGCCGCACAAGGAGGCGTGAGCCGCGCGGAAACTACAAAAGCCAGGTGAGCGATGAGACGTTTTATTGGAGGAGTGTGTGCGGGATTGTGTTGGGTGCTGTCTGTTGCGGCGGCCGGCGCGGCGGAGCGCCCGAACATTCTTTTCATCATCGCGGACGACCTGAGCTGGCATTCGCTCGGCTTCGCGGGCGATCCTGTGGTGCAGACGCCGAACTTAGACCGCCTGGCCAAAGGGGGCGTGGTTTTCACGCATGCGGCGGTGACCACGTCGATCTGCATGGCGAGCCGGGCCAGCCTGCTGACGGGGCAGTGGCTGAGCCGCATGGGCGCGGCAAGGTTGACGCCCGAGACCTGGCCGGACACGTGGCCGGCGCGGCTGCGCGCGGCGGGCTACTACGGCGGGCACATCGGCAAGGTGCATGTGCGCGGGCAGGGCGCAGAAGGGTATGATTTCTGGGCCGGCAGAGACGGCCTGTACCACTGGCTGCCGGACGGCAAAGGCGGCCGCGTCCACAGTCTCCAGAAAGATACCGATGAGACGCTGCGCTTTCTGCGCGAGCGCCCGAAGGGCCGCCCGTTCTTCCTGCAGCTGGCCTACACGGTGCCTCATGCCGAGGACAACGATCCGCAACAGTACCTGCCCATGCCGCAGGAGGAGGCGCTGTACGCGGAGTCCGCTGTGCCGGTGCCGCCGACGGCGTCCGACGAGTACTGGAAGCTTCTGCCGTCCTTTTTCCATGCGGAAGACAACGAGAGCCGTGTGCGCTGGAAGAAGCGGTTCGACACGCCCGAGAAATATCAGCGGTACACGAAGAACTACTACCGGCTGATCAGCGGTATGGACCGGAGCGTCGGCGCTGTGCTGGATGCGCTCAAGGCGGAGGGGTGCGCGGAAAACACGGTCGTCGTGTTCATGGGCGACAACGGGTACTTTCTCGGCGAACACGGCTTGGCCGACAAGTGGTACGCCTACGAGGAGAGCCTGCGTGTTCCACTCGTGGTGTACGACCCGCGGTCGCCGGCCGACCGTCGCGGGCGGACCTGCGACGCCTGGGTGCTCAATGTGGATCTGGCACCCACCTTTTGCACACTCGCCGGAATCGCGCCGCCAGCGTCGATGCAGGGCCGGGAGATCACGCCCCTGCTGACGGGGGAGCCGCCGGCGGGGTGGCGCGAGGACTTCCTCTACCAGTTCAAGTGGTCGAGCGAGATCATTCCGGCGTCGGAGGGCGTGTGCTCCAAAGACTGGAAGTACATCCGCTGGACGGCGAGCGGCGTGGAGGAGCTTTTCGACCTGAAGGCCGACCCACGCGAGACGCGGAACCTGTCGGCGGACCCGGCGCGCGCGGCGGAGCTTGGCCGTCTTCGCGAGAGGTGCGAGGCGTTGAAGAAGGAGGTCGGCGGAAAGCGCCTCGACCAGCTCGAAAACATGCCGTTCGGCTTGCCGAAGAGTGGCCGCAATCCGAAAGCAGACGGGAATAAAGTCAAATCATCTGCTGAGCTAACCAACAAAGGAGCGCAATGAAACGACTGCCGTTATTCGTTTGCCTGGCTTTTGCAAGCACCGTGATTCTCGCCGGCAACCGTCCCAACATCCTGTTCATCATGTCCGACGACCACGCCGCGCATGCGGTGAGCGCTTACGGCAGCAAGGTGAATGAAACGCCCCAGATCGACCGGCTGGCTCGGGAAGGCACGCGGTTTGACCGTTGTTTCGCGGTCAACTCCATCTGTACCCCCAGCCGCGCGACCATCCTGACGGGCAAGTACAGTCACATGAACGGCACGCCGGTCTTTAACCGTTTCGACGGCTCGCAACAGACCGTCTCGAAACTGCTGCAGGCGGCGGGTTATCACACGGGCATGTTCGGCAAGTGGCATCTTGGCAGCGAGCCGACGGGATTCGATGTCTGGAGCGTGTTGCCGGGGCAGGGCGCCTATGTCGACCCGGCCTTCCTCGAGCCGACCGGGCGCCGGGTCGCCAAGGGTTATGTCACCGATATCATCACCGATATGGCAATCGCCTTCATCGATCAGCGGCCGAAGGACAAGCCGTTTTTTCTCATGTGCCACCACAAGGCGCCCCATCGCAACTGGGTGCCGGACGAGAAGCACAAGGCGATGTTCGCAGACAAGCAAATCCCCGAGCCGCCGACGCTTTTTGACGACTACGCCGGCCGCGCCGACGCCATCCGCGAGTCGCGCCAGAAGATTCTCGGGGATCTCACACCCAAAGACACGAAGGGTCCGCCGCCCGAGGGGCTTGATTCGAAGGCGCTCACCCGCTGGAAGTACCAGCGTTACATGCAGGACTACCTCGCCTGCGTGCAGTCGGTGGACGACAACGTCGGCCGCCTCCTGGACTATCTGGACCGGACGGGGCTGGCCTCGAACACCGTGGTCATTTACACGAGCGACCAGGGCTTCTTCTTGGGCGACCACGGACTTTACGACAAGCGGTTCATGTACGAGGAGTCCATCAAGATGCCCTTCCTCGTCCGCTGGCCAGGTGTGACGAAGGCCGGTTCGACGCAACCGGCAATCGCGCTGAACGTGGATTTAGCGCAGACCTTTCTTGACATTGCCGGCGCTCCGCAACCCGCAGACATGCAGGGACGCAGCATCGTTCCGCTGATGCGCGGGGCCGCGCCCGCCGACTGGCGCACGAGCTGGTACTATCGGTACTACCACGACCCGGGCGACCACAACACGCGCGCCCACTATGGAGTTGGCACGCTCACGCACAAATTGATCTGCTTCTGGAAATCTGACCAGTGGGAGCTTTACGACCTCGTCCACGACCCAGCCGAGATGCACAACATTTACGGCGACCCCGCGCAGGCCGAAACCGTCGCCGCGCTCAAGAAGGAGCTCTTCCGCCTGAAGAAAGAACTGCGTGACGACGACCAGTTCGCCGACAAACAGCCCACCACCGGCGTGGACGGCCCTTTTGAAAATCCCGGCACGAAGAAACAGAGATGAGAAGATGAACGCAATAAAGTTTTCGGTCGCGTTTTCGATTGTGCTTTGCAAAATGTTGCTGCCGTCGGTTCTGGCTGCGGATACAGCTGCGGCGAAACCGAACGTCGTGATGATTAACAGCCATGATTTCGGACAGTATTTGCATTGCTATGGCGTGAAAACGGTGCAGACGCCCAATCTTGACAAGTTTGCAGAGCAAGGCGTGCGGTTCGCGCGCTCCTTCTGCACAAACCCGGGGTGCAGCCCATCGCGCGCGTCGCTTTTCACGGGACGCTTTCCGCATTGCAACGGGGTCATGGGGCTGACTCACGGTAACTTCGGGTGGGATTTAAATCCGAGTGAAAAACATCTCGGCCAGATTTTGAAAGAGGCTGGCTATGAGACGGTCGGCATCGGCGTGATTCACGAGACGCGTTTAGCGGGAGGTAATGGGGTTGTATCTGGACATAGGACATTGCTCATCCTTTCTCCTTAAGCGCAAGCATCACCTTGCGGTGGAATCGATTCAGTTTCTTGTCGCCGGACAGCCTTGAACGCATGC
>Ga0172375_10011895_pt1 | contig 10986 bp, 6 predicted proteins | sample LakKiv1m_FD_114537 | JGI IMG/M metagenome (GOLD analysis project Ga0172375, IMG submission 114537) | Freshwater microbial communities from Kabuno Bay, South-Kivu, Congo - kab_092012_11.1m | ecosystem: Environmental > Aquatic > Freshwater > Lake | place: Democratic Republic of the Congo... | reverse complement strand
TCCCTTTTTTTGAAATATAAATTAACACTTTATTTGCCTAGTAGAATTTTTGAAAAATGTTTTTCCATTGTAGTTGTTGGTGATTCTATTATTCTTCCAGCTTCTTTTCCATCTTTATAAATAATAAATGTAGGAACTTTTTCGATTTTTAAATTACTAATATCATATGTGCCTGCTTTTTTATCCCTGTCAACTCTTACATAATTAACTTTATTAATATCATATTTCAGATACATTAACAGCTTCATAAATTTTGGAACTTGTGTTTTGCTGTCTTCGCACCAGCCACCAAAAACAATAGTAAAAGTATAATTATCCAATTTATACTTTAAGCCATCCATTACTTGGTCGTTTGGACGATATGCGGTAGCTTGAGAATGATAATCAGGAATCTCTTTCACTATTTCATCATAAGAACATTTGCCGATAATTATTTCTTTATCAGATTGAGCATCTTTAACTTTTTTAGCATTTTGAGCGTATGAAAAAGAAATGCTTAATACAATAATTATTGTTAAAATAGTTTTTATTTTCATATTATTTAGTGTTTAAAAAATTAATCTCTACAATATTACTAAAAATCTTTAGTTAAAACAAATTTTTTTTAATTTTTTAACAATAAAAGTTATTTTTTTTGTTTCATAATTATAAATTAATCTGATTTAAGGTTTTTTAAGAAAAAAAATAATAAAAATATTTGGAATTATGATTTTTAAATTTATATTTTTGCAAAAAATTTAAACGGGTAGAAAAAATGTATTGGACGTTAGAATTGGCTTCAAAACTTGAGGATGCCCCTTGGCCGGCTACAAAAGAAGAACTTATTGATTTTGCAATACGTTCAGGTGCACCCATGGAAGTAATTGAAAATCTTCGGGAAATAGAAGATGAAGGGGAGATTTATGAAAGTATTGAAGATATTTGGCCCGATTATCCTTCAAAAGAAGATTTTTTCTTTCACGAAGATGAATATTAATTAAATGGAAAACTTTATCGTTTCTGCCCGTAAGTATCGCCCTCAAACTTTCGACACAGTTATTGGTCAGAAAAGCATTACTAATACTTTAAAAAACGCAATTAAAAATAATCAACTTGCACAGGCCTTTTTGTTTTGTGGACCTCGTGGTGTTGGCAAAACTACATGTGCTCGTATTCTTGCAAAAACAATAAACTGCGAAAACCCGGATGAAAATTCGGAACCCTGTAATAAATGCCAATCATGTTTATCATTCGACCAATCTACTTCATTTAATATTCACGAACTTGATGCTGCTTCAAATAATTCTGTTGATGGCATCAGAAGTTTGGTCGATCAAGTAAGAATCCCTCCTCAAGGTAAGTACAAGGTTTATATCATCGATGAGGTTCATATGCTATCTCAAGCGGCTTTTAATGCCTTTCTAAAAACACTTGAAGAACCACCTGTATATGCTAAATTTATTTTGGCAACTACCGAAAAACATAAAATATTACCTACAATTCTATCAAGATGTCAGATTTTTGATTTTAAAAGAATAACTATCGAAGATATTGCTGAACATTTAATGGAGGTTGCAAAAAAAGAAGGTGTAAAAGCCGACCCTGACGCATTACACATTATTGCACAAAAAGCCGACGGTGCCTTAAGAGATGCACTTTCTATTTTCGACCAATTAGTGAGTTCATCGGGTAAAAACCTAACTTACGAAAACATTATTGAAAATTTAAATATTTTAGATTACGATTATTATTTTAAAACTACCGATTTGATTCTGCAAAATGATATCTCATCGTTGCTTTTACTATTTAATGAAATTAACGAAAACGGTTTCGATGGTCAACATTTTATAACCGGATTAGCTGCCCATCTTCGTAATATTCTTGTTTGTAAAGACCCTGCAACAATTATTTTGTTAGAAGCCAGTCAGGGATTAAAAGCAAAGTACTCGAACCAGTCGGAGAAATGCTCACCGGCTTTTATTTTCAAAGCTCTTGAATTATTGACTACCTGCGATTTAAATTACAAAATTGCAAATAATAAGAAATTATTAGTTGAGCTTTGCTTGATTCAAATAGCAAACATTCTAACTACTCCATTAAGTACTGAAACTAGTATTTCAGAAAAAAAAAACTTTAGCCCAATAGATAAACCGGCTGCAAGTCCTGCTAGTACTTCTTCGTCAATATTAAAAACCACCGAAAAAATTGAAGAATCAAAGCCAAAAGCAAAATTTACTAAAGAAATATTTTCTTCCATTTCGGGAAAAGAAAGCAAACAGGAAGTCGTAAAAGTAACATTTGTTGAATCAAAAAATTCTAAAGACACATTTAACAACGATGAGCTTAATGATGCTTGGAATTCTAGCTCTGAATTTATTTTCGAAAAATCTTCTGTTTTGTATAATGCTTTGCAAAAATTCGATCCTATCTTAAAGGAAGATAATATTGTAGAATTTATTTTCGAAAATTCAATAATAATGGATAAATTCAACGAATTTAAGTTAGATTTTATTGGAAAATTGCGACATACATTAAATAACTACTTTATTACAATCGAAACTTCAGTTTCAGAAACCGAAGAAAAGGTTATTATTTCGCCCGAAGAAAAATATAAAAAACTTGTAAGCATAAATCCCGAAATAATAAATTTAAAAAACACCTTAGATTTAGATTTGTCTTATTAAAATAATCAGGTATTGATTAGGTTTAGCCAACGCTTTAATGAGTTAATTTTAAAAACCCTCAATTGTAACAAATAAATATATAATTTCGTTTTATCAAATGAATTTTAATTAATAAAAAGTAAAAAAGATGAAAAGGACAAGAGTTTTATTATTAGGTATCTTAATGTTATCTTTTTTGGTAAATGTTGGTTTTGCTCAAAAACCTGTCATAAACTATAAAGATACAATACCTGTAGACCCAAATGTGGTAATAGGAAAGTTAAGTAATGGTTTGGTTTATTACATCCGTAAAAACAAAAAGCCCGAAAATAGAATTGAATTGCGCCTGGCTGTTAATGCAGGTTCAATTCTTGAAACACAAAGCCAGCTTGGGCTTGCCCACTTTGTTGAACACATGTGTTTTAATGGAACCAAGAACTTCCCAAACAATCAATTGATTGATTTCCTTCAAAAAACAGGTGTTAGATTTGGTGCTGACATAAATGCATATACATCTTTTGATGAAACAGTATATCAGCTTCAAATCCCGGCAGATAATAAAGAATTAATTGATAAAGGTATTCAGGTAATTGAAGATTGGGCTCATAATGTATCATTCGACGGAAAAGAAATTGATAAGGAAAGAGGAATAATAACAGAAGAATGGCGACTCGGCTTAGGAGCTGATGATAGAATGAGAAAAAAATATTTCCCTATTATTTTTAAAAACTCACTTTATGCCGATCGTATTCCTATAGGGGATATTAAAATAATTCAGACATTTCCTCATGATACACTACGGAAGTTTTATCAGAATTGGTATCGTCCTAATCTACAGGCGGTTGCAATAGTTGGTGACATTGATGTTAAAGAGATGGAACAGAAAATAATTCAACACTTTGGAGGTATCCAAAATCCACAAACTCAAAAAGAAAGAGTTTATTTTGATGTTCCAGATAATAAAGATCCTTTAATATGTGTTGCTACTGATAAGGAGGCTACTAATTCGATGGTATTATTGGTTTGCAAACATAAAGCATTAAAAGTAAAGAACTTGGAAGATTATAAAAATTATTTAGGAATAAAACTGTTTACAGATATGTTGACAGCCCGTTTAAAAGAAATTGGAGATAAACCCGATGCACCTTTTATTATGTCGGCTTCGGATTATGGAAATTTTTTAGCAAAATCTACTGATGCATACCAACTTTATGCTATAGCAAAAGAGAACCAATCTCTACAATCTTTGCATACATTATTGATTGAGAACGAAAGAATTAAAAAATTTGGTTTTACTCAAACCGAACTAGATAGGATGAAAGAACAATTTATTTCCGACTACGAAAAAGCATCTAAAGAATGGGATAAAACTGAATCGGCAAATTTAGCAGATGAGTATGTTGCTAATTTTCTGACTCAAGAGCCAATTCCGGGTTCTAAAAATGAATTTAAACTAGTAAAAAAATTACTTTCTGATATTTCGTTAGAAGAAATTAATGGGTTAGTTAAAAAGTTGATTTCGGATGATAATATTGCTGTTGTTGTTACATCTCCCGAAAAAGATGGTATAAAAGTTCCAACCGAAGCAGATATCATTAAAATAATACAAGAAGCGAAAAATACAAATATTTTGGCTTATGTTGACAGGTTTAAGATAGAGCCATTAGTTAGCGAAAATCTTATAGGTAGTAAAGTTGTTTCTAAAAATTATAATAAAGACTTAGATTATACTGAACTTACTTTTGGAAATGGTGTTAAAGCAATTGTAAAAACAACCGACTTTAAAAATGATGAGATATTATTATCGGCATATAGTCCAGGGGGGCTTTCGTTATATGAAGACAAAGATTTTACTTCTGCTTTTTTTGCTTCAAATATTATTAACGAAAGTGGTATTGGTAATTTTGATAATACAGAATTAGAAAAGAAATTAAAAGGTAAAGATATTGAGATTTCACCTTATATTGACGATTTAAAAGAAGGATTTAATGGAAAATCATCTCCAAAAGATTTCGAGACAATGCTTCAGTTGACTTATTTATATTGTAAAAGTCCAAGAAAAGACACTTCTTCTTATCATGCTTTTAAATCAAAAATGAAATCACAGGTAAAATTTTTGGGTTCAAATCCTTTATATGCATTTATTGATACACTTTATAAGACTTCCACTTCAAGTAATCCAAGAGTAGTAATAATACCTAACGAAAAGCAAATAGATCAGATTAACCTTGACGTTTTGTATGATATATACTCACAAAGATTTTCGAATGCGGGCGATTTTAAATTTTTTATAGTTGGCAATATAAATGTTGATTCTATTACGCCAATACTTGAAAAATATCTAGGAGGTTTACCTGTAAATGGCAAGCCGGAAAACTGGATTGATAAATCCCCAAAATTCCCCGAAGGAGTTACAGACATTGAGTTTAAAAAAGGGGCTGAGCCAAAGAGTATGGTAGGTTTAATCTTTAACGAAAAGTTTGAATGGAATGATAATAATAGAATAATTCTTTCATTAGTAGAACAGATTTTTGAAATAAAACTAATTGAAGTCATTCGTGAAGAATTAAGTGGAGTTTATTCGCCACAATTACAGGTGCAATTCGATCAATATCCAAAACCTGAATTTACAATGATGGTTATGTTTGGTTGCTCTCCAAAAAATACCGGCAAATTAACAAAATCTGTTTTTGGAATTATAAATTCTGTAAAGAAAAAAGGACCAACTTCTATTGATGTTGAAAAAGCTAAAGAAGCTATTATTCGTGAAAGAGAAGTTAATTCTAAAACCAATAAATTTTGGTTGAAAAGGATTGAAAATTATTATTTCAATAATGATAATGTAGCATTAATTAATGATTACAAAAATAAGGTTACAGCTATTACTGCAAAAGAAATTCAGGATTTTGTGATAAAATATTTTCCCGGAACTCATTATGTTAGAGTAGTGTTAAAGCCCGAAGACAAAAAGAAATAATCACTATAAACAATAAATAAAAAAAGCTGCTTAATAACGAGCAGCTTTTTTTATTATTATAAGTATAAGGTTATTTTAAAATTGAGATTTTCTTTGAAACAAATTTGTCTTTAGATTCAATATTAAGAATATAAATTCCGTTCCTACAATTAGAGATATCTATATTAAGAGCATCTTTTGAATATCCCTCAAAGTTATAGGAGGCAACTTTCTGCCCCATTAAATTATATAATGAAATTCTAAGGAATTCTTTAGGTGTAGATAAAAAAGCTATATTTAAAGAAGTACTTGCGGGATTTGGATAAATTATAAATTCATCATCTTTTTCGTATTGTTCAACATTCATATCGGCACGGCACATAATTGGATGAATAACATGACCTACATTTTTCTTCCAGCTTGAGGAGTCGGCATAATTATACCATGAATCATTTCTCCATTGTTCCCATGCAATTCCAGGAAAAGTTTCGTTATTTTTGTTAGTTAGCAATGCTAAGCTATCTCCAATAGCATTAGGTATGTAAACGCCCAAATAATATCCACTGCTAATTACTGGATGAGAAGAAAAGTCAACAAAAACATATTTATGCGAAATAGTACAAGCAATAACATCGCTAAGTAATAATGTATCTGTAGCAATTATTGTCCCAGGTTTACCGCTAGGTCCTGTATTATCCCATATTGCAAATATCACATTGCTATTGGCAGTACTTAATCTTTTGGCAAATCCGAATTTAAATAATGCACCGTATAATTTTGAATAAGGGGCAGATGCAACATAGAAGTTTGCTTTAACTTTATCAGAGTAACCATTAGTTCCTGAAATATATCCTTTAACATGATTAGCATAATTAATTGAATACAATACTGGGGTGCCTGGGAATGGCATAAGCCCTGTGTCGCAAGGCTTATCAGGAGGAGGTGTGTTGCCTACATGAATATAATTTACTTTGGTTATCGAATCGCTTCCTGTAGCATTCGATACTTTTAATTTTACAGTATAATCACCGGCAGTTGAATATGTAATATTTGTAGGATTTTGAGTTGTAGAAGTTCCGGGTGAGCCTCCATCAAAAGTCCATTGCCATGAAGTTGGAGCGCCGGCACTAAGGTCGGTAAAGTTAACCGTTCCTCCCACTAGTACTGACAAAGGATTGCCAACAAAATCTGCAACGGGTGGCACATCGCCAACAGTAATATAATTATTTTTGGTTTCAGTATCAGTATCAGTTGCCTTAGTAATAGTAAGCGAAATAGTATATAGACCGGCATTTGCAAACTGCATTTGAGGATTTTGAGACGAAGAAGATGTTCCTCCAACATAAGTCACTCCTGTATTTGGAGTAACCGACCATGACCAGCCGGTAGGTCCCCCGGTAGAAAGATCAGTAAAAGTAACAGTTCCGGCAACGGGAATGGTTGTCGGCGTTCCGGAAAAATCTGCATTTATCGAGCCGCCTCCACAGTACATTCCTGTTAAAGACATAACGTTTGTATTATTAGGGTCAAGCCAATCCTTAAGTCTGTCAGCTGCTGTGCTGCCATTTTGATCCCATGACCATGAGAATTTTCCGTATGCATCCGGAGAGGTTAATGCAGAGCAGTATGAACTCCCACCTGTTAAATCGCCAACAACCAGTTTAGAACTATTAAAAATTGGAGATCCGGAAGATCCCCCTTCAGTAACACCATGATTAGTTACAGTTGCAGCCCAATAAACTCTCCAATGTGATTGAACCCCACTTCCATTATAATCTGTAGAAGTAAGCTGCTGAGTATAAGTTGATATTTTTTTGATGTCTCCGGCAGGGTGATGAATACTAACCCCACTTGTACTACCTGTAGTACTTCTATCCCATCCGTTATAATATGGATTAAAGGTTGGAGCAGAATTTAATTCAACAAAATAAAAGTCAGATCCTGTAGATCCTTCATTTCCTCCCTGAGCTCTTTTAGTGCAACCATTTATTGTGTTTCCTGTAGGTTCGGTAGAAGGATTTGTGCATGCCGTAGCTTCGTAGTTGAAATAAAAAACCCATTGATTTAAATCGGAAGGAGTACAACTATGAGCACAATGATCGGCTAAAAGAAAATATGGCTTACAATCTTGTAAAACATTATTAAGTAAAGTACCTGAACACCAACCACCCGAAGCCCCTTCCACTATCATAACTCTAGCAACACCTTTTTTTTGGTCTTGCCAATTATCCCCTTCAGGGCAGTTAATATTAACTTCACAAGCACCTGCATCACCAAATTCCTTGTATTGATTATCTCCATATTTTGATAAAAGTCCGGCATCACGATATAAATACAATAATCCTGAAATATTAATTATTGAGAAACCCATTGTTCGTGAGGGTTCGTAATATTCTAGAGTTACTGATTCTCCCTGAATTAACTCTGTTGCGAAACTTCCGTTCGAAGAATTATTATTTTCGGTAAAAGCACCAATTACTTGTTTTTTATTTTCATTATATAAAAATAACCTCGCTCCGGCAGGAATCCAAAAATTATCATACAATACAGTTAATCCAAGGGCATCAGGTATGGTTATTTTGAGTTTCCAAATTCTATCTCCATTTGGCAACTCAGTCCATATACCAGAGTTATTTAAGTTGAAATTGGCATATACTTTTGTTGCAACTTTTTTCAACACTCCTTTGCCTTCTTCAAATTCATCTTGTTGTGTGATTAATTGCATGTTGGGCTTTTGAAGTATCTCATTGCCGCATTTAACAGATTGATCTGGATGTTTGAAAGAGAAAGGTTTCCCTCCTTCGGATGGTTGCGATTTAATTAGTCCTGAAATGAGAGTATATAAAACAAAAAAGAATATAATTTTTTTCATAAATATTAAGTTATATAGTTATATTAATTTTTTACAAACATAGAAATATTTTTTCTAAAAACAAAATCCACGTATAAAAAATTTTATAATAAATTTAACTATTTAGCTTTAAATAAGCCGTATTTTAAAATGCAATAAATTGCTCTAAATCCATCTTTCCAACTTATTTTTTTCCCTTCTTCATAAGTTCTTCCATAGTATGAAATCCCGACTTCGTAAATTCTTAATTTTTTATTCCTCGATATTTTAGAAGTTACTTCGGGCTCAAATCCAAATCTATTTTCCTTTAAATTAATACTTTGAATTATCTCTTTCTTAAAAAGTTTATAACAAGTTTCCATATCGGTTAAATTCAAATTGGTAAACATATTTGAAAGAGTTGTCAATATTCTGTTGCCAATTGAATGCCAAAAAAACAATATTCTATGAGGTTTTCCTCCCAAAAATCGTGAACCATAAACAATATCTGCGAAGCCATTAACAATCGGTTTAAGTAAAATATTATATTCTTCAGGGTCATACTCCAGATCTGCATCTTGAATAATAATATAATTACCCGTTGCATTTTTTATCCCTGTATGAAGAGCTGCACCTTTTCCTTTATTAACCTCATGTGCGTAATATTGAATGTTTAATTCGGGATTATCATTTTTGTATTTTAAAATTGCACTCTCTGTTTTATCTTTAGAACAATCGTTAACTAAAATAATCTCTTTTTCAATGTTATTGATTAAGTTAACATTTTTAACTTTATTAAGAATCAGGTGAATTGTTTTTTCTTCGTTATACGCAGGAATTACTATTGAGAGCAAAGGCATATTTTTCTTTTTTTTCAAAAGTACAATTAATAATAAAATTTCACTATTTTTTTTTAATTTTGTATTGTAATTGATAAATAATGCCCTTGAAAAAATTTCTCTTTCTCTTTATTGTTTTACAACTGCTGGTTTGCGGATGTATAAGAAAGTTTGAGAAATTTAAAAACCAAAATTCTAATTTTATTGTTTCTGATTTTAACCCATTATTAAGTATTGATACAAGTAAAATATTTTACTTCGATTATGCTAACGCATTCGAAAATGGATTTGTAATTCCATCTGTAAACCAATCTATCGATGGCTATTTTAGAATTCAATTTACAATAAGTAACTATTCTGGCAAGCAACAAGAATTTTATTATAAATTATTCTATAGAAATGAGTCATATAAATTCGATATAAGTAATTCAAATTCAATTTTCAATGAGGATTTATCAGGTTCGAATTTTTATGGAAGTTGGGAAAATGCAGCTGAAGGTTTTAGATTGACGAAAACCATTTCGAACTTCAAAAAAATAATTATTGATGATAAAATAAGGATAGTAGGAAATCCAAGGGATGAAAAGAAATTTTTTTGCAATAATGTTAATCAGCGTTTTAAAAGAAATCCCCGTGTCGGCAATTATGATTTTTTATTGGTAGTTACTACAAAATCTGATTTAACAAAAATACCAGTTTACATTAAAGATATTTCAAAAAAACATTGTGGAAAGTATATAGATCCTTTTAACTATTTTATTAGGGGACAAGGCGGAAAACTAAAAAATACCTCTTTTGTTCTTTATAATGGAAGTTTGAAAACGGCTGCCAAGCCACCTTTAAATCGTGGACTATATTTCGATAATAAAAATTACAACAAAGATTCATTAAAATTTGTTGAAACAAGTTATTGTAATTCAGGAGATAATAATTATAAAAATAGTGTTATTACAAATTATATTCACTTTACTGATAACTCAATGATTTATAAAAACATCCCGATAATTGCTGATGTTGTTGGGGAAAATTATAACAAAAGTCAATATAATAAAAATCAATATTATTTTTCTGGAAATTCATCAATTTCAATTCTTCCAGGTGGGTCAAAAAACCCATGTAAACAAATATATTTTGATACTTTAAAAAATACTTTGATTATAAAAAATCCTGCGGCATATAAAAACAACTTAATAAAGCAAAACATAGGTATTCGAACCCGACACGGATTTACTTATGGAAAATATACTGTAAAGATAAAATTTCCCGAAATACTAAGTAAAGATGATATTTGGAATGGTTTAACAAATTCAATATGGCTTATTTCTTCTTCGTCGGAAGAATGGAATTTTCGAAATACTTGTTATTGTGAAGGTTATATTCCCGAATATTTTTCTAACAAAAGTAGCAACAGATCTTATAATACAGGGTATTCGGAAATTGATTTCGAGATTTTAAAAACCGGCAAATATTGTTCGTCAGATATTGATTATAATAAAAGTCATATTGCTCCAATTCCTTATGATTATGAATCAAATTATGGTAATGTAATCATTAATTGTACTAATTGGGATATGGCCTGCCATGATCCTAAAAATTATAAAGTTGGTTGTCAAGAAATTTTTTATAATAACGAAATATACACTGCTCATCGTTGGGACTATTGGTATAAGGCAATTACCGAAAAAACTCCAGCATTAGATGATGAAATATTTGGATTGC
>Ga0172375_10011893_pt1 | contig 10987 bp, 9 predicted proteins | sample LakKiv1m_FD_114537 | JGI IMG/M metagenome (GOLD analysis project Ga0172375, IMG submission 114537) | Freshwater microbial communities from Kabuno Bay, South-Kivu, Congo - kab_092012_11.1m | ecosystem: Environmental > Aquatic > Freshwater > Lake | place: Democratic Republic of the Congo... | reverse complement strand
TCGATGATCGGCAGCGCCGTCAGCGAGCCGCCGCCGTGCTCCTTGTTGAGCTTGGCCGACCGCTCGAGCAGGCGCGAGTGCAGGTAGAACACGTCGCCGGGATAGGCTTCGCGCCCCGGCGGGCGGCGCAGCAGCAGCGACATCTGGCGATAGGCCACCGCCTGTTTGGAAAGATCGTCGAGAATGATCAGCGCATGGCGACCGTTGTCGCGGAAGAATTCCGCCATCGCGGTGGCCGAATAGGGCGCCAGGAACTGCATCGGCGCCGGGTCGGAAGCGGTGGCCGCAACCACGATCGTATAGTTGATCGCGCCGGTTTCTTCCAGCTTTTTGACCAGTTGCGCCACGGTCGAGCGCTTCTGCCCGATCGCGACGTAGATGCAGTAAAGTTTCTTCGACTCGTCGTCGCCCGCCGCCGCGTTATAGGATTTCTGGTTCAGGATGGTGTCGAGCGCAATCGCGGTCTTGCCGGTCTGGCGGTCGCCGATGATCAGCTCGCGCTGGCCGCGGCCGATCGGGATCATCGCATCCACCGACTTGAGCCCGGTTGCCATCGGCTGGTTCACCGACTGGCGCGGGATGATGCCGGGGGCTTTCACGTCAGCTACCCGGCGTTCGCTGAATGTGATCGGACCTTTGCCGTCGATCGCGTTGCCCAGCGCATCGACCACGCGCCCCAGAAGGCCGTCGCCCGCCGGCACGTCCACGATCGACTTGGTGCGCTTGACGACATCGCCTTCCTTGATGGCGCGGTCGTCGCCAAAGATCACGACGCCGACGTTGTCGGTCTCGAGGTTCAGCGCCATGCCGCGGATGCCACCGGGAAATTCGACCATTTCGCCTGCCTGCACGTTGTCCAGCCCATGGACCCGGGCAATCCCGTCGCCGACCGACAACACGCGGCCCACTTCGGCCACCTCGGCATCCATGCCGAAGTTCTTGATCTGCTCTTTGAGGATCGCAGAGATCTCAGCAGCTTGGATACCCATTTATCCGACCTCTTTCATTGAATTCTGGAGCGCGGCAAGCTTTGCCTTGATCGAGGTGTCGACCATCATTGAGCCAAGCTTGACGACAAGGCCACCGATCAGCGAGCCATCGACGGCGGTTTTCAGTTTCACGTCCTTGCCGAAACGCGCTTTCAGCGTGGCGGCCAATTGCTTCGACTGGGCGGCCGTCAGCGCCGTGACCGCCGTCACTTCGGCCGTCATTTCGCCCATTGCCGCGGCAATCCGGGCCCGCACATCGACAATCATCTGCGGCAGCACGAACAGACGCCGCTTTTGCGCCATCAGCGCCAAGGTATTGCGGGCAATCGCCGACAGCCCCATCGCCTTTGCCACCGCGACCACCGCATGCTCCTGACCCGCGCGCGACAATAGCGGCGACGCCACCACTCCGCGCAAATCGGCACTGGCCGCCAACGCCGCCTCGAGCGCGTCAATGTCCGCCGCCAGCGCGGTCAGCGCGCCGGCTTCCCGGGCCAGATCAAAAATGGCAGTGGCGTAACGCGCGGCAATGCCGGATGAAATCGAAGCTGGTTCCGACACGTCGACCCTTTCGATATCATGGACCCGTTTCCGCGCCTTGGCGCACCGGTCCGAGAAACAATCTTGCGCGTGAGGGGCGCGCCTGCCCCCCGATCCAGCGGCGGTGTAGCAGAGGCGTTTTCGCGCTGCAACCTCGACCTAGCCAAAAATACCCGCCTGCGGAGCCCGTTTTGTGCGACGTTTTGACCGTTTGCGCTAGCATCCTCGGGCTGCGCAGTTGCCCGCTGCCCGACGCACTCCTACCGGCCAACCCCGACATAGGTCTCGAATCCGGCCGCCAGCACCTCGGCCTCGGCATAGATGTTGCGCAGATCGGCCATCCGCGGCACCGCCATCTTGCGCACCAGCTTGGCCAGATCGAGGGCGCGGAACTCGTTCCACTCGGTCAGAATCACCACCAGCGCGGCGCCCTGCACCGCCTGATAGGGGTTCTCGACCCATTTCGCCCCCGGCAGCAGCGCCTCGCCCTCGCGCCGCCCCTCGGGATCGACCAGCCGCACCCGCGCCCCGGCCCCGACCAGCGCGGGCACGATGGTCAGGCTGGGCGCATCGCGCATGTCGTCGGTGTTGGGCTTGAAGGTTACCCCCAGCACCGCGATGATCTTGCCGCTGACCGCGCCATCGCAGAGATCGACGATCTTGCCGATCATCCGGCGCTTGATCTCGTCATTGACCTTGATCACCGTCTCGGTGATCTGCATCGGCACCGCTTGTTCCTGCCCCATCCGCGCCAGAGCCTTGGTATCCTTGGGGAAACACGACCCGCCGTAGCCCGGCCCGGCATGCAGGAACTTGTTGCCGATCCGGCCATCAAGCCCCATGCCTTTCGCCACCGCCTTGATGTCGGCCCCGACCCGCTCGCACAGGGTGGCAATCTCGTTGATGAAGGTGATCTTGGTGGCGAGAAAGGCGTTGGCCGCGTATTTTATCATCTCGGCCGATTCCAGCCCGGTGAACACCACCGGAAACTCGCGCAGGAACAGCGGGCGATAGATCTCGGCCATCACTTTCCGGGCACGCTCGGATTCCGCCCCCACCACCACCCGGTCGGGGCGCATGAAATCGTCGATTGCCGCCCCCTCGCGCAGGAACTCGGGGTTCGAGGCAACATCGAACGAAGCCCCCGGATTTGCCGCCGCCACCACTTCGGCCACCCGCCGGTTGGTGCCGACCGGCACCGTCGATTTGGTCACCACCACCGCGTAGCCGGTCAGAGCGCGCCCGATCTCCTCTGCCGCGGCCATGACATGGCTCAGATCGGCATGGCCATCACCGCGCCGGGTCGGAGTTCCGACCGCGATGAACACCGCCTCCGCCTCCGCCACCGCCGCAGCCAGATCGACCGTGAACGCCAGCCGCCCTGCGCTGGCATTCTTCGCCAGCAGATCCTCCAGCCCCGGCTCGAAGATCGGCACCTCGCCCGCGTGCAAGCGCGCGATCTTGGCTGCGTCCTTGTCAACGCAGATCACGTCATGCCCGAAATCCGAAAAGCACACGCCCGACACCAGCCCGACATAGCCGGTTCCGATCATTGCAATCTTCATCTGCACCTAGCCGCAAACACTTCGCCTGGCTTCAACATACCGCCCGCGCGCGCCCACGGCTAGCCCTTGGTCGCCGCCACCGCCGGCGTTACCTGCCGCCGCTTTACCATCGCCTCGCGCCAGGTGATGTAGCTGATCGCAGCGATGATGGTGCCGCCACCGATCAGCACGAAAACGTCCACCCCCTCGCCGAACACCAGCGCTCCCAGCACAGTCGCCCACACCAGTTGCAGAAACGTCACCGGCTGCGTCACCGCCAGCGGTGCCGCGCCAAACGCCCGCGTCATGCAGTAATGCCCCAGGGTGGCAAACCCCGCCACCAGCGCCAGCCACCCCAGTTGCACTGCCGAGACCGGCACCCAGACCCAAAGCGCAAACGGGGCCAACCCCAGTGTGACCGAGACCGACATCATCGCCACCACCCGCGTCGCGGTTTCGGTCTGGCTCAGGCGCTTGGCAAAGAGGTAGGAGCAAGCAAAGAAGAATGCCGCCGAAAGTTGTGCAAAATGGCCCGATGTCACTTCGCGCAAGCCCGGTCGCAGCACGATCAGCGCGCCCACCACCGCCACGGCAATCGCCACCAGCCGCCGCAGCGCCAGCACCTCACCAAAGAACAGCGCCGCCCCCAGCGCCACGATCACCGGGTTGAGGTAACCGATCGCCGTCACCTCGGCCACCGGGATGCGCGCCATGGCATAGAACCAGCAGATCACCGCCGCGGTATGGGCCGCCCCGCGCCAGCAATAGAGCAGCACGGTGCCGGGAGCAAAGCCGTCGCGCCGGATCGTCCGCAGCACCGGTAGCAAAAACACCACCCCAAAGCCGAACCGGATGAAAGCCGCCTGCGCCGCCGGCAGTTCGGTGCCAAGGTAGCGCACAATCCCGGTCACCGCGACGAAACTCAGCCCCGACGCCAGCATCCAGGTCATCCCGGCCACGGGACGCCCCAGATCGACCGGAGTGGCAGACAGATCACGCATCGCCATCCCTGATCAGATCAGCGGGAAATTGACAAGTCCGGCCCTGCACTCGTTTCAGCCGAGCACCAGCCCCAGGGCAATCGCCCACATGGTGCAGCCGACGATGACCTCCAGCACCACCCAGGCCCCCGGCCACGCGAACAACGGCGCCAGCAAACGCGCCCCGAACCCGAGGGCGGCAAAGAAGCTGAGCGACCCCGCCGCCGCCCCAAACCCGAAACTCAGCCCGTGCGGCGCGTATTGCGCGGCAATCGAGCCCAGCAGCACCACCGTGTCGAGATAGACATGCGGGTTGGCCCAGGTCAGCACCAGACAGGTTGCCAGAACCCGCCCCAGCGACACCGCAGCCCCTGCCCCCACCACCAGCGCCTCGCCACCGCGCCAGGCGGCGCCAAAGCGCAGCGCCCCGTAAAACGCCAGAAACCCCGCCCCGCCCCAGCGCATCGCCTGCCCCAGCCACGGCACCAGCGCCGACACCGCGCCAAACCCGGCCACCCCGGCCGCGATCAGCACCGCGTCCGACCCGGCACAGACCAGCACCACCGCCAGCACATGCTCGCGCCGCAAGCCTTGCCGCAGCACAAACGCATTCTGCGCTCCGATCGCCGCAATCAGCGACAGCGACATCAGATAGCCCGCCCCCAAAGCCTCGAACATGCCCGCACCCCTGCTTCATTCCGCTTGACGTAGGCGTGCGCCGGCGCATCAATCAAATTAATCATTCCACGAGTGGATGAATTCTGCTAATTCGCCTTGACCCGAATATCCTCACCTGAGGCCCGGCCCAACCGTCATGCTCGACTACCCTCAACTCGCCGCCCTTGCTGCCGTTCACCGCCGCGGCAGTTTCGATCTGGCCGCCGCCGCGTTGAACCTGACGCCCTCGGCCGTCAGTCAGCGCATCAAGGCGCTGGAGGAACGCACCGGCACCCTGCTGATCCGGCGTGGCCAGCCCTGCACCGCCACCGCAGCGGGCTGCGCGCTGATCCACCACCTTGATCAGGTCACGATGCTGGAATCGGCCCTATCCCTGCCCAATCCCGGCCCTACCACCCTGCGCGTTGCAGTCAATGCCGACAGCCTGGCGACCTGGGTGATCCCGGCGCTGGCGGCAACCGACGGGTGGCTGTTTGATCTGGTGATCGACGACCAGGATACCTCGCAGGACTGGCTCAAACGCGGTGAGGTTGCCGCCGCAATCACCTCGCACCCTGGCCCGCTGCAAGGCTGTGAGACGATCCCGCTGGGCCGCCTGCGCTACCACGCCACCGCCAGCCCGGCTTTCTGTCGCAAATGGTTCCCGACCGGGGCCACACCCGAGGCCCTGCGGCACGCTCCTGCCCTGACCTTTTCCAACCAGGACGGTCTGCAGGCGGCCTGGCTTGTCCGCACCTGCGGCGAGCGTTTTCCGTTCCCGACGCACCGCATGGCCAGCAGCCAGGCCTTCGTCGATGCCGCCGTGGCGGGCCTTGGCTGGGGGATGAACCCCGAACCGCTGATCGGCCAGCACCTTGCCAGCGGTGCCTTGCAGGAAATCGCCCCCGGCACCTCACTCGACGTGCCGCTGCACTGGCAGTTCACCCGCCTGAGCGGCCCGGCGCTGGCGTTGCTGACCCGCGCCATCCGCGCCGCCGCGCGCCGCGCCCTGCACCCGCCGACCTGACCGGACGGGCCACCGGGCGACCGGCGCGCGCGGCCAGAGGCGACCTCAGGCGGGTTCGACCGTGCCTGCCACCAGTTGCACCAGCCGCAGGCAGACCCTGGTGGCCGCCGCCATGTCCTGGACGCTGATCCACTCCAGCGGTCCGTGAATTTCCTGCATTCCGGTAAAGATGTTGGGCGTCGGCACCCCCATCTCGGTCAGGCGCGAGCCATCGGTGCCCCCCCGGATCGGCACCGACACCGGCGTGATCCCTTCGGCGCGGCAGGCAGCGCGCGCCAGCTCGACCGGAGTCATGTCCTGCTCCAGCCAGTAGCGCATGTTGCGGTATTGCGGGCGAATCTCGCAGACGATCTGCGCCCGGGGCTCGGTGGCCTGCACGGCAGCGCAGACCTGACGCAGCAGATCACCCTTGGCGGCCAGTCCATCGCGCTCGAAATCACGCAAGATGAACTTCAGCTCGGCCACCGCAGCGGTGCCCGCCATGTGATAGACATGCACGAACCCGTCGCGCCCGTCCGTCACCTCGGGCGTCAGCGTCGCCTGCGGCAGTGTTGCCACGATCTTGGCCGCCAGATGCAGCGCGTTCACCAGCTTGCCCTTGGCGTAGCCCGGATGAGCCGACACGCCGGTGATCGTGACCACCGCGCCATCCGCCGAAAAGCTTTCATATTCGATCTCGCCCAGTTTGCCGCCATCGCAGGTAAAGGCGAAATCAGCGCCCAGATCCTGCGGCAACCTTGCATCCACGCCGCGCCCGATTTCTTCGTCGGGGGTGAAGGCCACGCGGATCGCGCCGTGCGCGATGTCGGGATGCGCCAGCAGGTGGCGCGCCGTTGCCATGATGATTGCCACCCCGGCCTTGTCGTCGGCCCCGAGCAGAGTGGTGCCGCTGGCGGTGATGATGTCATCCCCGACCTTCTGGGCCAGATAGGCCGAAACCTCGGGCGACAGCACCAGACCGGGGGCATCGGGAAAGCTGATCGGGCCCCCGTTGTAACCGCGATGCACCCGCGGCTTCACAGCCGTAGCGGCAAACTGCGGCGCGGTATCGACATGGGCCAGCAGCCCGACCACCGGCACCGGCCCGCTCGCGGTAGCGGGAATGGTCGCCAGCACCGCGCCGTAGTCGGTGATCCGCACCTCGGCCGCGCCGATTTCGGCCAGTTCAGCCGCCAGCAGCCGCGACAGATTCAACTGGATTGCAGTGCTTGGCGAGGTGGTGCTGGTCTCGTCGCTCTGGCTATCGACGCTGGCATAGCGCACCAGCCGGGCTTCCAGCTCGTGGTCAAGTTGCGATGTCATGGGGCCTCCGAATCTAGCTGGGTTCAGGCGACCGGCAGGCCGCCCTGTCAAGCCCGGTTTCGCGCCCGGCAAAAGTTCACGCGCCCTTTGCCGGGGGCCATTTCATTATTACACGGTCTGACCGCGATCATCGGGTGGGCTGATGGTGGCCTGTGACCGACGCCGCCCGCACCGCCAGCAGGACGCCCGGAGCTACACCTCGATCTGCGCCGCAACATCCTCGGGAATGTCAAAATTGCCGGTGACATCCTGCACATCGTCGTCATCTTCCAGCATTTCGACCAGCTTCATCACCTTGGTCGCGGTATCAAGGTCAAGCACGGTCGGGGCCTGCGGCTTCCAGACCAGCTTGGACTCGCTCGATTCGCCCAACGCCCTTTCCAGCGCGTCCGACACCTCGTTCAGCGCCTCGACCGCGCAATAGATCCAGTGGCCTTCCTCGTCGGATTCGACATCATCCGCCCCGGCCTCCAGCGCCGCCATCATCACGTCGTCGGCCGACCCGGCGGTGAGCGGATACGAGATCTCGCCCACCCGGTCGAACGCATGCGACACCGAGCCGGTGGTGCCCAGATTGCCGCCCGACTTGGTGAAGTAGCTGCGCACGTTGCTGGCAGTGCGGTTGAGATTGTCGGTCAACGCCTCGACGATGATCGCAACCCCGTTCGGGGCGTAACCCTCGTAGCGGATTTCGGTGTAGTCGCCGGCGTCACCCATTTGCGACTTCTTGATCGCGCGGTCGATCACGTCCTTGGGCATCGACACCGACTTTGCCGCCTTCACCGCCAGCCGCAGCCGCGGGTTCTTGTCGGGATCAGGGTCGCCCATCTTGGCGGCCACGGTGATTTCCTTTGACAGCTTGGAAAACATCTTGGCGCGCAACTTGTCCTGCTTGCCCTTGCGGTGCTGGATGTTTGCCCATTTCGAATGGCCCGACATGACCCTCTCCGATCCCTCGACTGCGGTTTCGCAGCGGATATACGCTGCCCTGCGGGTAAACCGCAACCCCGCGCTCAGAACGGAAAGAAAAGCGGGATCAGCGTGCTCATAACCAGCATCATCAGCAGGTTCATCGGCACCCCGATGCGTAGGAAATCGGTAAAGCGATAGCCGCCCGGCCCATAGACTAAGGTGTTGGTCTGATAGCCGATCGGGGTGGAAAAACTGGCCGAGGCAGCGAACATCACCGCCACTACGAAGGGCCGCGGATCGACGCCAAGCGCCGCCGCCAGCCCAATCGCGATCGGCGTCAGGATCACCGCCACGGCGTTGTTGCTGACCACTTCGGTCAGCACCGAGGTCAGGGCATAAACCACAAAGATCGTGGCAAACGGTGGCAAGCCCTGCATCAGCGGGGCCATCCGATCGACCATCAGCTTTACCGCACCCGAGTGATCAAGCCCCGCCCCGACCGCCAGCATGGCAAATATCATCGCCAGCAGGCGGCCATCGATGAACTCGAACGCCTCGTCGGCGTCGATGCAGCGGGTCACCAGCACCACCGCCACCCCGATCATCGCCAGAATCAGGATCGGCGCCAGGTTCAGCGCCGAAAGCCCCACCACCGCCGCCAGCACGGCAATCACGATCGGGGCATGGCGGCGGCGATAGGCGCGCTCGGACGGGGTCGAGATATCGACCAGTTCCATGTCGGCGGCCAGCCGTTGGATATCGTCGGCCGCCCCTTCGAGCAGCAGCGTGTCGCCGACCTGCACCACCAGATCGTCAAGCTGCCGCCCGATGTTCTGGTTGCGCCGATGCGCGGCCAGCGGATAAACGCCATAGCGCCGTCGCAGCCGCATCGCACCCAAGGTCTGGCCCACCATCCGGCAACCCGGCGTGATCAACACCTCGACCGTGGTGGTCTGCACTGAGCTGAGCTTGTCCACCAGCCGCAGCTCCTTGCTGGCTTGCAGGCCCAGCACCTCGGACATTGGGGTGCGCAGCACCACCCGGTCGCCTGCTTCCAGCACGACCTCGGCCAGATTGCGCCGCAAGCTGGCATCCCCGCGCAACACATCGACCACCCGCAGATTGTCGCGCTTGAAAAGTTGCACCGCTTCAACCTTGCAACCGATCAGACCGCTGCCATCGGGCACCGCCACTTCGGTGAAGAACTTCATCGGCGCGCGCGTTGCCAACAGCAGACCCATGCTGGCTCGATCCGGTAGCAGCCGCGGTGCCGCCACCCCCAGATAGGCCAACGCAACCAGTGCCATGCAGATGCCCAGCGGGGTGATCTCGAAGATCGTGAACGGTGCCAGTCCGCGCTCGGTCGCAACGCCATCGACCAGAATGTTGGTCGAGGTGCCGATCAACGTAATCGTGCCCCCGACGATCGCAAGATAACTGAGCGGAATCATCAGTTTGGATGGCGAAAGCTGCATTTCCCGCGAGAGCTGCATGAAGATCGGAATCATCACCACCACAATCGGGGTGTTGTTCATGAAGGCCGACATCGCGACAATCGTAACTGCCAGCCCGACCAGCGCCGCCTTCGGTCGCGCCTTGGCATGCCGCACCGAGAACTGGGTCACGTAGTCCAGCGCCCCGGTGCGTTCCAGCCCGCCCACGATGATGAACATCGCCGCAATCGTCCACGGGGCCGAGTTCGACAGCGCGCTGACTGCTTCCTCCTGCGGCAGAATGCCCAGCACCAGCATCAGCGCCGCCCCGGCAATCGCCGTGACCTCGACCGGAAAGGTCTCGCGCACGAACAGCACCAGCATGGCCAGCACGATGGCAATGGCAAGCCAGGCCGACAGGGTGGGGTCGAGATCAGTCCCGAGCATCATGACTCCATCTTACGCGCGACAGGGCGGCGAAACCCGCCTTGGGGTCAAGCGGATTGTGGTCCGGCCACTCGCGGCGCGGCACCCCCCGATCAAGGCCGCGCCTCGGCCAGCCGCCCGCCCAGCCGGACCGGAGCGATCCTTTGGGCACGTGCGGGCTTGTCGTCGGTCTCGACATAAACCCCGGCCAGGGTGGCGGGGCCATTGGCGGGCTCGAACCGGGTTTTGGCCATGCCGGTTACAAAGCGCCGCATCGGCTCGAGCTTTTCCATCCCGATCACCGAGATGTAGTCGCCGCACATCCCGGCATCCGACAGATAGCCGCAGCCGCCCGGCAGGATCATCGCATCGGCGGTCGGCACATGGGTGTGGGTTCCGACCACCAGACTGGCGCGCCCGTCGCACCAATTTCCCATCGCCATCTTTTCCGAGGTCGCCTCGCAGTGCATGTCAACCACCACCGCCTGCGCCATGCCGCCCAGCGGATGCGCATTCAGCACCGCCTCGACCGCACCGAACGGATCGTCGAACGGGCGCTTCATGAACACCTGCCCCAGCACCTGCACCACCAGCACCTTGCGCCCGTCGGCCAGCGCAAACAGCCTCGCCCCCTTGCCTGGTGCGGCGCGAGCGAAATTGAGCGGCCGCAGCACGCGAGGCTCGGTCTCGATGAATTGCAGCATGTCCTTCTGATCGAAGGCGTGATCGCCCAGCGTCACGCAATCGGCCCCGGCTGCCAGCAACGCGGTGGCGTGTTGCGCCGTCAGACCCATGCCGGAACTGGCGTTCTCGCCGTTGACCACGACGAAATCGAGGTCCCATTCGGCGCGCAGCCCCGGCAGCCGCTCGGCCACCAGACTTCGCCCCGCGCGCCCCATCACGTCGCCCAGAAACAGTATTTTCATGGCGTATGGATAGGGGCGGCGAGTCGGATCCGCAAGCTGATTTTGGCGGCGTTCCGCCTCAGGCGTTCCGCCTCAGGCGGTCAGCCCTTCGGGCTCGGGCAGCCCCTTGGCGCGGCAAAATGCGGTCAGGGTGTTGGCCAGCAGACAAGCGATGGTCATCGGCCCCACCCCGCCCGGTACCGGCGTGATCGCCCCTGCAACCGCGCTGGCGCTGGCAAATTCGACATCGCCCACCAGCCGCGACTTGCCGT
>Ga0172375_10011891_pt1 | contig 10990 bp, 9 predicted proteins | sample LakKiv1m_FD_114537 | JGI IMG/M metagenome (GOLD analysis project Ga0172375, IMG submission 114537) | Freshwater microbial communities from Kabuno Bay, South-Kivu, Congo - kab_092012_11.1m | ecosystem: Environmental > Aquatic > Freshwater > Lake | place: Democratic Republic of the Congo... | reverse complement strand
TCAGGCGCCGCGCGGGATCGTCACCTCGATGTTCGTGATCGGATACGACACGCACGGATGGACATAGCCGAATCGCTTGTCGGCGGCCCTCCTGCCGTCATTGTCCGGCGCTATGTACACGTCTCCTGAGACCAGCAGCGCGCGGCAGAATCCGCACTCGCCCGAGCGGCACTCCGAGGGCGGCGCCAAATTCGCCCGTTCCAGCGCCACCAACACCGTTTCGGCAGCTTTGGCCGGCACCTCGACGGCGACTTCTCCGACGTTGGCCTTGAGTGAAAAAGTGCTGCCGGCAACTTCTCGAGGGAAACCCGCGAGCCGCGTAACGTCGTCGAGTTCGCCAAAGACCTCGCGGCGTATCCTCTTACGCGGCAGGTCGAGAGTTGCCAGCTGCGCATCGACGAACTGGTACATGCGCTGCGGCCCGCAAACGAAGAACGAGCTGTTGCCGACGTCCGCGTACTTCCTGATCAGATCGGCGGTGATGAACCCGCGCTCGCAGTCTTTGCGCGAAGTCCTTGCGGCACTCGACACGTGTACGACCCTGATCTTGTCGGGCGTCTTGCGCGCGAGCTGCGACAGTTCCGCCTCGAACACGACGTCGTCGTCATCGCTGCTGCCGTAGAGCAGCAGCAACTCGGCTTCCAATTCACCGCGTGCGATCGCTCTGGCCATCGAACGAAACGGGGTAATGCCGGAGCCGCCGGCCAGGCCGACGATCTTGGCGGCGTCGCGCAAAGGCTCGTGGTAGAACGCTCCGCACGGGCCCGAACTGCGCACCTTGGTGCCGACCTTCCAGTTCTCCCATATCGAGGTCGTGAAGAACCCGTCCTTGCGCCTGCGGACCGTGACCTCGTAGAACCCGTCGTCACCGAGAGTTTCGAAAGGCGCAGAAGAGATCGAGTAAGGCCTCGTGACCCTGACGCCGTTCACCTCGACCTTGAGGCTCAGATATTGCCCGGCACGGAAGTACGCCAGTTCGCGCGTCGGCGAGTTCGGGTCGGCGACCAGCTTGAAGGTCTTCGTCGTGCGCGTCTCGTCGCGGACACCGGCTACCACCAGATGCTGGATGCCGGGGTGCAAGCGCCGCGCGAGCTGATTGATCGGATCGACGCCAACTGCGCTCGCCGGTGACGAAGCGATGCGTTTCTTGCGTTTCGGAACCAGGTTCCGGAACGCCAGCATGTCGCGAACGTACCCGCGCACTCGCACTTTCATTGTAGCGCCTTCCCTTCTTCGATCAGGTCTCTCAGCGTCAGCAGCGCCGCGATCTGCCCCGACATGAAGGAACTGCTGTAGCCGTGGCACCGGAATGCGAAACCGCCGCAGAACTCGAGTCCTTCGAAGTGTTTGTCGTCTCCCATCATCATCATTCTAGGAATCAACGAGTCCCACGGCTCGGGTTCGTAGCCGTAGATGACCCCGTTGAACGACCCTGTGTAGCGCGCGTAGGTCTCGGGCGTGGCGACTTCGATCTCTTCGATGTGCTTGCTCAGCGGCACCTCGAGCGCACGTTCGAGGTCGGCGATGAGATCGGCCGCGATCGCGTTCTTTACCTTGACGTAGTCGCGCGGGCTCACGTCCTTCCACACCTCGGGCCTAAACAGCGTGGTGGTCGACACGATCGAGGTGCCGGGCGGCGAGCAGTCGGGAATCGCGTTGTTCAGACACATCACCGCCTGCACCTTGGGAGCCGCGAGCGTATTGAAGGTCTCGTACATCGCGGTAGTGTCCATGTTGCCGTATACGAAGTAGCTGTACTCGTTGATCCCCAGCTCCTGCAGCGTGGCGTCGAGCCCCAGGTATACGACCATGGCACTGGTCCCGCCGACTCGCGCGTTGCACGAACGCAGAGCGGCCTGCGGCACCGCACTCTTCGGACTCATCAGGTGGTTGTAGACGAGCGTCGGTGAAGCGTTCGAAATGACGTGACCGGTCTCTATCCGGTCGCCCTTCGATGTTACGACTCCGACGACGCGGCCGTTCTTCGTCAGGATCTCGTCGACTCCTGTGTTGTACTCGACGTGCCCGCCCTTCTCCCTGATCCGCGCATCCAGGGCCAGCGCGAACTCGTGAGACCGCTGCCTGGGGATGTACGCGCTGGTGGTCAGGAACTTGTAGAGCATCGCGCCGTAGATGGTGAAGTTCAGACGGCTGGTAGGCGGGCCGATGTAACACCACTGCGCGTGCAGGATCTTGAGAGCGCGTTCGGGAATCCCCAGAGCCTCGGCAACCTGGTCGGCGGTGTACGCGCAGGTCTTGAGGAAGTTGGCGTACTTCTTCATCAGCACGCGCCGGTCGGGATTGCCTTTGGACTCGCCGAGGTAGGTCAGAGCCTCGATGATCTCCCGGCACAACTCGACGTACTTGGTAACCGACGCTCTGCTGCCGGGCACTTCCTTCTCGACGGCGGCGATGAACTGTTCGACGCCGTAAGGCATCGTGACGTCCATTTCCTGGCCCGGATCGGTGAGGATCATGCGGAAGGCTTCGGGAATCTCGACCCAGTCCAGGTACACGCCGAGGTCGTCTTCGAGGAACTGCCGGACGCCGCCTTTGGAAGTCGGAGAACCGACGTCGCAGAACTGATGGAGGGAGACTTCGAACTCGAATCTGCCGCGCCTGAAGCTGGTGGCGAAGCCGCCCGGCAGATTGTGGCGCTCCAGCAGCAGGACGTCGGCGCCCTTGACCGCCAGTTGCGCGGCCGCCGCCAGGCCGCCGTTGCCGGCCCCGACGACGACGCAATCGTAAGCTCTCTGTAGTTGCCGCTGAGCGGTTCTTTCGGCCATGCGCTAGCTCCCGACGTTTTTTCGCAGTCCGCCGCCGCGCGGACTACTCGGCGGCGGCAGTATTCCCCAGCGCTCAGGTTGTGGCCAGCCTCTGCGCAACCGCTCGGTGCGACGGCAAGAAGCGCCGCTAGCATCCCATCATTGGGAATGGCCCCCCGAGCGCGGAGCTGGCGACGCGCGAGGATCACGCCTGTCTACTTGGGCTCGCCCCTGGCCAGCTCGGCGCTCACGCCTCCGCTCGTTGCTTTTCGCGCGCGCCTTTCATCTGGACCATTTTGAACAGGCTGACGGTCGGTTTTTCAACAGCTGCGACCGACGACGAGCCTCGCCCGTCCGTGCAATGAAGCCGCCTACTTGACGATCGCGTAAGACCAGGTCTCGGTCAGCACGCCCGCGTCGTTCTTCAAGAAAGCCCTCAGTTCGATCGGTGCATCGGTCTTGGGCTCGAGCTGGAACGACAGACGCCAGCCACCGGTGTCGGGGTTGCGCACTACGTGGGAGTCGAGCAGTTCGGCGGCCGCGGCCGGCAGCGCCGTGATCACCGCTGCGGGAACCTTGTCGTCGGGCACGGCGCCGAGTTCCTTGCCGCCGAAATCGATCACGAAACGGTTGGTGTCACCCTTGGCCCCGCTGTCCTGGCGCGTAGCCAGGACGCGGCCGCCCGGAGGCGTAGCGGGATCGTTCGTGTAGAACGAAACCGAGTACGAAAACGCCAGACGCTGACCGGGCTGAACCGGCGCGTCGGGTACCCAGTAGGCGACGATGTTATCGACGAGTTCGCTGGTGGAGGGAATCTCGTCGAGTTCAACACGGCCCTCGCCCCAGTCACCGCGCGGCTGCACCCAGGTGCTCGGACGCAGTTCGGAGCGTGTCTCCAGATCCTGGTAGCTCGAAAACGCACGGTCGCGTTGTTGCAGCCCGAAGCCGCGCGGATTGCGCATGTGCGAACTGCTGGCGTTGATGCGCGACGGGTTGTCGAGCGGGCGCCACAGCCACTCGCCGCCGTCGAAGTGCAGCAGCAATCCGTCGGAGTCGTGGACCTCGGGACGGAAATCGTCGAAACGGCGGCGCGAATTCTCGCCGAAGAAGAACATGCTGGTCAGCGGCGCGATACCGAGCTTGGCGATCGCTTTGCGCGGGAACAGACGCGACTCGACGTCGACTAACGTACGCTGTCCCGGACGGATCTCGAATCGGTAGGCACCGGTGATGCTCGGCCCCTCCATCAGCGCCAGCATGACCAGGTGGTCGGCGTCCTTGGCCGGCGTCTCGAGCCACAATTCGGAGAAGTGAGGAAACTCTTCGCCCGAAGGCTCGACCGTGTTGATCGCGATTCCGCGCGCCGACAGCCCGTAGACGTTGTCGCGGCCGAGGCCGCGGAAGTAGGTCGCGCCGAGGAACACTATCAGTTCGTCGAAGTAGTCGGCCGAGCGCAGCGGGGTGTGGATGCGGATGCCGGCGTAGCCGATGTTCTTCGGGATGCGCGCGGCGAAGTCGTTCTTGCCGTAGTCGAACGATCCGATGTCGAACGGCACCGGATGCACTCCCGCCGGGTCCACCGTGCTGACCGCGACGGTACGGTCGTAGTAAAGCCCCGGATGGAAGAACTGCACATGGAACGGCAGCCCTTCGCTGCGCCACAGCGAGCGATCGGGCTTGAAGCGGATGTCGCGCCACTGGTCGTAGGTCGTCGATCCGACCAGCATCCACTTGGGCACCGAAGCCCGGTGGTCGAGGTATTCCTCTTTCGCCAACGCCTCGGCACGAACCGCGACGTCGTCGAGAGAGAACGCGCGGGCGCTCGCCGGGGCTGCCAGCGCGATCAGGACGCTGGCGATTGCGGCCGCGGCACCGGCCGGCCGCCGTCCCGACCGCGAGCGTAGCTGCGCGAGTAAAGCCGAAGAAGAGGGCGTGGCGATAGGTGCGTACATGGTCGTCTCCGGCGCGTTGCTTCGGCATCCCCGGCGCGGCCCGCCCCGCTCGCGCGAGCAAGGACGAGGGTCGCGGCCCCTCACGGCGAGCAGCGCCGATCGGCGGCGGATTTTCGACGGGTAATCCCCTCAACGCAACCGTGCGGTCGCACCACAACACGGGCCGCACCGCAACGCGGATTGCGCCGCAACACGGGCCGCGCCGCTTGCGGCAGCGTCGCCGGCTCGTGGCTTTGCGTTTGGCCGGCGTCTATTTCAGGACTACCGCCGCCATCGCTCGTATCTCGTGCACGTGCCTTGCGCATATGCGCTGAGCGTAAGCCTTCAGCCCGGAGGTGTCCCGACACGTGAGCGACCTCACAACGCGATCCGCTTCAGACCTCGCCCGCGCCATCCGCGGCCGCGCAATTTCCAGTCGCGAGCTTCTCGACGCTTTCGCGGCGCGCATCGACGAGTACAACCCGTCGCTCAACGCGGTCGTCACTCTCGACCTCGAGCGCGCCGGGCGGCGCGCGCTCGAGGCTGACGAAGCGACTGCGCACGGGAAGTCATGGGGGCCGCTGCACGGACTGCCGGTCACCATCAAGGACTCGCTCGAAACCGAAGGCATGAAGACCACCGCCGGCTTTCCGCCGCTGGCCGACCACGTACCGGCGCGCAACGCGGTTGCGGTGCAGCGCGCGGTGGACGCCGGTGCGATCGTGTTCGGCAAGACCAACCTGCCGGTGCTGGCCGGTGATTGGCAGAGCTACAACCCGCTGTTCGGAGTCACCTGCAACCCGTGGGACCGCGAGCGCACGCCGGGAGGATCTTCCGGAGGCAGCGCGACCTCGGTCGCCGCCGGATTCACCGCGTTCGAGATCGGCAGCGACATCGGCGGATCGATCAGGGTGCCGGCCCACTGGTGCGGCGTGTACGGCCACAAGCCGACGCACGGGATAATTCCTGCGCGCGGTCACATCCCCGGCCCTCCGGGAATGCTCTCAGAACCCGATCTCTCGGTGATCGGCCCGCTGGCGCGCAGCGCCGAAGACCTCGACCTGCTGCTCGGCGTGATGGCCGGCCCGCTTGCCGATCGCGCGCGCGCGTGGACGCTGTCGCTGCCGCCTCCGCGCCGCACGAATCTGGCCGATTACCGCGTAGCCGCGTGGCTCGACGACGCGAGTTTCTCCATCGACGATTCGGTACGAGCCGTACTCGGCCAAACCGTCGCCGCGCTGCGCGCCGCCGGCGCCACCGTAGACGAGAACGCGCGCCCGGGATTCTCGCTCGCCGAGATCGTCGATGTCTACCTGCAGCTGCTCTACCCGGTCTTCCTGGCCGGCTTTCCCGCCCAGACGTTCGCGGAACTCAGCGAACTGGCCAGGACCTTCCCCGCCGATGCTGCCGACCCGGTGGCGTTGATGGCCAGATACGGAACCGCCACCCACCGCGACTGGCTCGGCGCCAACGAAGTGCGCCAGCACGCACGCGCCGCGTTCGCCGATTTCTTCACGCGCTACGACGTGCTGTTGCTGCCGGTCAACCAACTACCCGCCATCGCCCACGACCACAGCGAGCCGTTCGTCGGACGCACGCTTTCCATCAACGGAGTGACGCAGCCTTACACCGACCTGTTCGCGTGGATCGCGCCCGCCACTGCCGCGCTGCTGCCGGCGACTTCGGCGCCGGTCGGACTCACCGCCGCAGGACTTCCTGTGGGCATACAGATCGTCGCGCCCTACCTAGAAGACCGCACCGCTATCGACTTCGCGCAGCGCCTCGGGAAGGTGATCGGCGGCTTCACGGCGCCGCCGCAGTTGCGCGAACCAACCCCGACTATCCATGAACGCCGGTAACGAGACCATGCTGTACCGCGGCGGTGTCGTGCGTACCATGAGTGCGCACAGTGGTGGTGAGCCGCGCCACGATACGTTGGTGACGCGCGGCGGCCGCATCGCCGGAGTCGCCAACGACTCGGACATACGCGCGCTGGCCGGCAAAGGCGCGCGCGTCGTCGAACTGCGCGGCGCAACCGTAACGCCGGGGTTCGTCGACCACCCCCCTCACCTGTTTCACTTCTCGCTCCTTACCTACCCGTTGGTGAAACTCTGCGACGCGCTCTCGCACGACGACATCGTCGCACGTGTCGCGCACCGTGCTGGGCGCCCAGACCGTGTTCGATGACGGCAATCTATAGCGTAAGCGATCAGGCAGCGTCGAAGACCGCCAAGGTCTCGACGTGCTCGGTGTACGGAAACAGCGCGAACGGCGTCAGACTGCGAAGACGCAAGGTCCCGCCCGCCAACAACGACTCGCCGTCGCGGGTCAGCGATGCAGGGTCGCAGCTCACGTAGAGCAGCAAACGCGGACGCGCCGCCGCGATCGACTCCAGCACCGCCGCGTCGAGCCCGCTCCGCGGCGGATCGACCAGCACGACGTCGGCGCCGTCGAACATCGACGTACAGGCCGACGCGTCGCCGGTCAGCACACGTGACCTGTCGCGCTCGGGCGAGGGTCTGGCCTCCAGGCCGAGTTCGAGCCCGCGCAAGCCATGCGGATTTTGTTCGTTCAATCGCACTTCACTCGCACGGGCGAGCAGGCCCAGCCCGAAGGAACCGCACCCGGCGTAAGCTTCCGCCACCACCGCTCCGTCGGGAATCAGCGCGTGAACCGCTGCGACGATACGGTCGGCCAGGTCGAGATTGCTCTGCCCGAAGGCCCCCGGGGGAAAGAACACCGCCGCGCCGCCGATCGTCTCTCGCAGCGCTTCGTCCCCGCACAGCAGTTGCCAGTGCGGACCGAAGATCACGTTGGTGCGCTCGGGGTTGCCGTTCCACCACAGCGAGTGCAGGCCGGGTCCGAGTCGATCGGTCAACCTTTGTGCCAGCGATGCCAGCGACTCGGCGGTCACGTCGTTGGCGACCAGCACCACCTGAACGCGGCCGCCGACACGTTCGACCACGATCTGCACGTAGCGCAACAGACCACGGTGCGAAGCATCGACGTAGGGCTTTACACCGGTGTCGCGAATACAGTCTTTGAGAGAGCGCACCGTCTCGTTGATGCGCGGGTGATGAACGACGCAAGACGGAATGTCGACGATGCGGTGGGAAGCCTGCTGGAAGATGCCGACCTTGGGCGACGCGACGCGCCCGCGCACCGCCAGCCTGGCTCGCACGCGAAACCCGCTCGCCGCCCCTTCGACCGCGCGGTCGAGTCGCGCGCCGTGCGACTGTGCAAAGCTCCGCAGCAAGTCGCGGGCGCCGTCGGCCACACCGCCATCGCCGTAACGTGGACAGCCCGGACACGGCGGGCGATGCGAACAGCCAGGAATCAACGCCTGAGGTTCCGCGCGTTATGCAATCGCCGAAAAAGCGTCGCGATCCCGTTCAAAATGGTCCAGATGCAAGGCGTGCGCGAAATGCCGCGAGCGGAGGCGTAGCGGAACTACGTCGTAGTGAGTGGTTCCGCGCGCACGAACCCCGAGCTGGCGAGGGGCGAGCTCGAGTAGACAAGCGTGATCCTCGCGCGTCGCCAGTTGCGCACTCGTGGGCCATTTTCAACGGGCTCCCCGTCGTGATCTGCTCTTCAGGCACCGTGGCCGAGCAGCGATGCCATCAGCGTGCCCACGAACTGGTCGATTTTCTCGCGAGGACGGCCCGCGAACTTCATCTGCGCGAGCATGTGTGAGGACCCGACCAGCAAACGTGCCTGATCGTCGGCATCAGCGTCCACAGCAACAGAGCCCTCGCGTTGACCGCGCTCGATGGTCCCACGAACCACCGCGATGACGCCTTCTTCGAACTCGAGGTAGCGTTCCCAGATCCGGTCGCGAATCGCGGTGCTCCAGTCGAGCCACACGCGAGCGTGATCGGGGTGAGACTCCACCGAATCGGTGAACGCGACGATGTGATCGAGCAGAACTTCCCGCGCAGGCTTGGCCGAAGAGTGTACGTGCTCGGCCATTTCGGTAAAATAGCGCGCGATCTCGTCGAGCACCGAGTCCACCAAGGCCTCGCGCGTGGGGAAGTAGACGAACACCGTGGGCACCGCCACCGCAGCATCTTCGGCGATTTCCGCGTGACGCCCTTCGCCCAGTCCGCGCCGCGCGAAGACCGAAAGCGCGCAGGCAAGCAGTTGGGCGCGTCGTGCACCCGACGATAGCCGGCGGCCCCTCACGGGCGCCTCGATCTTTTGCAGCTCATCCGACATTGGTGCCAACCTCATCCCGGCGGACAGGGCCCTGTATGCTACCTGATGAGCCGGCTGTCAATTACACGGGGTTTCCGGCCTCTGCCCAAGCGCTCCGGCGCCGGTGCCCGCGGAAAACCCGACACACACACCCGGCCGGTGGGAATACGCCCCACGATTGTTGTATTACTCGCCACCGGTGATGGACCTCGATCGCTTCCGCCGTTTGCCGCTGCTCGGGATCCTGCGTGGGATATCGGCCGACGACGTCGCGCCGCTGGTCGAGGCCGTCGTCGGAGCGGGTCTCGAAGCGATCGAGATAACGATGAACACCGCGGATGCGCCCGCGCTGATCCGCGCGATGATCGGCGAAGCGGATGGGCGCCTGATAGTAGGCGCCGGCACCGTCCTTGGCACGCGCGACCTCGACGCCGCGCTCGACGCGGGTGCCGGCTTTGTCGTGATGCCGGTCTTGGTTGCGGAGGTCGCCGAGCGCTGCGCCGCCGCCGCTGTCCCGGTGTTTCCCGGAGCGCTCACACCGCAGGAAATTTTCGCTGCATGGAAAGCGGGTGCGGCGATGGTGAAGGTATTTCCGGCGAGCTGCTTCGGTCCCGGCTATTTCAAGGAGATCAAGGGCCCGTTCGCCGACGTCGAATTGCTCGCCTGCGGAGGCGTCAGCAGCCAGACGATCGCCGCGTACTTCGCCGCCGGGGCCTCGGCTGCCGCGTTCGGCGCCGGCGTGTTTCGCGCCGAGTGGCTGGCCGAGCGGCGCTACCATCTCATCCGCGAAGAGGTCGAGAAGCTGGTGCTGGCGTGCCGCGCCGCGCGCCGGTAGCCGAGCATTTCGAACGACAAAAGGCCCCGGAGCCGCCCACTACCCCTCTACGATTTCCGTGCGCGCCCTGCCAAGGCTATGTCACCGGTGCGCCGCATGGCGCCCAAATACCAGCAGACACAGGCGGTCCAACGCGATGAAGAAGACGGAGACAAAAGACGGGTTCGCTCAGCAGTGGCTGTCGTACCGGCCGGAAATCAAGGTGATCGACGTGACCATCCGCGACGGCGGGTTGATGAACGATCACCGCTTCACCGACGAGGTGGTGCGCGGGGTTTACGACGCCTGTGTGGCGGCCGGCATCGACTACATGGAACTCGGCTACAAGAGTTCGAAGAAGTCATTCTCGCGGCAGAAATTCGGTGCCTGGAAGTTCTGCGAAGAAGAAGACGTACGCCGCATCGTCGGCGACAACGAGACCGACATCAAGCTCTGCGTGATGGCCGATGCCGAGCGCTGCGACTACCACGACGACATCCTGCCGAAAAAGGACAGCGTCATCGACATGGTGCGCATCGCCACCTATATCCACCAGATTCCGACCGCTCTCGACATGGTGAAGGACGCGCACGAGAAGGGCTACGAGACTGCGGTCAATCTGATGGCCGCTTCGACGGTCGCGGCCACCGAACTCGAAGGGGCGATGGAGCTGATCTGCAACTCAGAGGTCGACGTAGTCTATCTGGTCGACAGTTTCGGAGCGTTCTACAGCGAACAGGTTCACTCCCTGATCGACCTCTACAAGAAGTCGACGGCCAAGCACGGCAAGACGCTCGGCATGCACGCGCACAACAACCAGCAGTTGGCCTACGCCAACACCATCGAAGCGGCGATCAAGGGAGCCAACCTGCTCGACAGCTCGATGGCCGGGCTCGGGCGCGGTGCCGGGAACTGCCAGACCGAGTTACTGCTCGGCTTCCTGCACAATCCCAAGTACGACCTGAGGCCGGTGCTGCAGTGCATTCAGCAGCACGTCGAGCCGCTGCGCGGCGAACTCGGCTGGGGCTTCGACATCCCGTACATGATCACCGGCATGCTCAACCAGCACCCGCGCACCGCGATCGCGTTCAACGCCGGACCCGACCGCGGCAACCTGGTAAAGTTCTACGATTCGGTGGTGCTGGAGTCCGAATAGCAGTCCGTCGAAGGATTCCGGACCGGGCTAGGCGCAATGCCAGTAACCAGCCCTTTCAAGGTGACATCGTAGCACCGCACGATGCGGGAGTGCGAGCGCCAGGAGGCAAACCAGTGGCAGTACCGCTACT
>Ga0172375_10011890_pt1 | contig 10990 bp, 13 predicted proteins | sample LakKiv1m_FD_114537 | JGI IMG/M metagenome (GOLD analysis project Ga0172375, IMG submission 114537) | Freshwater microbial communities from Kabuno Bay, South-Kivu, Congo - kab_092012_11.1m | ecosystem: Environmental > Aquatic > Freshwater > Lake | place: Democratic Republic of the Congo... | reverse complement strand
TGCGATCTCAGCGGCGGGCCGTCTTACAACTCTCTGGCCGAGGCGGTTAAAAAGGGCCTGATCTCAGAGGCGGAGATTGATGTCTCCGTAAAGCGGAATCTTACCCTGCTGATGCGGCTGGGCATCTTCGATCCGCCGCAGGACGTTCCTTATGCCTCGATTCCGATATCGGTGAATGACTGTGCAGCGCATCGGGAACTTGCCCTGAAGGCGGCGAGGGAGAGCATTGTTCTCCTTAAGAACCATAAGGAAGTCCTGCCGCTTGGCAGGAACCTGAAGAAGATCGCTGTCATAGGTCCAAATGCGGATGACCGGGAAGTACTGCTGGGCAATTACAGCGGGACGCCTTCAGCGTCTGTTACTCCTCTTGCGGGGATCAAGCGGAAGGTCGGGGCTGGTACCCAGGTTGAATTCCTGCGCGGCTGTGAGCATGCAAAGCCGGGCATTGATCAGAAAGCGGTTGAACTTGCCGGAAGCGCTGATGTGGTTGTCATGGTTCTTGGAATCAGTCCACGGCTTGAAGGCGAAGAGATGCGGGTAAACTTCCCGGGTTTCTCGGGCGGAGACCGTACAAGCCTGAACCTGCCCGGCAGCCAGGAGGAACTCCTCAAGGCAGTGCATGCCACAGGTAAACCTGTTGTGCTGGTGCTCTTGAACGGCAGTGCCCTGGCCGTGAACTGGGCCAACGAGAATGTTCCTGCAATCGTGGAGACGTGGTATGGCGGAGAAGAGGCGGGGACGGCGCTGGCGGATGTTCTGTTCGGTGACTACAATCCTGCAGGGCGTCTTCCGGTCACGTTTTACAGGGATGTCAACGATCTGCCTCCGTTTGAGGACTACAACATGGCTGGCCGGACATACCGTTATTTCGGAAAAGAAGTTCTTTATCCCTTTGGTTACGGCTTGAGTTATACCAGGTTCAAGTACAGCAGTCTGGAAATCACGCCGGATTCCACTGATGCAGGCAGGAATATTTCTGTCAGCGTTGATGTCAAGAACAGCGGATCAATGGATGGCGACGAGGTTGTCCAGCTTTACGTGACAGACTTGAAAACATCGGTTCCTGAGCCGATCCGTCAGCTCCAGGGGTTCCGGCGGATATTTCTCAAGGCCGGGCAGAAACAGGCGGTGACATTTGAGATTACTCCTTACCAGCTGTCGCTGATCAATGCCGGGAACAAGCGGGTTGTTGAGCCGGGCAAGTTCCTTATCGCTGTCGGCGGACGGCAGCCTGATGTGAAGAGCGGCGCTTCGGATGATACCACTGGTACGGTCAGCGCCAAACTGACCATTACTGGAGATGAAGTGGAGATGAAGTAGGTTATTTAACCCGGAGAAGATTAACCACGGATCACACTGATGGCACGGATAATCCAATTGTTCAGGCCAGACCCTAAAGAATAGTCGAGTGTTTCGCGTGGCACTCCCGGCAGGATTTGAACCTGCGACCAACGGATTAGAAATCCGTTGCTCTATCCAACTGAGCTACGGGAGTAAGGCCGTAAACATTGACGTTTCAGAAACTTCCATTTTCTTGTTTACATCGGTTACCTGATTTGTTACAAGGGAGCCTGTAACAATCAAGTAAGCAACATCAAAGGCGTATATTGAGGATGTAAACATGACGAAATTGATACACGACCAGAGGATAAGTAATCAAGGCAAAAGAAATGCTGGAGACCCCGAGGAAATCAGTTTACCCGGAAAGAGGATCGGCTGGATAAGGAAACGGAAGTCAAACGGCACATGGCAAGCCGATCTGGGTATGGTCAACGACACCAGGGTGATTAAGTCGAGCCGGAAGTGGACCAAGCAGGACGCTATCAACTGGGCCGAGCGCAAAGCTAAAGAGATCACGGAGGAAGGTTACAAGGCCCTTGAGCTCACGGACGCGCAGCGGCTTGACGCAATCATGGCATTGAAGTTGATTAAAGACGCCGGAACCACGCTTGAAAAGGCGTGTCAATTTTACGTGAAGCACCGAGGTCCGGAGATCACTAGGAGAACAATAGAAGAACTTGCGGATGAATACATCAAGGACGCCGAGAAGAATGGACTTAGGCCGCGCTCCATTGCCGACATCAAGCACCGGTGCAACAAGATCAACGCTAAGTTTGGCAATAGAATCGTAAACGAGTTGAGCCGCAACGAGGCTCAGGACTGGCTCAGTTTCCAAGCTGTATCGAGATCAACCAAGAACCATGATCGAGCAATTTTCTGCGGGATGTATAACTTCGCCATTGCGAGGGGATACGCCGCAGAGAATCCGTTCATCTATAAGGGCGCTGGCCGGAAGCTCAGGAAAGAAATGTTGGCACCGGCAGCATTCACTTGGAAAGATACCAGGAAGATCATGCAGACCGCAGTAGCAGAAGAGGAAAGCATAGTTCCGGCGCTTGCAATCGGTTTCTTTGCCGGATTGCGCATGGCGGAGATCCGCGGCATACGCTGGGAGAACATCGACCTTGAGAACAGGCGTATTCATGTTCCGGCAGGGATTGCCAAGTCACGACGTGAGAGACACGTTACTATTGAGGACAATCTTGCATTATGGCTTGCGCCGTATCTACAGGACAACGGCCTTGTTGCACCGGACGGCCAGAAGTGGCGCTCAAGGCTCGACAACATCGTGGAGAAGTCCAAAGTTGTCTGGATACATAACGGACTGCGACACAGTTACGCGTCGTACCATGCTGCCAAGTATCAGGATTTGGCTAAGACCGCGTTTCAATTAGGTCATGGTAAGGACGTTGATATGCTGGAAGATCATTACAAGGAACTGAGGACACCGGAAGAGGCCGCGAAGTATTGGAATATTCGGCCAAACAAAACAGAACTTTATGCACACAGGAGAACGGCGTAGGATAGTATGAAACAATCGCGGTGGGGTAGCTCCCTGCCGAAGTCTTGCCGGGTGTGTGGCTTACCCCGCCGCCCGGTGAGCGCATGGTAAGGTGTGAAGATGAAATTGAAATACTTCGGAAAGAACATTCAAGGGACATGGCGAAAAGAGCAAGGGCCAGTTGCGATAGAACGTATAAGAAAGGGAACTGCTTCGGATGTGTCAGACACGCAAGCTGATTTCGTTTTCGATAGTACGGCAGGAACGACCATCCGCGTTGAACGAAACTTCTTACCAATACGCGAAGACGCACCGATTGAAATATGTAAACCTGATGGATGGAACGCAACGGCTATATATGCAAGTGGTGAAAAGGAAATAGTCAGGGTGCGAAAAACGAAGACGCTGAACAAGCAAAGCGAGCGTTCGAGAATTGCAAGGCGCAACGGAAGAAGCGGAGGGCGTGAACTTACGGACGGATACAACAAGCAAGAAGCAATTAGAGATGTGTTAGACCTAAAGAAAAAAACTCCGTACTTGTCAATAAAACGGTGCTGCGAGGTTGTAATTCAGAAAAAGACAATATCGATTGGATGGCAAGCGCTAGCCAAGCACGTCAGGGAACATAAGAAGAAACGAAAAAGTAACTAACTAACCAAATCGGATAGTTACAGGAATCTTTTAAGGGCCGGAGCCAACAAATCCGGCCCTTTTCTTTTACTCCATGTAACGAACCCAGCCCGTTCACTTCTTGAATGCTTCTATAATTATTATCAGCGACAGAGATTTTTTTTAACAACGAGGTGCAAGAAGTTATGAACAAAAATTTGAAAATGGCTCTACTGGAAGCGGGCTTATCTCAAGTCCACTTTGCAAAATTACTCAACCTCTCTGAGGCTCAGATGTGCCGTTACTGCACTGGGCGCAGTAACCCGCCGAAGGATATGCAGGAAAAAATTGCTACCATCTTGGCCAAGCCGACTGTTGAACTATTCCCGCGTGGAGGTGCCCGATGAACAGTTACCTTCGACTTCCAGGCGCCGCCGCTTATCTTGGAATCAGTCCACATACTCTCCGGCAGTGGGTGTACCGCAGGTTGATCAAGGTCTATAGGCCAACACGGCGCTGTTTGTTATTTAAACAATTTGATCTCGACAAGGCGATGGCGCAATTCGCCAGCGGGGGGATTGAAGAATGAAAATATCCAAAATCATCACTGCCGAACCGTTTAATAAATTATTCCCGTGTAAGGATTCAGTCTTATCTAATCTGACCAGCAATATGCGCTCAACTGGTTTTGATCCCTGTCATCCGGTCATCCTATGGAAAGGGCAGAACATCCTGATTGATGGTCATACACGTGTTGAGGCAGCTAGGCTTGCGGGGCTTCAGGAGATCGATGTCGTCGAACGTGACTTCACGGATGACGACGACGCGCTATCCTATGCAATCCGATGCCAACGTGATCGCCGGAACCTTACCGATGCGGAGATTATGAGTTGCGTCGATGCTCTGGACGAATTGCGTCAGCGCGGGGGTGACCATTGCTCGGAAAAAGCAAAAGCCTCACTTGAGGCTACTGCTCCGGCTGGTAAATCAGCGGAGGCCACAGCCAAGTTAATAGGTACGTCGAGGGTAAAGGTGGAGAAGATCAGGGCAGTTAAGGCGAACGCCACACTCGAAGTAAAGAAGGCCGTCGAGGATGGTAAACTCACAATCAACAGGGCATACAACACGTTAAAGAAATCCACTCCAAAGGCGGCACCAGCTGAGGCTCCTAAGCCGAAATCTCCGAAGCCTGCAACATTGCGCTCGTTGTGGATTTCGGCAACGAAGGATGAACGGGCCCGTTTTCTTGCATGGGTGGATCAGGAACGAGCAAAGGATTTACCAAAAGCGGAGGAGAGCGATGTTTACGCGGTAGTGCGGAAACTGAAACGCATTCTCAAGCAGAGGCCGCAAAGTCTTCAGTATGCCGTGGGGGAAATTAAGAGTTTGGAGGCTCGCCGATGACCTCAGAAAAATTTCTTTCCCTTTTGCAACTTGTCAAATCCACAGGCCGGAACCAATGGCAGGCCAAGTGTCCGGCACATGATGACCAGAATCCTTCTTTGTCTGTCAGCCTGAACTGCGCCAAGATTCTGATTCACTGTCACGCCGGATGCACCGTTGATGAGATATGCGATTCTCTCAAGATCACTCCCGCTGATTTATTTTTAGAACCGCGAAAGGTGCCCGCGACACCAGTGATAAAACCGCCCGTACTTCGTGAGGAATACCCATATCAGGATGAACAGGGTAAAACGCTCTTTACTGTTGTCAGGGTTGAGCCGGGAAAGAACGGAAACAAGGATATATTCTCAAAAGAAAAGTTGCAGGGAATACGGCGCGTACCCTATCAGCTGCCGGAAATCATCAAGGCAGAGCAGGTGTGGATTGTCGAGGGAGAGCGCAAAGCCGACTGGCTGACAAAGCTGGGGTTTATCGCAACGTGCAATCCGCACGGGGCCGAGAAATGGCGGGATGAGTACGACCAGTTTTTCAAGGGCAAGGATATTGTTATCTGCCCGGACAATGACGAACCCGGACAACGGCATTGTAAGCAGGTTGTAACACACCTGAAGGCCGTTGCCGCACGCGTTCAGATCGTGAAGGTGCCAGCACCTCATAATGATATTGTGGATTATCTCAAACCCATTCCCGAAGACAAGCGGCAGTCCGCCGTCTTTGACTTACTTATGCTGGCAGAGGAAGTGAAGGACACCAACGCATTGCAGGTGATTGATGTCGCTGATTACATCAATACGGAACCAGCGGCCCCTGATTGCGTCTTGACGGATACTTTTGAGCGTGGCGACAAGGTAGCTATCATCGGCCAGAGCAAACGGCGCAAGACATTCTTCCTGATGCAAGGATGCTTATGTCTGGCTACAGGCAGAAAGTTTATGTCATGGGAAACGCCACATAAACAGCGCGTGCTTCTCGTTCAGTATGAAATCAAGGCTAGTCATGCGCACAGGCGTATTCATCGGTTGGCAAGGGCTCTTGGAATCAAAGCCAGCGACCTACGCGGACAATTCTTCGTCATATCAGCGCGGGGCCAGAAGCTCACACTGGACGCTGTAGAACGTGAAGCAATCGCCCGCAAGGTGGCTGTAATAGCTTTTGACCCACTGTTCAAGATGACTGAAGGGGATGAGAATAAGGCGCAAGACCTGAAGCCTATCCTGTCGGCATTTGACCGGATGGCCGAGTCCACAGGGGCCGCCGTTCTGTATGTTCACCATGACGCGAAGGGAACGCCAGGAGACAGAGATATCCGCGACCGTGGAGCAGGCTCCAATGTCATCGGCAGGGATTATGACGCTTGTTTTACGATTACAGAACAGAAGGATGATGAGGACGCCGTTGTAGTTCATACTCTCCTGAGAAACTTCCCGCCGCAAGACCCTATCGCGTTGGAATGGCAGGACGGCGCATTCCGTCTGTCTGACCTAAAACCAGAGGTCAAGACCAGCGGCGACCGCCCCAGCAAGTACAGAGATGAGATACTTGAAATAGCAACGGCGCACCCGTCGATGACGTACCAAGAAATAGCCGACAAGGTGGGATGCAGTAAGACTTTGGTTTTCAAAAACTACCCGCGAAAGGACGGCAAGGCATGAAAGCTTGTTCACCGTCAACTCTGCTTCCGTTCGTTCACGTTCACCCTATAAGGGTGGGTGAACGAGTGAACGGTGAACAAAGTGAACAAAGTGAACGGCAAAGTGAACAGCCAGAGGAAAGAAATGCCATGAGTTTACACCCCATGCCAAATACGTCAGGGAAGCAGATTACCCCGATAATCGTAATCGACACCCGCGAGCAAGCCCCATTGCCAATAACGCGTTTTCCGACAATCAGAGGCACGCTTATATCAGGTGATTATAGCATTGCCGGGTTGGAAGACCTGTTTTCCGTGGAACGAAAAAGCACAGATGACCTTTGCTTATCAGTCACAAAGGAACGTGACCGCTTCGAGCGCGAGCTGCATAGGCTTCGCGGCTACCGCTTTAAGAGGCTTCTGGTGATCGGTAGCGTCAAGGAGATACAGCAAGGCCACTATCAGTCAAACGTCAAGCCGCAATCAATCCTTGCAAGCCTATCAGCCTTTGAGTGCCGCTATGACATACCTGTTGTATTCGATGCTACACCGGAACAGGCAGGGCGCCGGATTGAGAGCTGGGCCTTTTGGTTCTCGCGTGACTTTCTAAAGGTTGCGAATGAAATAATGAAACACTCAGGGAAGGGGTAAAGATGAAATGCGAAGCTTTATATTTGCAGATTGCGAGAACACCGACGACAGATACTCAAAGCGTTGAATTGGCCAAGTCGCGCCGCACTGAAATCATTGGCCGTGATTGCAAGACACACGACATGACGGCACTCGAAGCCTTACGGATGCACAATGCCGGGCAGACAGAAGGAGAGCGCGCTTACTGGTTCAAGATTTATTTAAAGAAGCTCCACCGCGAGACAGCGGACGAAAGTGTCGAGACATGGTCACCGCGCCGCCATGCGGCACCGGGCGCGGTTGTTACGTCAACACCGGAGCAAAAGGAAACTGGCCAATGATGATACGGGCTGTTCGTGAACTATGCAATGAGTTTAGAGGGGATTGGGTCCCTCTAGGGCTTGGTTTTGTCTTGGGCTCCATGCACTTTTGCGTTTTTCGCCCATAAATACTTGCGAAAGGGTTATTATGAAATCGAATGAAAACAGAAAGTCAGTCATAGAAATATCCGCGTATCTCCGCGACGCAATGCCGCCGGGAATATCTGAAACTTCTGTTCGCTCGCATATCCGGCGTGCTGATTTGAAAAAAGATTCTAAAGGAAAGTATTCACTCACGGAATTTCTGGAAATTTACCAGAGGGCCAAAGCTTCTGACAATCAGTACGCGAATCGTGACCCGGCGAAGCGGCGCAAGACAGAACTGGAATGCGAAATCCTGCAAGAAAAACTTAATCAGATCAGGGGTGAAGCAATTACGAAATCGGAACATGAGCGCATTCTTGTTGAAAGCCATTCTCTCGTTAAAAAAAGGTTACTGAATTTACACAACGAAGTCGCGCAAAGAACAAGCGACGTTGAGGCGGTCAAGGCTGTTCAATCGCTGGTTGTGGATTTGTTTCACCATCTCGAAAAGGATTTTTCAGAATAACAACGCCGGATATTTTCGGCAGAAAGGATAAGCAGAAATGACACAATGGTATAGAAACGGAGAAATGGTACGGGATGACTTCGGGTTATCTCAAAAGGAAATTGAAAAGATAGAGAAATACGGGCGTGAAAATAATTTATCCCGTGAACGAATTGAACTATTGAAAAGGAATCATAAATTCTGTCAGGAAGAATCGCGGCGGCTGGGTGTGTATGAGAAAAGCGCGGAAGCTGTTCCTTGTGACCAGACAGGAATGAGTCTTGTTAAAACGGGGGTATGCCAATGAAAGAGAAAATCCTTCACGCGGACAATCAAGCTCCGGTTCAATCCTGGCCGCACAGAGAATTGCGCGACAAGGCACGCGTGCAATCTTACATCAATAAGCAGATCGCCAAAACAAGAAAGGAAAAGGCACAATGAAAAAACAAGCCATTGAAGAAAACACTCACGATATTATTAGCCCGATGACATGGGCGCAGATAGGGCAACGAGGCCGCGAAGACGCAATTTCAATTTACATTGAGGCTGAACGGATGCTTGCCGGGCCGGAAGGTGATGCTCTCCGCCGCCGGGCCGTGTTTGAGCTTTCAAGTGACTTCGTGCAACGTCTCATTTGTACGGAAAGGCTGATTGATATCCAGAGACAACAGGCCGCCGAGATGGAAGAAACGCGGCGCGCTACGATACAGGCGCAACGTGACCGCTTCCGGGTTGATGCTGGTTCTATCGAGGGCGCGCTGTCATTCTTCATTGAAACTCTACAATGGAACTGTAAGCCCGCAGTCCAAGCTATTCCCGGCGGGGTTATGCAGGGCGTACCGGAGTGGACTGTTATCAATTCATCATCCGGCTTGTCCGCTGGCTCGCACCCTGTTCGAGAACGTCACTTACTTCCGTCACCGAATGATGTTCAAGGGCTTGTTCGCTGGTTGCATGATCGAACGTCAAACGACATACAGCGCGGTCTAGGTTTGGATTTAGCGCAAATGCCCGCTGTTTCGTTTTTGGTGTCAAGCGGCCCTGATGGTGAAGAAAACTTCTCAAAGCTTTCTGCCCGCTGGAAATTGCCGGAAACGTTGGCATGGATAACGCCGAGATATTGCGACCTTAACGATAAATTGATTGTCCGGCCATTTTTGAACTCCAGGCACTACACGGCTAAGCTCTTGCCCGGCGTCGCGATATGGTCAGGCGCGGGAATTGTGTTGATTCCCGCCAGCACGCCCGAAGCAAAATGGATTCTTCCGCCGTCGAAGCTGGAACTTCCCGAAGATGCAACGAGCTTGCCGACGCTCCCGGCTGAACTGGCCTCGCTTCTACATGATGCGTCAAAGGTTAGCGATGTAATGCGCGAAAGGATTTTCAAAATGTCGTTATCGGATAAATAATTTTAATGGCACTCTGCTTTCATTCCGAGTTACGCGGATATTTTCAGAGTGTCACGGCTGTTATGTGGGCTACCCCGTCTGCATGACAGCAAGGCGGAACTTTGCTTATTCCCGCGAAGCCGCTGAAGTCGTCGTCTTTGTGTCGGTTCATTCATCTGCCCGGCACGGGGCGGCGCATTTTTTCCGGCAATAATGGCGAGCGCGTTTGTTAGGAGACACGCTCGCAAGTCGCCCTAATCCGGCGGCGCCCTGTTGCCCGGCGACCTATCCGCCGGGTAGCAGGGTTGTTGTTTTCTGGCATTTCAACGAAACTTCACGGAAACGGCTTTTAAGGATTGCGCAGGAATGGCGAAGTCACTTCGGCCCTTGTGATGGGGATGGGGGTATTTCATCTTCAGCACTTATCATCATAGCTGCCGGAAATGGCTGGATGTTGCCCGCTATAGCTCCCAGCCCGGATCGCCGACCCGGACAAATAGCGACCTACACCCAGCCCGCCGAGACAAGCACCCGCACGCTGGCAGATCGCCAAACGTGGGGCCGCTGGGGGCGCGGGAATGTACCTTACACGGTATCGGGGAAACCATTACAGGAATAATCACTACACGCCCGACAGAGAAAACCCGACAAGGTTGTAAGGCCGACACCTTACAGGCTGGGCGGGGAAGGAAATACGCTTGTCGTAATATACAGCTGTGTTACCCTGCCATGCAACGGGGGGCATATATGAATACAATCCTGATTCTGGAAAAAGATGATGCAACATATAAGAGGATTGAAAAGGCAATGGAAGTATTGAAAGACCAGGTTGTTATCCAACGCTATCAAATGGCTAAAGTGATGATTGATGATCTTTACGGGAAGAACAAACTAGCTCTGTTGATGATCCTTGAAGACCAGTATATTCATCCTTCTATTCCGTTACCAACGACAAAAGAGGCAAGGGAACAAGAGCTTTTTGTGGATGTTAAGCAATTTCCACCAGTGAGTGAATCCATTGACCGATTCAAAATACATCAGTTTGAAACTCCGGTCATATTGCATGATTGTTCTAACGGAAGAATGAGGTTCTCAAGCCCTATGCCAACGATGCGGCCCTTTTGTGAAGAGTCGCCGGATTGGATAGAACAATTATTACCCTCATATGTGAAGTGGCTTCTCGAAAGGAAAAAGAAGACAAGTCAACGACCATAAACAGGTACGCGTTCCGCGAAGTATGGCACGAATGATAAGCCAGAACGGTTACAAGATTGTTACCGTGAACGGCATACGATTTGATCACTTCATGTCAAAACATATCAAACGTCTAACATCGAGAGAACATAGACAGGCGTGAATGAATCAATGTTTTCAAGGGTTTGGCGCGTGTCGCGGTTCTTGATTAGAAATCCGTTGCTCTATCCAACTGAGCTACGGGAGTGTGGTTACCGTAAGAAAATCCGTGTGAACATCTACTACAGAACAAACTCGAAACTCAAGCTAAAACGGGTCTGTCGCTGACTGCCCCTTTGTTCGACAGGGTATGCATTCCGTGAGGCAAAACCGTTTGCACAGTGT
>Ga0172375_10011889_pt1 | contig 10990 bp, 9 predicted proteins | sample LakKiv1m_FD_114537 | JGI IMG/M metagenome (GOLD analysis project Ga0172375, IMG submission 114537) | Freshwater microbial communities from Kabuno Bay, South-Kivu, Congo - kab_092012_11.1m | ecosystem: Environmental > Aquatic > Freshwater > Lake | place: Democratic Republic of the Congo... | reverse complement strand
GATACACTGAAAGCAGGCATGAACTATCTTGTTCAGATGCACATTGGTGTGGCGCTGCTCAGTATTGCATTTATCGGGGTGTATATTTCGGAAGGTACTTTTGAGTTTTCAGGTATCGCTTCCTGCTTTAATCATAACCCCTCTTTATGGTTATTTTTTCTCTTCTTCATCGGATTTGGAATAAAAGCGGGTTTTATTCCGCTTCATACCTGGCTTCCACATGCGCATCCGGCTGCCCCCTCTCATATTTCCGGAGTGATGTCAGGAGTAATTGTAAAAATGGGTATCTATGGAATATTGAGGATACTTTTTTATCTGAACACAGAACTGGTTTTCATAGGTGAATTTATTTTAATCCTCTCGGCACTCACTGCGTTTTATGGCATCCTGAATGCCGCTGTTCACCGCGATTTCAAACGCATGCTTGCTTTCTGCACGATAGAGAATATCGGTATTATCGGGCTGGGAATAGGACTTGGTGTCATAGGTAAAGGAATTAATAACCAATACCTGATGCTCATCGGTTTTTCAGGTGCCTTGCTTCATACCCTTAATCATTCACTTTATAAATCATTGCTTTTTTTTACTGCCGGAAATATTTATCAGCAAACGCATACACGCAATATGGAACATTTAGGAGGACTGATAAAAAAAATGCCTGTCACTGCAGTTTTCTTTTTGTGTGGGGCGCTTGCTATTGGCGGATTCCCTCCCTTCAATGGTTTTATTTCAGAGTTTCTTATTTATTCAGGATTGCTTGAAGGAGTGAAATTACACAGTGTGCAGTTCAGTGCCCTGATGATATTATGCATCATGGGACTGGCAATAACAGGAGGTATTTCGATGCTTACTTTCACCAAAACCTTTGGCTCTGTTTTTCTTGGTTCGCCACGTGCAGATATGCATCACCAGCCAAAAGAAGTTTCGGTATTGATGCGTATTCCTTTATTTCTTATTCTTTTTGTGATCATGATGATTGGAATTTTCCCAGGCACTGTATTTACTCCTGCGCTTGATGTTGCCATTCACCTAAGTGGTGTTTCTGTTTCATTGCCTGAAGGGATATTAAACATCAGCCTGTTGATGCAGTATATAGGAAGGGTTTCGCTGCTTCTCATTATTATCATTGGAATGATCGTGCTTATCCGCACAAGAATATCCTCATGGGGTGCACCAGTTTATCAGCCTACATGGGGGTGCGGTTATGTGGCTCCCAACACCAGGATGCAATATACTTCCAAATCTTTTTCAAAAAGTTTTGCCAAATTATTCAGTTTTATAACCACCGAAAAAAAGAAATATTTAGAAATTGCAGGTACTAAGATATTTCCGCTTTCCCGTATTTTTCACTCTCATTACCATGAATTTTTTGAAAAGAATTTTATTGACCCTTTCAATAATAGGGTTTTTGCTTTCATGAATTATTTTATGTTTATTCACAATGGGAAAACTCAGGTTTATGTGCTCTACGGATTTTTTTTTATTGTGCTGCTTATTGCAGCCACTTTCTTTAATGTGTTATAATAATGGGAATAATCCTTAGCATAATAATCGTTACACTTTGCTCTGCAATCCTGGTTGGGCTGGTTAAGGAAGCATGGAAAAGTAATGTGGCGCTTGTTGCTGTCTTGGTTAACGGGGTGTTAAGCACCTGCATAGCAGTTCCCGTGTTGTTGAACGTTCCATTTGATTATTCTTTTTATGCCGGAAATGTATTCGGACAAATTCCGGTAAGAGTTGACTCACTTTCGGGATGGTTTATTTTGCTGATGAATTTTACAATACTCACCGGCATCTTATATGGCAGGCTATATATGAAGCATTACGAAAACCAGTCTGCCAATCTCTCACTGCATTTTGCTTCATATATAATTATTCATTTTGCAATGATTGGAATTTATTGTGTGCAGAATTCTTTTGCTTTTTTGTGTGTATGGGAAATGATGGCAATCACTTCATTCATCCTGATAATTTTTGAGTACCACAAAATGGAAACCCTGAAAGCAGGCATCAATTATCTCATCCAGTCACATATAAGTATTATGTTTATGACTATCGGGTTTGTGTGGGTAAATTCATACACTGGTTCTTTTGATTTCAATGCTGTAAACGAATATACTACATCGGTTAGCCCTTCCATTAGTTTTGTTTTATTCCTTGTTTTCTTTATTGCCTTTGCAATTAAAGCAGGATTCGTTCCTTTCCATACATGGCTTCCTTATGCCCATCCTGCAGCCCCTTCGCATGTTTCAGGTGTAATGTCGGGAGTGATTATCAAACTTGGCATTTATGGAATTTTGCGCACGCTGTTGCTGATAAATGGAGATTATCTTACCACCGGTTATTTTATTATCGTGGTGTCTGTAATTACAGGTGTTTACGGGGTGATGCTCGCCATCATTCAGCACAATATCAAAAAACTGCTGGCATATCACAGCATTGAAAACATTGGTATCATTGGCATTGGCATTGGGCTTGGATGCATCGGTTTGGGATTAAATAACTCTTACCTCGCTTTTGCCGGTTTTGCAGGCGCCATGCTTCATACACTTAATCATTCACTTTTCAAATCGCTTTTGTTCTATTGTGCAGGAACAGTTTACCAGGCTACTCACACTCTGGAAATTGAACAACTCGGTGGATTGATAAAAAGAATGCCTCATACAGCAACCTTGTTTTTAATTGCTGCGCTCGCTATATGCGGGCTTCCGCCATTTAATGGTTTTATTTCAGAATTTCTCATCTACTCCGGTTTGTTCAGGGGAATTGCAGATGGTGAACTTTCCTCTACCACATTTCTTGTAGTATGTGTTTTAGGATTAGTAATCATAGGCGGAATGGCAATGCTTTGTTTTACCAAAGCGTTCGGAATTATTTTTCTTGGAACAGAACGCCATCATCAAAACGCTACTATTGAAGAAACAAGCGTTTCCGGACTTACACCAAAATATTTAATAGCAGTCATGATTGTATTAATCGGTGTTATTCCACAGTTTTTTGTTACTGTTGTTTCAAGACCTGCATCACTTTTTACCGGTAGCAGCATTATTGAATACAAGCCGCTGGAGATCATTGATACATTATCATTCATCAGCATCAGCGCCATTGGTCTTATACTTTTAAGCGCAATTATTTTCTGGACAAAAAAAATAGCAAGCGCCAGGGCGCACGTTGTTGAAGCTCCCACATGGGGCTGCGGCTATGTTGCACCAACAGCCAGGCAACAATATACAGCCAATTCCTTTGTGCGTTCTTTCCGCAAACTTGTTCATGGCTTGCTGATGATGAACAAAAATGAAAATGAAATGATTGGGGTTTTTCCCAATGCTGTTCATTCTGAAACCCACCCTTATGACAAAATGGAGAAAACATTTATTGATGTGCCCTTAAAGCATTTAAAGGGCTTTATGGGGGTGTTCCGTTTCCTTCAAAACGGCAATCCGCAATTTTATATACTTTACGGGGTGGTTTTTATCTTTCTTATTTTAACGCTTCCATATTTAATGAATATCATTTTATTCCTGAATGAATTGTTAAAGCAAATCTGAACATGAACATACTGAGTTTGATACTAATTATTTTTGCCAGCCTGTTTTTCACAGGAATTATTATCCGCACAAAAAGTTTTTTTTCAGGCAGAAAAGGTCCGGGGATTTTTCAGCCCTTAAAAGACATCTGGCGTTTGTTCAGGAAAGGCGCTGTTTACAGTCAAACCAGCAGTTTCATTTTCCAGGTTGCACCCAGTATTTATTTTGCTTCTGTGCTGATGGCAATCTTTTTAATTCCTTTCGGCAACCAGCCCGGCATCATATCATTCAACGGAGATTTTATCTTTTTTGCTTATGCGCTTGCACTTGGAAGATTTTTCATCATCATTTCAGCATTGGATACAGGCAGCAGCTTTGAAGGGATGGGAGCCAGCCGCGAAGCACTTTATTCCCTGCTGGTTGAACCTGCATTTTTTATCCTGATGGGCTCTTTTGCTTTGCTTACCGGGAACACTTCATTCTATGAAATATTTAGTTTACTTCATTTCGGTTCTTATACCTCTTATGCTGTTGGGGCGTTAGCCGCACTGGTGCTGGTGATTATTGCACTAATCGAAAACAGCCGTATGCCGGTTGACGACCCGAAAACACATCTTGAATTGACCATGGTTCATGAAGTGATGATACTTGATAACAGCGGGTTCGACCTGGGACTTATACTTTATGCAACCAACCTTAAGTTCGCGATGTACGGTACACTGATAGCAAATTTTTTTCTAACTCCTGGCAATGAATGGTATTATTCCATTATTATTTTTGCAGTTACACAGACCACTTTTGCAGTTACAGTGGGCGCTGTTGAATCATTTATGGCAAGGTTCCGCATGAATCATAATCCTCAATATATTTTTGTGATCACTTCCATTTCATTGTTAATCTTCCTTGGAGTATTATTGCTGCTGGGAAAAATTATCTGACATAATGACTAATATTCTTTTAATCACATTTGTAATAAGTCTTATTTATCTCGGTGTTGCAAACAGGCTCAGCAGCTATATCTCCGCTATTGCTTTCCAGGGATTGATTCTTTTTGGCGTTTCATTTATTGAACTAATTGAAATCAACTGGATAAACCTTGTATTTATTCTTCTAGAGACGATTATTTTCAAAACAATTGCAATCCCTTACTTTCTTAATTACATCATTCAGAAAAATAAAATTACCCGTGAAGCATAACCGTTTCTGCCTGACTTTGTTTCCATTATTATAATTACAGCTATCATCCTTGGGTCTTTTTTGCTTTCTACAACCATCAGTGATCCTCACCTGAGAAAAATATTTTTTGTAGTTGCTTTGTCTGCATTATTTACAGGGTTGTACATTATCGTTACTCGCAGAAAAATTATAACACATGTTATGGGTTTCTTAGTTATCGAAAACGGAGTTTTTGTATTATCAATGGCTGTGGGTAATGAAATGCCTATGCTGGTGAATACCGGGATACTGCTCGACATTTTCGCCAGTATTTTTTTACTTGGAATTTTTGTAAACAAAATAGGAGATGTGATGAAAGAACAGGATGTTGAACAATTAAGTAATCTCAAAGATTGATATGGCATTATTTTATTCAGGTATGATGGGGTATTATTTAACAGGTGCGATTATCATCAGCATCATTCTGTTTTTTAACCGCAAAATATGGGTGAATTATTTACTTAGTTTTTTGTTCGTGGCTCTGCAATGGGCGTTTACTGTTTATGAATACCATCACCTTAACACAACAGAGCTTACTTATTTTACTCCTGATTCACTCGCAATTATATTTCTTGTCATTTTAAGTATTGTTTGTGTTCCGGCAATCTGGCACAGTCATATTTATTGCAATAAAAAACAGGATACACCTCGTCACCGGGGAATTTATTTTTCTGCGATGGTAGTTTTGCTTACCGCTTTAAGCGCAGCCTATTTGTCCAATCATATTGCCATCACATGGGTATTTGTAGAACTTACAACACTGAGTTCCTCTGCCTTGATTTATCACAGACGCAACAACCGTTCATTAGAAGGAACCTGGAAATATATCTTTGTTTGTTCTATCAGTATTACGTTAGTGTTCATAGGCATTCTTTTTCTGTCAATTGCAGTTCAGCAGACGGGTGGCAATAATTTATTCTACCGGCAATTGTTTGATGGTGCAAGCGGTATGAATATGCTTTGGCTCAAATTAGCATTCCTGTTTATTTTTACCGGTTATACCTCAAAAGCATCATTGGTTCCAATGTACACAGCAGGTATTGATGCAAAGGATAAGGCACCATCTCCAGCCAGTGCATTATTCAGCAGTGTGTTATTGAACGTAGGTTTTATTGGTGTTTTTCGTTTCTATCATATCATCAGTCCCACTTCTATTTTTCCCTGGGCAAATAAAATCATTCTCATCTCAGGGGTTCTTTCAGTATTTGTTTCTACAGTTTACATGCTGCGCGTGAAAAATCTTAAACGCATGTTTGCTTATTCAAGTGTGGAACACATGGGGCTTATCATGATAGGCTTGGCAGCCGGTGGAATTGGACGATATGCAGCAATATTGCACCTGGTTTTACATTCATTTGCAAAGCCTGCTCTGTTTTTCCAAATGGGGCAGGTTTACCGGGTTTATAAAAGCAAAAGCATTTATGATCTTGGTGATTATTTTAAATACAATCTTAGCGGGGCATTGGTCTTTTTGTTTGCATTTTTTGTTGTCACTGCCATGCCGCCATCCGGGATGTTTGTGAGCGAATTTCTTATTTTCCGCTCTTTATTTGAATCCGGAAATGTCTGGATACTTGTCATTGTACTCCTATTACTTACGATGATAATCTGGTCTTTCGGAAAAAATATTTTTAAAATGCTCTTTATTAAACCTGTGAACTTTAATGATGTTATTGTAGAAAAAATAAGCCCTGTGGAATCCCTGTCGCAGTTTGTGTTGTTGGGTATGGTTATCTATATCGGGATTAATCCACCTGCTGAACTTGTAGATTTCATTAATAACGCAATCTCTAATTTACCAAAGTAGCATGAGCAATTATATTGCAATAAAAAATAACCAGACCATCCCGCTTCAAAGCATACCTGTATTAAAGTATGAAGATATTCTTTCACTGAACACAGCTTTCCTTACGGATGAATCAAAGCACTGTGTCAATTACTTTGGATATAAAGTCCGGGATAAACTAAAGCTCGTTTGTTGTGTAGCTGATGATAAAGACAGCACCATACTCATCTCATCTTCTGAAATAAACCCGGCTGACGGAATTTATCCTTCATTTTCTGCGAAGCATCTGGCTTTTCATATTTTTGAAAGAGAACTGCATGAAAACTTTGGAATAGAATATTCAGACCATCCCTGGCTGAAACCTGTACGTTTTGCAAATAACAGGGTAAATATAAATTCACAAATTGAAAACTATCCTTTCTACCAGATAAAAAGCGAAGAACTACATGAAGTAGGAGTTGGACCAATTCATGCAGGAGTGATTGAGCCGGGACATTTTCGTTTTATCTGTAACGGTGAACAAATCCTGCATCTTGAGATTCAACTTGGCTACCAGCATAGGGGAATTGAACAACTTTTCATAGAGAAGAAAAAACTTTTGCAAAGAACCACACTTGCTGAATCTGTTTCCGGGGATACCGTTGCAGGTCATACAACTGCTTTTGTAAATCTTTGGGAAAGTTTGTGCGGTTATAAGGCTGATGAAGATTTGAAATTTTCGAGAACACTCGCTTTGGAACTGGAGCGCGTTGCCATTCATACAGGCGATTTAAGTGCAATCTGCACCGACATTGCTTACCAGCTTGGCAGTTCGGTCTTTGGAAGACTTAGAACTCCGGTTATCAATTTCTTCCAGACCTGGTGCGGAAATCGTTTGGCTAAAGGATTGGTTCGTGCAGGCAATAATCATTTTTATTTTTCAAGGCAACTTGGCGGACAACTTGAAAAATTGTTTGATGCCTATGAACCTGATTACAATGAAATGTGGAATGAACTGAAAAATCTGCCAAGCGCCCTTGCCCGATTGGAAAAGGCTGGTGTGGTTACGCATGAACAGGCATCATCAATTGGTACCGTGGGTATGGCTGCAAAAGCATCTGGCGTAATAAGAGATATCCGGTTATCACATCCGCATGATTTGTATTCGCACATTAATCATGAGCCGATTATTAAGAATCATGGTGACGTATATGCCAGGACACAAGTCCGTAACGAGGAAATTGAACAATCAATAGGCTATATCAGAAGAATATTACAAAACACTCCTGAAGAAAATAAAAACAGAAAATCATTGGAAGCGCCACAACCAAATTCGTTTGTACTTTCTTTAACAGAAGGATGGAGAGGTGAAATTTGTCATTGTGCAATCACAGACGAAAAAGGAGAACTTATTCATTACAAAATAAAAGACCCGTCTATGCACAACTGGCTGGCACTTGCATTATCAGTGAGGAATAATGAAATATCGGATTTCCCTATTTGCAACAAAAGTTTTGACCTGAGTTATTGCGGACATGATTTGTAAAAATTGAATAACACATGATTGGAAATATTAAAATACTTTTTCACCAGGGCAAGCAATTTATTCCTGATGTTACCAGGGCTGAAGTGCCGGGAATTTTCAGGGGAAGACCTGAAATCAGCAACGAACCTGTTGAGGTAAATTCACTTGCTGAACTTTGCCCGACAGGAGCCATTGCCGCAAATCCTGTGAGCATTGATTTAGGGAAATGTACGTTTTGCGGTGAATGTGCTTTCGCATATCCCGGGAAAATAAAATTCACCAAAGATTATAAAATTGCAACCAACTACCGGGAAGGGTTAATAATAAAAGAAGGAGAAAATAACCCCGTTTCACTCAACCCTGAATTAATCAGGAAAGAAATTTCAAAATATTTCAGCGGCTCACTGAAACTGCGACAGGTATCCGCAGGAGGAGACAACAGTTGCGAATTGGAATTGAATGCCTGCGGCAATGTAAACTTTGACATGGGGCGGTTCGGAATTGAGTTTGTTGCCTCTCCCCGCCATGCTGATGGTATTGTTATCACCGGACCCATCAGTGAGAACATGGCTGAACCTTTGCAGATTTGTTATGATGCCATCCCTGATCCCAAGATTATTATTATTGCAGGTACGGATGCCATCAGCGGGGGAATTTTTGCAGGCAGCCCTGCATTGAACAGGGATTTCCTGAAAAAATACGAAATTGATTTGTATGTTCCCGGCAACCCTATTCATCCGCTCACATTTATTAATGGAGTGCTGGAGCTTATAAGAAGAAGAAAGTAATCATTCGTATAAGGAAACATAAAATATTTAGATTTGCGAAAACTATCAATCAACAAATATGGAAGGACAGGCAAGTTTATTTGAACGAATAGGTGGAACAACTGCTGTAAACAAAGCAGTGGAAATTTTTTATTCAAAAGTGCTGGCAGATGAAAGCTTAAGCCACTTCTTTAAAAACATTGATATGAAAAAGCAAATGAATATGATGAAGAACTTTTTGTCACATTCTTTTGGTTCTCCCTCAGATTTTTATTCAGGCAAGCAAATGGGGGAAGCCCATTCCCATCTTCCGCTGAGGCAGGAACATTTTATTGCATTTACAGGTCACCTCGCTGAAACTTTAAAGGAAATGAAAGTAGCCCAGAATTTAATTGACGAAGTGATGGCAATCGCTTTAAGCACAAGGGGAGAAGTATTAGGTAATTAATATTTATAAAACAGGAAATCCCAACCTTACAGGGTTGGGATTTCTTTTTTTGTCAAGCCTTATAGGGCTTTTTTCTGCTAACCTTACGGGGTTGGTATCTACTCTTTTTGTCCACCTTACGGGGTGTAAACAAATTCACTGAAATTTTACGGTACAAACATACTCCACATAAACAGCAGCTCACATGATATAGCCCAGTTATGTTTGTGATTTTTGTCAGCATTAATAAATTGTCCGGTCTGTTTTTCGGTAATTATTGTTTAGTATGACACTTATCATGTTTTAATATTTTTCTTTCACATAGATTTGCTGAAAATAATAATTGTTCAGATTTCACTGAGGTTACAAAACAAAACTGTGTTAAGTTTTTAAAACGCTGATTTATGAAAAAGATAATTTTATTGTTAATGTTATCTGCAATATTCTCTGCAGTTAACAGCCAGTCAGCATTAGCGTATTTAACCCAAGGCAATTTAAAGTATTACAACAAAGATATTAAGGGTGCAATAGAAGATTATACAAAAGCCATACAGATTGACCCGGGATATTTTGCAGCTTATAATAAAAGAGCTATTGCCAAATCAGCATTGCAGGATTTTAAAGGCGCAATCGCAGACTATGACAAATACATTGAACTGCAACCAAAAGTTGAAGACGGTTATTTTAACAGGGGTTTATTAAAATATTCATTGCAGGATTACAAGGGCGCTATTGAAGACTTTAATAAGTTAACAGAGATTAATCCTGATGCTGCAAAAATATATCTTTACCGGGGTCAATCTCGTGCAAAGTTGAAAGAATACGTGGGAGCAATTGCTGTTTATACCAAAGCCATTGAGTTAGATCCTGCTTATGAAAAGGCTTACCTGATGAGAGGAATATCAAAAATTGAATCAGGAAACAACGAGAGCGGATGCCTTGATTTAAAAAAGTCGGAAGAGTTAGGGAACAAAGAAGCTTACAATTTAATTAAAGATTACTGCAACTGAAAAGACAAAAAAAGATGAGTCAGTCGTTTGACCCGCAGCAGCATTATCTTCAGAGCAAACAACAGATTGGCTATGTAAGCCGGAAAGAAGCCACCCAGGCAGATTATGACCGCATAGGATTTATGTCGGGGCTGGAAGTTCACCAGCAACTTTTAACAAAGCGAAAACTTTTTTGCCGCTGCCCTGCCGGAAAATTTAATTCACACAATGACTTTGACGCGGAAATAGTAAGGCACATGCGCCCTACCTTAAGTGAGTTGGGGGAATATGATGGCACTGCGCTGATGGAATTCAAGACGAGGAAGAATATTATTTACCGCATAAAAAATGAAACCGCCTGCACTTATGAGGTGGATGATACTCCTCCATTCCCAATTGATCCTGTGGCGCTGGATATTGCGCTTGAAATTTCTGTGCTGAATAAAATGAATATTGTTGGCGAAGTACACATCACGCGCAAGCAATATCTTGACGGCAGCATCCCGGGTGGGTTTCAGCGTACCGCAATCATTGGAGTAGGAGGGAAGATTCAACTGAAAAATAAAACAATCAATCTTATCCAGTTAAGTATTGAAGAAGATTCGTGCCGTGAAATTTCTGATGTCGGGCATTTGCGGATTTATAAAACAGACAGGCTTGGGATGCCGCTGATAGAAACAGTAACGCATCCTGAATTTAAGAATCCGGCAGAAGTAAAAGAAGGCGCTGATTATATACGTTTTCTGAACCGGAGCACAGACAAGGTAAGAACAGG
>Ga0172375_10011884_pt1 | contig 10994 bp, 3 predicted proteins | sample LakKiv1m_FD_114537 | JGI IMG/M metagenome (GOLD analysis project Ga0172375, IMG submission 114537) | Freshwater microbial communities from Kabuno Bay, South-Kivu, Congo - kab_092012_11.1m | ecosystem: Environmental > Aquatic > Freshwater > Lake | place: Democratic Republic of the Congo... | reverse complement strand
TACCTTTAAGGCTCCTTCAAGAGCAATATAGTAATTTTGGCCTTTCCCTAACACAAAGAAATGCTCATGTTTAGCCATCTTTTTAGCTAAGAGCTGCATTTGAGCAAATAGCTTTTTATTAAAATACGTTTGTAATTTTTCACCCAGATTCTCAATATTTTTTCTGGCTTGAGAGTATTTCCCGCTTAAGCTTTTAGCAAGCAGATAACCCCAACTGATCTGAGCAGTAAAAGCTTTGGTTGAGGCCACACATATCTCAGGTCCTGATCTTGAAAAATATGGGTAATCACTCATTCTGGTTATGGTTGAACCAAGCATATTCACTAGACTGGCTATCTTGGCCCCCTTAGCTTTAGCAAATTCTAAAGCTTCAATTGTGTCTGCTGTTTCACCACTTTGAGATATAGCTAATATCAAATCTTTATCACTGAACATTTCCTTAAAGCTCTCCATTTCATAAGATTTCAATTCAATGGCATTTATATGAGCATATCTTCTAAGATAAAAGGCGATCTGACCGGCAGCAAAATTGGCAGTACCAGCTCCTACTGTATAAACATTACGAGATTTTTTAATAGCTTCTAGTAGTGGGCTTAGTTCTTCCAGGGAATATTGCACTGCTTCTCTGATGGTGTGACGTTGCTCAACTATCTCTTTGATCATGAAATGATCATAGCCTTCCTTAGCAATAGAGATATCATCCTGATCTAATTTAGAGATTTTTGTTTTTAATTCTTTTCCCGTCTTAACATCAAAAAGACTTACCTCTCCTGCATGATAGGAAACCATTTCATTGTTATTTATATATACAACCTTATCTGTTTTATCAGCAAAGGAAAGGGTATCTGAGGCAATGAATACTTCATCTTTACCAATACCAACTACTAGTGGTGAACCGTTCCTGACAGCGTAAATATGTGAATTAGAGGTGGGAAGAACAATTATGGTATTGCGTCCCTCTAGATCTAAAAAAGCTGATCTGATGGCTTTAAAAAGCTCTTTATCTTTTTTTAACTTATCTTCAATTAATCTCACTATGACTTCGGTATCGGTTTGAGTAGAAAAGATATATCCCTTCTTTATTAATTTTTCTTTTAATACTTGATAATTTTCAACTATGCCATTTTGAGCTACGACAAATGACTTATCTGTAGAATAGTGTGGATGGGCATTAAAGTTAGTTACACCTCCATGTGTAGCCCAGCGAGTATGTCCAATACCAATTGTGGAGGAGGGTAGTTTTGATAGAGAGGAAAGGTCACCAATCGCTCCAACTTTTTTAACTACATCAATCTTATCTGAACTAACTACAGCTACTCCCCAAGAATCATATCCTCTATATTCCAGTCTTTTAAGTCCCTCGATTATTGTCTTTGCTGCGTCTCTTTTTCCTGAGTATCCAAAGATTCCACACATAGTAATTATTAATAAAGTAAAGTTTATAAACCATTAACGCTGGAATAATATTTTAGTTACATAGAGATGTCATATTCGTATTAAATTTCGAACAGAGAGCCCTCAGCTGTTATATATTAAATATATTGAATATTTTATGCAGATGTTATATAATAGATATATTTTATTTCTGCCTATTATGAAAAAATTAAATAGTTTACAAGCAGGATATTATGATTTAGGGACAAAACTTTTTAACTTTAGTAGAAGTCCTTATTTCAAACCATTGCTAATACTAACAGTTATGGCTTTGCCATTTGTTCTCTCTAGCTGTGCAGAAGGAGCTGAACAGATTAAACAGTTAGCAACTGCAACTCCTCATGTTGATCCTACAGCTACAGCTATACCAGATATTCTGAATAGTGCTGTCTGTAAAATCACTTCAATTTCTAACCTTGGAGCTGATGCTCAAGGAGTTCACTTCCCAAATGCAATCCCCGAAGGTGGAGAAATTATAATGCAATGCGGAGCTGAAGAAGTTCATGCTCAATTACATTATTCAAATGAAGTCTTTGGGACAACAACATTTGTTAACGGCAATGGTGTAGACCAAATGGCCGGACTAGGTGATACTGTGAGAGAGGTTGGACGAAATCTTCAGGATTGTAATGTCGGTGCTTTAGCTGCTCCAGCCGGAAATGGTGGTTCAGCTTTCCATCAGTCAGTTGATATTGCTGCTGGAGATAGGTTGATTCAAATGACTACAGTAGGAAATTCAACTTCAATTTTAGCATCAGAACAGAATACAACTGCTGCCGGATTCGATATAGTTCCAGAATCTTTGGCTGGTGCAGGAGGACCTCCTTATGAAACAGGTTATAGTTCTTTTGGTTGGTTCTCAACCTCAGCTGAACAAGTAATCGACGGAGTAAAGCATATGGTATTGAATTTCAAAGGAATATTCAATCCAGACAGTAGGAATTGCCCAGCATTTGTGGATCAATTAGATCAGTAATTAATTAATCAAAGCGCTCCCCTAAAAAGGAGCGCTTTTTTATACTTAAATGGATACATCTGAATTCTTAATAAGAAGCAGTATCAATAAAGCTCAAGAGTTAGGTATAAAGATCCCGACCGAGCCCTCTGTTTATATTTTAGATACTGCTTTATTCCTGATTAGATGTTTATTCGCTCTTAGTCCATATATTCTTCCCAAAGAAACATTACAGTCTCCTTTATTCGACATTGCTTCAAAGTTTGTCATTGCCATGCCACTTTACAGCTCATTCCCTCAAACAGGCTTAAAACCCAATCTTTTACAATCTGAGGTCTTGCCTGATATCATTGAGGAACCATGAAGAAATATGTCATAACAAACTTTGGATGTCAGATGAATTATGCTGATGGTGAGAGATTTTCAGCTATTATCGAATTAATCCCCGAATATGTCCAAACAGATAAACTGGAAGAGGCTGATCTTTTAATACTTAATTCCTGCTCAGTCAGACAAAAAGCTGAAGACAGAATATTAGGCTTAGGCAGAATAATGGAGAAATTGAAGATGAATAATCCTGATCTTAAAATCGTTCTAACCGGCTGTATGAGTAGAAGAAATTGGGCTGGGAAAGATACACAATCTCCCTTGCAACAAACTCAAGCTCAAAGAGAAGAAGACTTGAAAAAAGTAATGCCCTGGGTGGATATTGTTCTTGAAAGTAAGGATTTTCATAGATTACCCAAACTCCTTGGCCATGAGGTAGAAAGTAAAATTGACGATTATCTATCTTTTAAGCCTAATCTTAGATCATCTTTCCAGGCCTATGTGCCCATATCAGTAGGATGTGATCATTTCTGCAGTTATTGTATCGTTCCTTTTGCCAGAGGAATTGAAATTTGTAGAGATGGTAGTGACATAATTAAGGAAGTTAAAGGTTTAATAGATCAAGGATACAAAGATATTGTTCTATTAGGCCAGACAGTCAACAGGTATATTAACCCGGAGCTTAATGCTTATAGGAAAGAATTAAGAGGAAATACCAAGATTGAAGGATTGAATAAAGAGGAATTAGAAGATTTGACTAAGCCTCCTCGCGATTTCCTGCAGTTATTACAAATAATAGATTCTATGGAAGGAGACTTCTGGCTAAGCTTTATGTCTTCCCATCCCAACTATATGAGCACTGAATTGATTGCTCTTATGTCAAATTCAAAGCACATAAGACCATATCTGCATTTTGCATTGCAATCTGGATCTGATCGAATCTTGAAGAGGATGAATAGAAGATATTTGGCAGAGGATTTTTTAAAGATAGGGAAGTATATGAAAGAAAAGATCGAAGGATTAGGCCTTTCTACAGATATCATTGTGGGATTCCCAGGTGAGACTCAAGATGATCTCAACATGACAGCAAAATTAATGATGGAACTTGAATTTGATATGGCCTATATCTCTGAATATTCTCCTCGTAAGGGAACGGCATCCGCTTTAATTAAAGATGATGTTTCTCATAGCATTAAAAAGAAATGGAAAAAATATTTGAATGATGAGATTTTAGCTAAGACTGCCTATGAAAATAATCAGAAGCTTCTGGGGAAAACCCTCAAATGTCTTATTGAAAAAAAATTAAAAGGTAATGATTACCTGGCAAGAACTGGTAACTACAAAGAGATAATGTTTACAGCTAGGAATGAAAGAGTAGGGGATTTCATTGATCTAAAAGTGACATCAGTCACACCCTGGGCTTTAAAAGGCGAGACTTTGAATTAATTGCATCTCACGAGATAAAACATCTACTAGAGCGTCTTTATCTTCTGCTAAAATAACTCCTTCATGTATCAAAGGGATATTTCCAGGTAAATGTGAAATAAGTTCAGCCTGAGATGCTGTACCATTATGAGAATACAGACAATGAGGGTTACGCTCATTTACTAATCCACTAACATGGGCATGAACTAACTGATCGCCCATTAACTCGATCAGGGAACTCACTAGATGTGAAGCTTCTTTTCCATGGCTTTGAGCATGATTAAGATCAAGGACAAACTTAAATCCCTCTGTTTTATAGGGATGTAATTCCTGAGGCAATCTGCCTGTTGCTTTGGATCTATCAAGATTCTCGATTGCTGCTATCCCAGGAAAGCTTGTATAGAGTAATGAAGGATCCGAGATCCTATCAGGATGGAATACTAATGCAGAGGCATTAGAATCAGATACTAGATCTTGTAGCTTGGGAATCACCTCCTGTGCTTGCCTTGATGGATAATCTATTTGTGTTGGAGCATGGATACTGATTCGGTGATAAAAAAGTCTATTTGCTGCATAGATTAGGGACGCTCGTAAATGATCGAAGGACTTACCTTGTAATTGTTCAGGATGAGCTATATGGACCTCGATCGGCATTGCAGGCGAATTCAGGGGAAAGGGCAGATTCGATAAAATGTTAACTCTATCTGATAAGGTGCCTTTAGGGTAGGCTTGATAGAGTAACCCTGTTGAGAAACCAATCCTTTGCATACTAAGCAAATTCAATGCGCCAATTATATCGTATTTCTATCCCTGTGCAAGTTGCCTATTTAGTAAGAGGAGTATATAATTTAGTGCCAGTTTCAGGTTGCGAGATCGTCTAATGGTAGGACAGCGGCCTTTGGAGCCGTGAATCTAAGTTCGATTCTTAGTCTCGCAATATTTTTATTCTTCTTGTTAACTTATTCCCTTTTTTATATATTTATATTGGATTATTCCAATTAAATTGAAGGCTATTAAAAGAAGGTTTAAATCTTTTATAAATAAACGGATAACAATCTTATCCGTTGTTTTCGTATTTATGTTCGTTATTGGACTAGTATTTGGTCCTAGTCTTCTTACCATCATCTCAAGAGCTGAAGCAACTATTTTCTGGGATGGAGGAGGAGATGCTGTATCCTGGTCAGATCCCTTGAATTGGAATACAGATGTCATACCTTCACCAACAGATGATGTATTGATCGATACTGCAAATAGGGTTACCATTTCTGCTCCAATTACTATAAATTCTTTAACACTAGGGAAATTAATTGGAGGCACTGCCACAATTCTGGAATTTTCATATGACGCAATCACCATAGGTCCTATGACATTATCCAATGGTGATTTGACACTTTATTCAGGAGCAACTATAACTCACACCGCAGCCTCGGGATCGACAGTATTGGCAAGGATCAATTTTGATATTACCAATGGTAACTCATATATATATGGAACTATAAACATTGACGCTAAAGGGTATCCAAGCGGTAATGGTCCAGGTGTAGGCCAGGGAGGTTACGGTGGTACTGGTGGAGGTGGTTATGGTGGTTATGGTGGGAATGGTCAAACTGGACTTTTAGGTGGATCCTCATATGGAGATCCAGTAGCACCAGTCTATCTGGGAAGTGCAGCAGGCACTTATTATACCGGAGGGTCTGGTGGTGGAGCATTAAAAATGATCGTAGGTGGAACTACTTTAATCAATGGAACCATCACTGCTAATGGTGGTGGTGGAGCCTGTGCCAATGGAGACTGTTCTGGAGGAGGCTCAGGAGGATCTATCTGGTTATCCACAGCCACTTTAAATGGAACTGGAACTATTAGAGCAAATGGTGGTGGTACTGGTGATTGGGATAGAGATGGTGGTGGTGGATCTGGAGGTAGAATTGCTCTTTACTACACTACCGACTCTTCAACCTTTACTCTACTAACCGCCAAAGGTGCCAGACCTTATGGAGGCAGATATGGAGGAGCAGGAACAATTTACAAAAAAGCAGCCAGTGCTACGAATGGGGACTATATCATCAGCAATGAGGAAACATCCTGGAATACTGATATTAATACTATAGCAATAACTCCTCTAAGTGCTGGTCTTACTGTCGATAATATTACCGTATCAAAATGGGCTAGGATTGAACTCACTGATACTTTAACCGTTGTAAACAACCTGACTATTAATTCTAATGCTTACTTCAAAGTATTTGGAACTGTATCAACTAATCAATTAAATATAGCAACTAATGGCTGGTATTATAATGAAATAGGTTCATCAACAACTTATTCATCATTAAGTTGGGGTGGAGGTATTATTACCGATAATGGGGGAACCATGGCTGTTGTTAGCAGTGGGACCTCCCTTACCGTACCTACATCCTCAACACTATATGCTAATACTACTAGGACATTCCCTGATATTACTATCAACGGGACTCTATCACATTATTCAAACAGCAATGTCGAGACTTACAAGATTAACTACACTGCAACAAATAACTTCACATTGAACTCAGGAGCATTCATCAATGTAGATGCTAGAGGTTATACTTCTGGCAACGGTCCAGGAGTAGGGCAGGGTGGATACGGAGGTACAGGCGGAGGTGCCTATGGTGGAAATGGAGGTATTGGACAAACTGGTCTCCTAGGTGGTACTGCCTATGGCGACCCTGTGAGTCCTTTCAATATTGGTAGTGCTGCTGGAACATATTATACCGGAGGTTCAGGTGGTGGTGCTGTGAAACTTACTGTTGCAGGAATAGCAACTATAAACGGAACTATCACAGCTAATGGAGGTGGTGGGGCATGTGGTAATGGAGACTGTGCGGGTGGTGGATCAGGTGGTTCTGTCTGGATCACAACAGGTACTTTTACTGGAACAGGAACTATTAGAGCTAATGGTGGTGGCACTGGTGATTGGGATCGAGATGGTGGCGGGGGTGGTGGTGGAAGGATTGCCCTGCACTATACAAATGACACTTCAGTACTAACAAGTCTGACTGCTAATGGAGCTAGACCTTATGGAGGTAGATACGGTGGTGCAGGTACTATCTTCAAAAAAGCTGCCAGTGCAGCCAATGGGGATTATATTATAAGCAATGGTGAGACTTCCTGGAATACAGATATCAATACTGTTGCCATTACCCCCCTGAATGCAGGCTTAACCGTTGATAATATGACAGTTTCCAAATGGGCCAGAATTGAACTTACTGACAGTTTGACAGTTGTTAACAACCTGACTGTAAATTCTAATGCTTATTTCAAAGTATTAGGTACATTAGCGACAAATCAACTGAATATTGCAACCAATGGCTGGTACTTCAATGAAGTAGGATCAACAACTACTTACTCTTCTATAAATTGGGGTGGTGGGATCATAACTGACAATGGAGGCACTATGGCTTTGTTAAGTAGTGGAGTGTCTCTAACAGTACCCACTTCATCAACTCTATACGCTAATACCGCTAGAACTTTCCCTGATATTACAATTAGTGGAACTCTTTCCCACTATTCAAACAGTAATGTGGAGACCTACAAAATTAATTATACTGCTACAAATAATTTCACTTTGAACTCTGGTGCTTTTATCAATGTAGATGCCAGAGGCTATACCTCAGGTAATGGTCCGGGTCTTGGACAAGGGGGCTACGGTGGCACTGGTGGTGGAGCTTATGGTGGAAGAGGTGGAAATGGCCAAAATGGACTATTGGGAGGAGTTTCTTATGGTGATCCTGTATATCCTTTTAACATTGGTAGCCCTGGAGGCCATTACTATACCGGTGGACAAGGCGGTGGAGCTGTAAAACTTACAGTTGCTGGAATTACTACAATTAATGGCACGATCACTGCTAATGGTACAAGTGGATCTTGTAGTAATGGAGATTGTTCAGGCGGAGGCTCTGGAGGTTCTGTTTGGATCACAACTGGAACATTTACCGGAACTGGAACTATTAGGGCTAATGGAGGAGGTGCTGGGAATTGGGATAGAGATGGTGGTGGTGGTGGTGGTGGAAGAATTGCCCTGCACTACACCACTGATAGTTCAGTTCTGACTAGTTTAACAGCAAAAGGTGCTAGGCCGGACGGGTCTGCAATGTATGGTGGAGCAGGTACAATTTACAAAAAAGCTGCAAGTGCAGCCAATGGTGACTATATTATTAGCAATGAAGAGACCTCCTGGAGCACAGATATTAATACCGTGGCTATCACGCCTCTAAATAATGGGCTAACAGTTGATAATATAACCATATCCAAATGGGCTAGAGTTGATCTAACAGACACTCTTACCGTTATTAATAATCTTAATCTAACTAATAACGCACATCTAAAAGTTGTAAACCAACTGATAACAAATAATCTAAATCTCTCAACTTCCGGTTGGTTATACAATGAATTAACAGGAACTACTACATATAATAATCTTTCCTGGACTGGAGCATTAATAACTGACAATGGAGGGACTTTTGCCTTATTAAGTAGTGGTGGACCATTACTGGTTCCTGCGACCTCTACTTTGTATGCAAATAAACCAAGGACTTTTAGTGATATTAATATTAGTGGGACTCTCAGTCATTATTCCAATACGAATGAAGCTACATATAAAATAAATCTAGTTTCTACAGGAGATTTCCTTCTGGCTGGAACAGGCGTTATTAATGTTGACGCTAGAGGATACACATCTGGTAACGGTCCTGGAGCTGGTGCCGGTGGATGGGGTGGAACAGGTGGAGGAGGTTATGGTGGTAAGGGAGGAAATGGCCAAAATGGACTTTTAGGAGGTCCAGCTTATGGTGATGAATACGCCCCCGACTGGTTAGGAAGTGCAGGCGGCCACTATTATACTGCCGGCTCGGGAGGTGGCGCTGTAAAAATAGCTGCTTCAGGAACCAGTACCATAAATGGGACCATTACCGCTAATGGAGGCGGTCCGTCATGTGGTAATGGAGACTGTTCAGGCGGTGGTGCTGGAGGATCAATCTGGATTGTAACTGATATTTTGGCTGGAAATGGAATTATTCGATCAAATGGAGCTGCAGGAGGTAACTGGGATAGAGATGGAGGTGGTGGAGCTGGAGGAAGAATTGCTTTCTACTATACTATAAACAATTCAGCCTTTACCTCTACGACTGTTAATGGCGCAGCTGGAGGTCCTAGCGCTTATCCAGGTGCTAATGGTACTATCTTTTTTGGAGGTAAGTCAGCAGATCCTATAAATCTTAAGCAATATAAATTAGATGGTGTTACTGGGATCGCGCAAGGTGGAGGCACAAATGAGAATAGTGTCATTCTTACTTTCCAAGTTCAAGATGGTAATACTTCAGATACTCTAACACCTGAGGTAGAATTCCTACCCCTTGGTAGTGATTTTAATAATATTGCTACCAATACTGGTGATCCTGTTGTATACAATGGCTCAGCAGTCACAGCTCAAGTAAATGTGAGTGGCTTAGCCGATAATGAAGCTTATCACTGGCAAGCTAGAGCATGTGATGCCACAAACTTATGTTCAAATTGGATCTCATTTGGCAATAATCTTGAATCTGAGGCAGATATTAGGGTAGTCATGAATACCTCACCTAATGGTCCAGTTATTCCCGAATCCTCCTTCTATATAAATTCGCAATTTACAAATAATTTAAACCCAATATTAGGTTTTGTTCTTACTGATCCTAATTCCATTGATTCGGTCAAATACCGTATCCAGATCTCAGAAGATCCTACATTCTCACCACCTTTAGTTGACTATACATCTGATTTGGGAGCTCAGGGTACTAGATTTTTTACTGTCGGACAAGCAGTAGGAGACGGCACCTACAATGTGGGAAGTGAAGGTCAACAACTTGCAACTGGATCATATTACTGGAGAGTTAAAGCCATAGATGACAAGAGTGGAGAATCTGACTGGACAGTAGCCCCTGGCACACCTGCATTCAGAATCGATCTGGCAAGACCAACAAATGCTTCTAATGTCAGGATGAGGGCGTATAAAGATGCAATTAATGAATATGTGGAATCAGAAGACATTATCTGGTTTAATCGAAACGATCTGTATTTCCAATGGGATCCAGGATCTGACACCGAAGGGGTTAAAGGATACTGTCTCTATCTTGGAGCAGATTCAATGGGGGATCCGGCTCAGCAAAAAGGGCTTCTGGGTTCTTCTCCTATTAGTACTACAGGTTCAAATTGTCAATTCATCACCGATAACACCGAGATCGATTTTTCTAATAGTGCTTATCGAGGGACTGAATGGTTAAGCTCCAGTCTTGATAAATACTATTTCAAAGTAAAGACAATCGATATCGCCAACAATACCTATGAGGGTCCTGAAGTAAGCAATTTCATTTCCTTTAACTTCGATAATACTGCACCTCAAAATGTGACAGCCATCTCAGCAGCCAGTGGAACATTCTCTAATACGGCAGATATGTTCTTCACCTGGTCAATGGGAGAGGGGCATGGTGGAAGTGATGATCATTCAGGTTTACTGGGATTCCAATATGCTTTAAACAGCAGAAGCCAATGGTATGGAGATAATATAGATCCTTTTACTAGTTTGCCTTTCTCACTATTAACCAGAACTCAGCCTGTATATCTACCGAGTGAAGTTCAATCATTAGTACAATTGGGGCAAAACACAATATATTTCAGAGTTCTGGACACTGCTGGTAATGTATCAGAATTGAGAACCGCCTTCATAGCCTATGGAGGAGAGGCTCCCAAATTCTCTCAAGGGGAAGAGGTCTATGTCATTCCTACGCAAAATACTATTAACAGATTTGCTTTTGAATGGCTACCAGCTATCCCTTCAGAAGGCAAC
>Ga0172375_10011883_pt1 | contig 10994 bp, 10 predicted proteins | sample LakKiv1m_FD_114537 | JGI IMG/M metagenome (GOLD analysis project Ga0172375, IMG submission 114537) | Freshwater microbial communities from Kabuno Bay, South-Kivu, Congo - kab_092012_11.1m | ecosystem: Environmental > Aquatic > Freshwater > Lake | place: Democratic Republic of the Congo... | reverse complement strand
GGCCTTCCTGCAGCAGCAATATTCGGACGTGGCGAATGTTAACAATGATGGCAGCGATAGCGCGTGTACTGGGGCGCCGCCGTCTACGCGCGGTCAATCCAATTGCGTCATTTTGGGTAAATACATCATCCCCACGGACAACAAGACACTACAGGTAGAAACGGTCATAGGTACGATTCCATCGACTAGTTCCGGTACTAATGACATATCGGCATTTATAGACTATAAAATCAAAACATCATCGATGGGTAGCGACAAGTACGATGTAGATTGGGGGGCTTCCATGGACTTAGCAAGTGGCGCCTCGGTCAGCCCACCCGACGGCTTCTCGATACTGATTCTTCGTTCGCCTACCAGCGGGGTGATTAGGACTTTTGTCGATAACAACCATGTAATAAATGACAGCTTAATTCAGACCTTATTAACCTCAACTGCTATTAATAACGATGCCAAGATTTGCGTTAATTCCAACGGTCTATTTACGGGTGTCAAGATGGCGGTATACATCCAAAAAAATGCGACCAGTTCCGGCGGCGTAATATTGCTAGGAGACAATAGCGGATGCAAATAAACGGACACGTAAACAAGCGCGGCGATACATTAATAGAGGTGTTGTTTGCCGTGACGGTATTCAGCCTGGTCGTCGTAGGAGCATTATCAATCATGAATCAGGGGACGGACTCTGCCCAAAGAGCGCTCGAAATTACATTGGTTCGTGAACAAATTGATGCCCAGGCCGAGACACTGCGCTTCTTGAATGCTTCATATATCGAGTCGCCGGGTAGCGACCAAGGGAAACTATGGTCTGATATGAGCAAAACAATTATTCCGGGTGGGAGTGCGTCTGACTTTGTAGGGGGACAGGCTTGTCCAACGATTCGTGCCAATAGTATGATAATGAACACCAAAACAGCGGAATTCGATACCGGTAAATATACGCCGGCTCCAGTCTATTCACGAGTTACTTTCACAGGTAATCAAGTCAAAGCCGCCGAGGGCATATGGATCGAAGCCGTCAAAGCGACAATTCCCATTGGACAAAACCAAGACAATGCCGATTATATAGATTTCCATATTAGGGCGTGCTGGGATAGTCCAGGCCAGTCCGAACCGGTAACATTAGGGACGATCGTGAGGCTGTATGAGCCAAAATAACAAAAATGGCTTTACACTTGTCGAGTTAATGTTGGCGATGGCTTTCGTATCGGCGCTTTTGTTGGCGATTGCCATGACGGTTATTCAAATAGGCAACATATATAACCGAGGCATTACATATAAAAGCGTTAACCAAGCCGGTAGCGCCCTAGCCAGCGAGCTTCAGCGCGGCATTAACGGTAGCTCGCCATTCGATATCAGCACTAATGGTAACGGTGAGGGAGCTCACTATGTGACGAAGTCATGGGGAGGGCGTCTTTGCTTGGGGCAGTATAGCTATATCTGGAATTATGGGACTGCGACCGACAATGCGTACTCTGATCCTTCCGAGCCAATAATAAAGTTTATAAAGGCACTGGATCCAAACTCGTCTTATTGTTCGAATCCGTCTGGGAAAATATCAGCCAAAGACGCGGTCGAGATACTTGATGTCGGTCAAAGTCAACTGGCCATATATAACTTTTCGATTTTGTCCGATCCTAAGGCTTATGACTCCAGAACCGGCCAAAGGCTTTACGATATAAGCTTTCTGGTGGGGACAAACGATCAAAAGGCATTGAATTATGATAAAACCGCGTGTCTTGCTCCGAGCGATATTAATTCTGATATTAACTATTGTGCCGTAAACCAATTTGACATAGTTGCTCGGGCGGGTAATATATCAGACTAATTTAGTGTATGATTAAAAGGGAGTAAAGCACATGCAAGAACAAACAAGGCAAAAAGGGGCAGTCTCTCTATTCGTGGTTATATTCGCGGCTCTTCTGATTACAGTGGTAACCGTTAGTTTCATACGCATCATGATCCAAAACCAACAACAGGCCACGGCTGTTGATTTGTCGCAAAGCGCCTATGACTCAGCCCAGGTTGGCGTAGAGGATGCAAAACGGGCGCTGGTAAAGTATCAGAATATTTGTAATAGCGGTGGCGACTGCGCCAAGGCGAAAGCTGATATTGATTCATCGACATGTAACGCTGCCGTCGAGACGCTATCTGATGTCAAGCCACAGTCACCAGGGGGCGAGATTGAAGTGCAGACCAGCGGGTCAAAATCCAACACCCTTGACCAGGCTTATACTTGTGTAACAATTAAAACCCAAACCGATGATTACGTTGGCCGACTAAATGAAGACACCAGTCAAACCATACCACTTGTGGGTGTCGGTGATTTTGATCAAGTAAAAATTGAATGGTTTAGCGCGAAAGACCTGCAGGGAAGTACTAGTGTGGGTGGGCTAGGATCCTCTAGTGAGCTTCCGCTATATAGCCGAGATAGTTGGTCAAAAAGGCCATCGCTAATGCGAGCCCAATTAATAGAATATAAAACTTCGGGGTTTATGCTATCTGATCTAGATGGTGGTGGCAGTGGAGGCGCGACCAGTAACGCCCTATTCTTGTACCCATCACTCAATTTAGGCACATCAAGCTTTTCGAGTAATACAAGAGTCAAGCCGACCGATCCGTCATATAATACCCCTGTCCCAACGCAGTGCAAGGATGATTTAAGTGACGGTGGTTATGCCTGTTCTGATACGCTCAACCTGGTAACAAAAGTCGATGCCGGCCACAAGGCATATCTGGTACTTAAGCCTTTTTATAAAAGCACTGATTTTAGGGTAACATTAATTGATAGCAGCAAGGCCGAGACCCCGATAAAATTTGACAATGTGCAACCGGCGGTTGATTCGACGGGACGTGCCAACGATTTGTTCAGGCGAGTACAGGCTAGGGTAATGGGACCTCCGTCACTTCAACCCGAGATGATTATTAAAGGTAATTTATGCAAGAATTTCGCAGTTACGGACACAACTCGTATAGATCTTAGCCCGGCCTGTACTCCATAAATAATTTATTCCGACGTATCGCTGTGGAACTTTTCGTATATTTCTTTTAGATGCTGATCGGTGACATGCGTATAGACCTGTGTGGTGCTAATATTGCTATGTCCTAACATTGCCTGTACGCTGCGAATATCCGCCCCGTTCATCAACAGGTCGGTGGCAAAACTATGTCTCATGGTGTGGGGACTAACGTGTTTGGTTATGCCGGCCAGCCGCGTATATTTGTTGATTATCCTTTGAACACTTCTGGGGGTCAGTCGACGGTAATCGCCGCTGTTGGTTGCGACATTATTTTTACTATAACTAATAAAAAGAGGTGGCAAGGAGTCACTGCGCGATTTTATGTAATTTTCTACGTGTTCGGCGGCACTTTCGCTAATAAATACTGGACGGTCTTTTTGGCCCTTGCCTCTGACCATGAACTCACGCCTGGATGTGTTGATGTGATCGCGATCCAGGTTTACCAGTTCGGAAACCCGCAGACCGCTAGAAAAAAGTAGCTCAATTATAGCGCGGTCGCGCAAACCGGATTCCGAGTCCATATTAATCTGTTCTAATATTTGTTCAATCTCGTCGTAATGTAGGAATGTGACTTGTCGACGTGATATTTTCGGCAATTCAACTTTGTCAGGAGCCAAACTTTTTATGTCTCGCTTTGACAAATAACCCAGGAATCCACGCAAGGCAATAAGGTGGTAACTTTGGGTTATCGTAGACAGCTCATCGTCATTGTAATTTTTATAACGGTTCAACCAAAGTCTATATTTTCTAATCACTTCCGATGTAATTTTATCTACGGTAATGTCGTTTGTAAATTCAACGAACCTCTCTAGGTATAATTTGTAGTTTTGGGCGGTATAGGCGGATCGGCCACCCTCAACTTCTAGGTGTTCAATGTAATCCAGTATTAATTCCGACATATACATATTCTTAGCATAGCGCATAAAAAGCATAATTACACCCGCCTAGGCGATTCTGCTACAATAGGTTATAAGTAAAACCAAAGGAGAGATATGGCAAAGAAAAGTGGAATTCAAAAGACATTAATTATTTTCAAGCCTGATGCGGTTCAGCGTGGGCTCGTAGGTGAGATTCTTGCTCGCTTTGAAAAAGTGGGTCTAAAAATTGTCGGTGCCAAAATGATAGCGCCAACCAAGGATCAATACTATGACCATTATGAAAATATTGGCAAAATGGTTTCGCGTCGTGGCGAAAAAGCCTTTAGTGTAACCTTGGATTTCATGCTGCAGGGACCGGTAATTGCTATGGTATTAGAGGGGATTGATGCCGTAGAGCTGGTTCGCAAAATGGTTGGCGCAACTGAGCCAAAATCTGCCAGTGTTGGTACGATTCGGGGCGACTATTCTCATATAGGTTTTGAATATGCTGACATTATGGGTAAGTCTACCGCTAACTTAATTCATGCCAGCGGAGATACTGACGATGCCGAGAAAGAAGTTGACTACTGGTTCTCAGATAGCGAACTGCATGAATACAAGCTTCTTCACGAAAAGTTCACAAGATAAAACCTGCAGCGTTTCTGTTACAATAGCTATCAGGGAATGCCTCGGTAGCTCAATTGGATAGAGCAGATCCGTCCTAAGGATAAGGTTGTAGGTTCGATTCCTGCCCGGGGTACCATCCTCCGTCGCCCACTAGGCCATGGAGGATGCATTACGAAGCCTTGGCGAAGTAATGCGGTAAAATGGGTATGGGTATGGTAGAAAAAGAAAATAAATCTCAAAACAATCAGCAATCTTTTGACGGACAGCGCGACGGCGAGGAATTATTATTCATATTCCGCCGACATATGATTTCGATGCGCAAAGGGTTTTACATGTTATTGTTACCCCTGATAATAACGTCAATTCCACCGCTGATATGGCAGGATAACATAGAGCTATTCATACTGCCGGTTATTGGGCTTGGGGTCGGTCTGTTGATTTTTGCTTATCACTTTGTCTTGTGGTATTTCAGTATATACATCGTGACCAATCAAAGAATTAGGCAGGTTAATCAAAAAGGGTTTTTTGGCAGGGAAGTCATTGACCTGAAGCTATCCAAAATTCAGAGCATAAGCTATAATATACCAGGGTTTAGTGGTGATGTTTTTCACTTTGGAACTTTAGTGATACATACTTATGTAGGTGATTTGGTAATACACCATGTCGAACATCCGGCTAAAATCTACAATAAACTACAAGACGCCGTTGACAAATCAGTCGACGGGCAGGAACCAAATGAAGAAGTTAGTTAATAAAATTCGCAGACGCAAGACATCTCCACCTCCGACTCGGATAACCAGCGAGACGATCGAGCAGCACCGAGAGCATATTTTGGCAGGTGGCCGAAAATTTAAATATCCTGTTCAATATGCCAAGCACAGGCTAGTTTTTAATGCTATCATCATTGCCGCTGCCGCATTCGTACTGGCTATAATAATCGGTTGGTGGCAACTGTATCCAGCGCAAAATACTAGCGAGTTCATGTATCGTGTTACCAAAGTCATACCAGCACCGGTGGCTTTCGTCGATGGACAGCCGGTTTTATACAGTGATTATTTGATGAAATACCTTAGCTCGATTCGTTATCTAGAGCGTAAAGAGCAGCTTAACACCAAAACCGACAGCGGGAAAAGGCAAGTCGATTACGTAAAACAAAAATCAATGCAATACGTAATAGAAAATGCCTATGCCGAGAAACTGGCGGGTCAGATGAAAATATCCGTTAGCGACAGCGAGCTTAACGCGTATCTCAAGGAGTTGCGCCAAACCAGCGCCGGTGAAATTTCGCAACAGACCAACAATGCCGTCATCCTGGATTATTACGGCTGGAGTCCATCTGAATATGACTACATAATCAAAAAAGAATTATTAAGGCAAAAGGTTTCGTATGCGATTGACAAGAATGCCCAAAACACGATAGAGGAAGCCAAGGCTAATCTGTCCAAAGATCCAGCTGCTAGTTTCAAAGATTTAGCCGCCTCACTATCAAAAAAGACCGGAATCAAGGTTACTTATGGAACGTCGGGTTGGGTGCCGAAAACCAATCAGGATGGTGGCATGGCTCCGGCGGCGACAAAGCTGAACAAACAAGCCGTTTCAGGTGTCATAAAATCAACCACAGGTGATGGCTATTATATTGTCAGGCTTCTTGATACTCGGGATAGTCAGGTCAGTTACGAATATATTCATGTTCCACTGAATAAATTTAGCGATTCTTTAAACAAACTTATCAAAGACGGCAAGATCAACGAGCTGATTTCAATCCCTAAATCTAACGGCAGCTAATACCGCAGCGGGGGATAGAATGAAATTGTCGGATTATAATTACGATCTGCCCAAAGATTTGATCGCGGATGTCCCACCAAAGATTCGCGGGACATCCAGGTTGTTAGTGTTGGATAGATCCACCGGTCTAATAACAGATCGAAATTATTCTGACATAACAAAATACCTAAGACCCGGCGACGTACTCGTGTTAAACAACACAAAAGTAATCAAGGCACGGATAAACGCCATCAACAGTAGTGGCGCAAGGCGTGAGTTGTTGATACTCGAAAAACATAGCTATGACAAGGATTGGTACCGCCACAGAGTTTTATATCGAGGGAAGTTAAATCAGGGTGAAGAACTGTATGTAAATGATATCAAACTGGTAGTAGACGATATCCAAGACGGCGGTATTGCAATCATAAAAAGTGACACAGACATCTTGGGGCTAGCAGACAAATATGGTGAGGTTCCATTGCCTCCGTATATGCACCGCAAGGCTACTCCGCTTGATATTAACCGTTATCAAACCGTTTGGGGTAGTGATAGGGGGTCGGTCGCGGCTCCGACGGCGAGTCTTAATATGACAGATGATATTTTGACAACATTAAAAGATAAAGGGGTAATAGTTGTATATTTGACATTACATGTCGGTTTGGGGACCTTTTTACCAATCAGGACGGATAGTGTCGAGGATCATCACATGCACCAAGAGTATTTTCAAATCCCACAAAATACAGTGCGGGTCGTTCAGAATGCCAAGAACGCAGGTAGACGAATTATCGCGCTTGGCACTACCGTGGCCAGAGCGCTAGAATATTCGGCCGAGGAGTTAAAAAAGAGTCCATCAGATTTATCCGGTGAGGCTGATATATTTATTTATCCAGGCTATGATTTCAAGGTTATTGACGGGCTCATCACTAATTTTCATGCGCCGAAAAGCACGGTTCTGATGTTAACGGCCGCATTCGCTGGTTGGGACAAGCTCTTGCCGGCTTACCAACACGCTATAACAAATAAATACAGCTTTCTTAGTTATGGTGACTCAATGTTTATATCTTAAGGCAAAACGGGCTATCAGGCCGTACTGTCCTGACGGCTATCTTTTGCTGGTATCATAGTTACATGAAAGAGAATTCGTTTGTTTTTCGGGTCCACCAAAAACTTGATGGAACACTGGCGCGAACCGGGGAAATAATAACACCGCATGGCACGATTAAAACGCCAGCCTTTATTGTGGGCGGGACGCAGGCGACAGTAAAGACTTTAACCACCGAAGAGGTTATTGAATTAGGGGGCCAGTCCGTTCTAGTGAATGCGTATCATCTGATGTTGCGGCCTGGCGCTGATGTTATTAAAGCAGCCAGTGGTGTCCACAAATTTATGAACTTTCCAGGTCCGATTTTTTCTGACAGTGGCGGTTTCCAGGTTTTCTCGCTGGGAATGGCCTATAAAAAGGGTATTGACGCTACAAGTCACAGCGAAAAGGGTGATGCGTCTATGGCTGTTCATTCAAAATCACAACTAACCAAGGTAACTGATGAAGGGGTTCATTTTAGATCACACCTGGATGGCAACAAGCTGTTCATGACCCCTGAATCGTCGATGGAATTACAACACAATATTGGTGCCGATATCCATATGTGCTTTGATGAACTTACCTCGCCCCTGGCCGGAGAAAAATATATCAGAGAGGCGATGGATAGAACTCACGAGTGGGCTAAAAGGTGTTACAAAAAACACAACGAGCTAAACGACAAACACTTTAAACAAGACGAAAAGTTGCAGGCTTTGTATGGCGTGGTGCAAGGGGCCAGGGAAAAATCGCTTCGACAAGAAAGCGCGCGTTATTTAAGCGAAATCGACTTTGACGGGTTTGGTATCGGCGGCGTATTCGAACCGGAAGAGATTTCTAAAACCGTCAAATGGGTCTGCAAGATTTTGCCAGGGGACAAACCACGACACTTATTGGGTATGGGGGCTCAACCAGCTGACTTATTCCTAGGTGTTGAATATGGAATTGATACTTTTGACTGTGTCGCGCCAACCAGGCAGGCGCGAAACGGGGCACTTTTTACGCTGGACGGTCGAATAAATATTATGAATGCCAAATACAAGAAAGATTTTGGACCGATTGACGATGAATGCGACTGCTATACCTGTAAAAACTACAGTCGGGCATATGTCCATCACTTACAGAAAGCGGGTGAAACGCTCGGCCTTACGTTAGCCAGTATACACAACGAGCGTTTCGTGGTTCGAACGGTCGACAGTATCAGAGAGAGTATTGAAAGTCGTAGTTTTTTTGACTATAAAAAGTCGTTTTTAGAGCGGTATTATGGCGAGAGAGAAGCTGAGAAGTATTTTTAGTGCGACAGGCTCGACCGGATTATCGCACCGCCTATGGCGGTGCTCCTCCGCTCATTTGCGAAAAAATGTTCGCCGGACGGCGAAACACTTTTTCGCGTTATTCACTACGCGACCCGGCGACCTGGCGCTTTGCCTTTGGCAAATCGCGATCGCCGGGTCGAATCCGGTACAAACTCAACAATAAAAATAGTCCACCTGATGGTGAACGATTTTTATTGGCGGGACATCGAGTCCGATTTTCGAACAATCAACCAGTATAATAATGTATAATCATAAGTAATATGTCCAAGCAACTAGATAATATATCTACTAAATACCACATACAATCTACCAACTACCAACATGGCTTTACCATCGTCGAACTATTAGTCGTCATCGTTGTCATCGGCATCCTGGCGGCCATTACCATAGTAACCTATGGTACTGTCTCACAACGAGCCATTAGCGCTTCATTACAATCAGACCTAGCTAATGATGTCGTTCAACTTAAAGCCTTCCAAATCCAAAACGGAGTCTATCCAACTAGCGTAACTGACTGTCCAACGCCGTCTAATCCAGCTATCACCATCTGCCTTAAGAATAGTCCTGGTAACACGATTGTTGGCTATTCAGCTAACCCTAACCCCAGCTCACCTAGCTTTTATCTAGTTAACCAAAATGGCAGTAGTGCCTACAGCATTACTGATACTACCAAGCCTAAACTAGCTAACACCACCCAACCCAACACCACACCAGGCGCTATATTAGAACTACATGCCGCCAAAGCTAACAATGGACTCTCCCAAGGCATCAACTCCCCACTAACCACTACCTGGAAAGATACATCAGGAAACAACAATGATGGAACGCTAACTAACTTTGGTAGCCAGACACCATGGGGAGGTAGTGGAACGAGTGGGGATCCTGCTTATTTGTCGCGGCCGAGCGACAGTGGAAATGTTACGGTAGCTGGCAGTAGTAGTTTTAAAACTGCAACATTTACGGCGGAGCAGTGGGTTTGGAACGCTGCTAACGACACAACATATCGTCCCTTTTTAGACTATGAGTACGTTTCCAGCAGTTCTACATATGGATTTATTATTATGAGATATTCTACGGCTTGGTATGGAGTGTTGGGTGCGTATGTTGGTAAATCAAACTCGATAGGATGGTCTTATCTGGCGTGGCCAAGCGATTCTGCGCCAACAGAAAGCTGGACTCACGTTATTCTCGTTTACGACGGGTCTTATGGTGATGTGTATATTAATAATGTTCGCAAGGCACATACAGCTTTTACTTATGCGCCTATGCCTGATTCAAATAATGCCAATATGTATGTTAATGGTAGCTCATACCCCGGTTCTCGCGTAGCGGTTACTCGCATCTACCCCTTCGCCCTCACGGCCACCCAAATCACAGCCAACTATAATGCTGGAACAGGTTGGTAAGTAAAAATGATGAAAAGAAGTAATAGGCAAGCTTTCATTATCACCAACCCCTCCGCCTTCCCCCATTCGACTCCGCTCAGGGTTTCAACCCCTTCTCGTTCGTTCAGGGCTTTCACCCCACTCCGCCAAAGGCTTCGTAAGGTTAAGGCGGCTTCACCGGCCTTTACCATCGTCGAACTATTAGTCGTCATCGTTGTCATCGGCATCCTGGCGGCCATTACCATAGTCGCCTATAGTGGCATTACCGGTAAAGCCACTCTCAGTGCCATACAGTCAGATCTAACAAACGCTGCGACACAGCTGAAGCTATATCAATTTGATCACGGTGCATTCCCGACTGATCTTGATGGCAATAACTGCCCGGTTGGACCGGAGGACAACAACTACTGTCTAAAAGCCAGTAACGGTAACACACTGTCATATAACTCAGTAGCACCCAAAACCTTCCACCTGACCGCCACAAAAGGCAATACCAGTTACTCAGTCACAGATAACACACCACCCACCATTGCCACAACTGTCACCGGCTCCGGTGTCGGTTCAGCCTGTCCTACCGGCTTCATACCGGTACCGGGCAGTGGTACCTACGGCACAAATGACTTCTGTGTCATGAAGTACGAAGCCAAAGCCGACAATGGCAGTGGCGTCGGCGATACCGCCCAAGACACCGGCCGCCATACTTGGCCGGCTAACACCTACCCGATTTCCGCCACCAGAAAGCTGGTTTCAACCCCTGGGGGCTATCCCGTAGCTAACATATCCCAAACCACAGCCCTAAGCGCGGTCAATACCAACAACTACGTCACCGACTGCTCCTCCGGTTGCCATCTAATCACCGAAGCCGAATGGATGACTATCGCTCAGAACGTCCTAAGCGTTGCTAGTAACTGGAGTAGTGGCACTGTAGGCACAGGCTATATCTATTCCGG
>Ga0172375_10011880_pt1 | contig 10996 bp, 11 predicted proteins | sample LakKiv1m_FD_114537 | JGI IMG/M metagenome (GOLD analysis project Ga0172375, IMG submission 114537) | Freshwater microbial communities from Kabuno Bay, South-Kivu, Congo - kab_092012_11.1m | ecosystem: Environmental > Aquatic > Freshwater > Lake | place: Democratic Republic of the Congo... | reverse complement strand
GCTCCACATCGAAAGAAAAACCGGGCAGGAGCTCATGGGGAACATTTACAGGGGCAGGGTGGTGCGGGTCCTGCCGGGAATGCAGGCCGCGTTCGTGGACATAGGGCTTGAGAGAAGCGCGTTTCTCTATGTATCCGACGTTCACCAGGATCTCCTGGAACTGGAGCAGATGATGCTGGGCAACAGCGACGAACCGGAGGCGGACCTGTCCCAGGACCTGGAAGACACGGCGGCAGAGCATGGGAAAGGCATCTCGCTCAACATCGAGGACCTGCTGCGCGAAGGACAGGACATTATGGTCCAAATCGCCAAGGAGCCGATCGGGACCAAGGGAGCTCGCCTGACGTCTCACATTTCTTTGCCCGGCAGGCATCTGGTGCTGATGCCCAACGTGGACCACATCGGCATCTCCCGCAAAATCGAAGACCCCGTGGAAAGAGAGAGATTGAAAAGCCTGGTGCAAGAGATCCGGCAGGACAATCTCGGGTTCATTGTGAGAACGGCGAGCGAGGGTGCCGAGAAGAATAAGCTGAAGTCTGAAATGGATTTTCTCCAAAAGCTCTGGGTGAGCATCCAGGAAAAAATGGCCAAGCACACTTCTCCGTGGCTTCTCTACAAGGACCTGAGCGTTTCGCTCCGATCCGTCCGGGATCTCTTCACTCGCGAGGTCGATCGTCTGGTGATCGATTCGAAAGAGGAATACGGCGCTATCATGGAATTCATTGAGACTTTTGTCCCTGCGCTGAAATACTCCGTCGAGTTCTATGAAGGGCCTGAGCCTATTTTTGATTTCTACGGCATCGAGATGGAGCTTTCCAGGGCCCTGGAAAAAAAGATATGGCTCAAGTCCGGAGGCTACATTGTTATCGAGCTCACCGAGGCTCTGACCGCGATCGATGTCAACACGGGGAGCTATGTGGGCACTCGAAACCTGGAGGAAACCATCCTCAAAACCAACCTCGAAGCGGTCAAGGAAATCGCCTACCAGCTGCGCTTGAGGAACCTGGGGGGCCTGATCGTCATCGATTTCATCGACATGGAGAAGAAATCCAACAGGGAAAAGGTGTTTACCACGCTGAAAGAAGCCCTGACCAAAGACAGGGCCAAGACCCACGTGCTGAAAATGTCGGAACTGGGTTTGATCGAAATGACCAGGAAGAGAACCCGAGAAAACCTGAACCGGTTCTTGAGCGAACCCTGCTTCTATTGTGAGGGCAGGGGATCCTTGAAAACGAAGAGAACCATCTGCTACGAAGTGCTCCGGGACCTGGAAAGGGAAACGACGCTCACGGGTCAGGCCAGCCAGGTCCTGGTCCATGTGCATCCTGATATTGCCCGTGTGCTCAAGGAGGAAGAGCAGCAATCCGTGATTGATTTGGAGAGGAGAATTAACAGACGGGTGATTATCCTGGAAAAAGAAAACCTCCACATTGAACAGTACGAAATCTCCACTTGATAGGGAGGGTTGGAGCAAAGGAGAACTGTTTTTCAATTGACATGATTCAACTATTTTGATAAAAATTAGATATTTTTTATAAATATACGTATGTTTTCGTTATAAATGGTTAAAACAAGCCTGAGCCTGAACTCTCTTCTTGCCGGTGTGATCACTCTTGCTTTCATAGGGCTCGCCTACTATTCCCCTCCCTTTATGGAGCAGGCGGAGAGAATCTCGTATGACACCATGACGAGGTTGGCTTTGCCTGACACACCTGTTGACCAGCGAATCCTCCTTATAGAGATCGACCAAAAGAGCCTTGACAAGCTGGGGTCGTGGCCTTGGCCCCGCGATATGATCAGCCGGATGGTTCTTCTGGCCAAAGGCAGTGGAGCCAAGGTCATCGGCCTGAATGTTCCGTTGCTGGACGAGGAGAAGAACACAGGGCCTCGGGAGATGAAGGCCTTGAGAGAAACCCTGTCAGCCTATGCTCTCAGCCGGCGAGACGACGCGCTGTCTGAATGGGTGCAGGAGACCCTGACGGAGAGAGAAGAAAAGGCAGACCATGATCTGGGGCTCGTGGAAGCCGTCAAGGAAGCGGACAACGTGATTCTGCCGGCAATGACCCGCCTGCCCGCAGGGCAAGCGAAAGGGAAAAAGAGCCAGGGCAGCCTCCTTTCGACCAATCTCTTGAGCGCGAAGGATCCTCTTTCGGCCTCCGCATGGCCAGGAGCAGGACAGGAACTCCATCTTCCTTTCGAGGGACTGGCCGAGGTAGCTGCGGGCTTCGGCCATGATGAGTTTCTGAGAGGGCAACCGACCGAAGGCGTGGCCTTGCCTCTCTACACTAACTGGAGTGGATCTGCTGTGCCTTCCTATGCTCTCCGCTTGGCCCTCGCCTACTGGGAACAGGCTCCTGCCAAAGCAGTGGTGGAGGGTAACCATCTCCGGTTGAGAGGAGAGACGATTCCTCTTTGGGAAGGGAAACTGCTGGTCAAGTTCATCCGGGGGTTCTCCGGACTTGAGAGGGTTTCTTTTTCAGAGGTCTTGGAGGGACAGAAAAGGCCGGCCATGAAGGGGAAAATCGCTCTCATTGGGACGAATTTCGGGGATAGCCGCAGCACCCTCAGGACCCCTTTATCTTCGACCACTTCCGAAGACTGCTTTAACGGCTTTGTTCTGGACAATCTTCTCAACCAGCGCCATGTCTCCAGACCGGCCTTCATGGTTTTCGTTGAAATGGGCGCCCTTTTGCTGCTTGGCCTGGTGGGGGCTTTGCTCTTTCCCAGGATTGGCCAGATCTCCAGACTGGTTGTCACTCTCGCAGTTGCCGCCGCTATAGCAGGAACCGCATTCTTGCTCTTGGCAAGGTGGGAACTGTGGTTCAGAATGAGCTACCTGCTCATGGGCTTTCTCGTGATTGATGCAGCCGTGTCCGTGAGCCAGTTCTTTTTCAGGGTAAAGACGTCGAGGGAATCCATTGAGACCAATCGGCTCCTGGGGCTCAATTTCCAGAGCCAGGGGCTTCTTGATCTCGCTCTTGAGAAATTCACGAGGCTGCCTCCGGACCCGGAGACCAAGGACTTGATTTACAATCTGGGACTCGAGTATGAGCAGAAGCGGCTGATCAATAAAGCGCTTTCCGTTTACGAGTATGTGAACCGGGGAGGAGGTTTTCGAGATCTCGATACGAGAATCGCCAAACTCAAGGAGGTGGACAGGTCCTCGACCATAGGAAGTCACCTGAGAGGCCGAGAGCCGAGCGTGCTGGAAGAAGCGCCTGCCGAGGAACTGACCCGTATTGGACGCTACGAGATCCAGGAGGTGCTGGGAAGAGGTTCCATGGGGCTGGTGTACAAGGCCCTTGATCCGAAGATCAACCGGTTGCTGGCCATCAAAACGATCCGGTTTTCCGATGAGTTTGATGAGGATGTGATCCAGGAAATCAAAGAGCGATTCTTCAGAGAGGCGGAAATTGCAGGTCAGCTCTCTCATCCCTGCATCGTGACCATCCACGATATGGGTGAGGACCAGGATCTGACATTCATGGCCATGGAGTACCTGGAAGGGGAAAATCTGGAGAAATTCATCAGCAAGAAAAATCTCCTGCCTCTGAGAAAGGTGCTCTCTGTGGTGGCCAGCGTCGCAGATGCCCTGGAGTTTGCACACCGGGCAGACGTGATCCACCGCGACATCAAACCGGCCAACATCATGCTCCTCAAGACAGGCGGCGTGAAGGTTACGGATTTCGGAATCGCCAAGGCCATATCGTCATCCAGAACGCGAACAGGGGTCATCCTGGGCACGCCGAACTACATGTCGCCCGAGCAAATCATGGGACAGAAGATAGATCCCCGTTCAGACCTCTTTTCCCTCGGGGTCGTCTTTTACCAGCTCCTGGCCGGCGAACTCCCCTTCCAGGGAGACAACCTGAGCAGCTTGCTCTACCAGATCACTCAGGTGAAGCAACCGGCCTTACGAAGTTTCAACCCCAAGATCCCTGTGGCCTGCGAGCAGATCGTCGACAAGGCCCTGGCCAAGAACCTGGACGAACGATTTCAAACAGCCGGTCAAATGGCAAAGCTCTTGAGGCTTCTTGCCCTGAAAGTGGATCAGAAGCAGAAAATGAAAATGGCGGAGAAAGGAAGTGCGCCGAAGACTTGAAAGCGGGCTGAGTCAGAAGAGAGAATGAAGCAACCTGTTGGATTTCAAAAAGGATCGGAGCTGATTTGCTGATTAAATCTTCTGGAATGACGGACGTGGGCCTTCAGCGGGAAGGAAACGAGGACTCTTTTTCCGTTCAGGACACCTTTGGCTTTTACATGGTTGCCGACGGCATGGGAGGTCATCTGGCCGGTGAAGTGGCCAGCCGGGTCGCTGTCGAGATCATGACCAAGAGCTTCAGCAAATGGATGGAGTCCCAGTCTCCTCCCGAAGAAATCTTCGGATTTCCCGATGAGTCCCTGAGCAGGGAAGGGAATTACGTCCTGGGGAGCATACGACTGGCAAACCGGGTCATCTATGAAATGGCCAGCGAATACGAGCAGTACAACGGAATGGGAACAACCATTGTCAGCTTGCTGGTCGGTCCAGGTCGCGTTGTGGCTGCCAATGTGGGAGACAGCCGGATGTACCTGGTGAGGGACAAGCGCATCGAGAGGATGTCAAAAGATCACACCATCGTTGCCGAGCACGTGGAAATGGGCGTCATGAGTGAAAAGGAGGCGGCACGATCCCCTCTCCGGCATATTCTGACCCGGAACCTGGGGTCTTCTGAAAACGTGGATGCCGAAGTCTTCGAAATTGAACCTTCAAGCGAAGATCTCTTTATTCTGTGTTCCGACGGCCTCACAGACCTCGTGGCGGACGAAGAGATCCTCAAAGCCGCGCTGAAAGAGCCGGACCCGCAACGGCTCAACCGAAGACTGATTGATCTGGCTCTTGAGCGCGGGGCTCATGACAATACAACGGTGGTCGCGGTGTTTCTTGATCAGGTGGAGAAAAAGCGGCGATCCGCCCTGGGAAGAGTCGGGTGGCTGGCGGCAGATGCCCTTTCAGGGATGAATCGAATAAAGAGGAAGCTTGGGCTTTAGATTTAATTAATCTTGCTATCTTAACGAAGATTTGGATAAAATATATAGACAGGGTGTTCAAGAACGGGGGAAAAATCATGGCCAAGCTGATCCTAACCTTCAATAAACAGGTGATCAAGGAGTATCCTTTTGTCAAAGACAGCATCACCATGGGCCGCCAAGAGGACAACACCATCGTCATTGACAACCTGGCCGTATCCGGGTATCACGCCAAAATCGACAAGGTCGGGGGCGAGTATTTTCTGACGGATTTGCAGAGCACGAACGGCACCTTCGTGAATGACCAGAAGGTCCTCTCTCACAAGCTCTCTCACGGGGACAATATTGTCATCGGCAAGCACGTGATCCTCTTTGTTGCAACGGAAAAAGAAAAGATCGAGGGGGAAGGGAAGGACAAGAAGGTGCCGCTGGACAAGACCATGCTGCTGGACACGGCAAAACAGAGAGAGCTCCTCGCCAGGCAAAAAGTCGCGTCTTCGACCGCGAAGATCCCCCAGAAGATTGGGGTCATCAGTTTTATCGATGATTCGGGTCTTGGGGAAATCGAGCTTTCAAAAAAGCTGACCAAGATGGGGAAAGGAGCGACCTCTGAAATCAAGCTGTCAGGGATCTTCATGGGGGCAACGGCTGCGACGATCAGCCGCAGGCCGTCGGGTTATGCCATCAGCTTTGCGGGCGGAATGACGAAGTTGAAAGTGAACGGGACGGTCGTCAAGGGCAGTGTTCCCCTGAACGATTTTGATACGATCGAACTTGGGTCCTACAAGTTCCAGTTCTACCAGAAGGAAGTCAAAAGCTCTTAGCAGGTCCTGCTGGACCGAAATCTTTCAAAGGGTTGAGTCCTTGTCGAAGAGGCCGCTGCCAGGTGATCACTCCTCAGCGCTGCTTCTTCTTTTCTTCTTGAACTCCGCCAGAACATCCTCAATCTGCTGCTTCGTGAAGGTTTTGCCGCATTTTGTGCACTGGAACGATTCATCGGTCAGCTTGTCATAAATGAGATCGTCGGAGAAGTTGACCCCATAGAATCGAATGGAGAAGCTGTGGATTCGCGTGAAGTTCTTGTTCTGGCAGCCGTCACAAAGGAAATAGTCGTGGGACACCTCCATCTCTTGCCTCCCTTCAGGTCTCCTCTTGGAAAATGATTTCTCCTTTTACTTGCTCTCAAGAAGAATGACAACGGTTTTGTGCGCCCCGAGAACCGGGTTGCCCTACCAGACCGGAATTGGGCCCAAGCCCTTGCGCCGTCGAATCGCCTCAAGCAGGCCAGCGGTTCCTGTCATCATGTGATCGCCCAGGGGCGCGCGGGCCGAACCGGCAAACGGCTCTTCTCAATGAGCCGGCGTTTAGGACCTGTGACCACAATGAGTTCATTGCGATCAAACCCGAAAGCCCTGCGCACATAAGCGCCGTGGCCTCCCTGCTGCAGGATTTTTTCGTGAACCAGTTTGCCGTCGGCAAGTTCGATGATGAGGGATTCCAGCCTCTCCAGGGCGATATCCCGGGTGTGATATTCAAAGAACCCGGTGATCTTTCCCTGCTCCAGAGCCGCTCCGAGCGTATGGGACGTGGCAAGGTCCAGCACGATGATCCTCTCTTTGGACGAGGCCAGAGGGTCCAGGGTCCCCCCGAGAATGGCGGCCATGCCGCTGTCCATGACGTAGATTTCCCGTGCAGGAAGGGCAGCAGCACTTTCGGCAATGCTCTTGAGGCGGTTGAAAGGTGCAGGGATCTCCTCTCCGCTGTAGAGAAGGGTGTGGGGAAAGGGACATCTGTCCAGATTCAATTTGAACAGGCTGTGCCGAAAATCGAGATGGGACACGCCGCGAGGAGGCATGCCGTGGTCCTGGGCGCAAACGGCAACAGCGTCAAAGGAAAGGGGCACGCCAAAACCTTCAACAAGACGCTGCAACCTGGAGATTTCAAGATCCCCGAGAGTGAGATTGGAATAGCGGCCGGTTGCCCAGAGCTTAGCGGCTTCGGTTTCATCGACCAATTCGATTCCCATGGCTTTCACTCTTTCAGGATCGTGATGGAGGGTCAGGGCAGCAGAAGGAGTCATGAGGACCTGGAATTCCCTGGCTCGCGCAACCAGGATGTCGGACACAGGACCGCCTCCCATTTCCGTGCCCCTCACAAGCAGGTTCCCCTCCAGGCGCCGGGCCTTTTCGGCCACAGTGAGTACCGGCGATCGGACGACCCCTTTGTACTGAAGCCCGGAGTCATCGTCATAGTAAAGAACGTCGAGGGTGCCTGCTCCGACATCCAGCATGAGGTATTTACCCATGGGTCGTCTCAGTGCCTCCAAAAAGGAGAAATCAAAGCGCTGCAAAGCTTAGCACTTTGTTTTCCAATGTGATAGACTAACTTGCCGAAATCAAAGCGAGTCAGAATGAAAACAGGCCGAGCGCGAGAGAAATGGCGGATCAAAGACAACCTTTTTCGGGCATAAAGGCCTTTGTCCGTGAATTCCTGGGGGGAGCCGGGCCTTTCAGCCCCATAGCCGGAGATGGCTCCAAGAGGATCTTCTGGCGATTCGGCGATTTCAAGTCCGATGTTTCCTTCATCGCCATGGAAAATGCGCCCACCGATGATTTCTCGAAGAGGGAAAACGCCGCTTACCTGCACATTGGGAGACACCTCAGGGACAAGGGGCTGCCTTTGCCTGAGATCTACCGCGCTGATCTGGACAGGGGGTGGTTCATTCTCGAAGACCTTGGTGATGTCAGTCTTCAGGCCGCGTGTGACAGGGCAGAGGAGCGAATCCCCTTGTATGCGCAGGTCGCGGAAATCCTTCTTGAGCAGCAGACCCTGGGCTCTGAAGGGTTCAACACAGCCTGGACCTGCCAGACAGAAATCTACGACCGGCAAGTGATGCGGCGTTATGAAGCGGACTACTTCAAGGAGGCGTTCCTCGGGACCTACCTCGGATTCAAGAAGGAGTGGCCCGGGCTGGAGAGCAGCTTTGATCGCCTCATGGAAGAAGCAAGCAAGGCAGAGAACCGGTTCTTCCTTCACCGCGATTTCCAGTCCAGGAACATTATGATCAAGAACAAGAAAATCGGAATCCTGGACTGGCAGGGCGGCCGCCTCGGGCCTTTGGCTTACGATCTGGCATCGCTCCTAATTGACCCCTACACAAGGCTGACGGCCTATGAAAAGGAAGCCACCTACAACAGGTACCTTGCACTGCTCCGCCGAAAACTGCCGGCGCAGGTGTCATCCTTCAAGAAGGTCTTCCCCTATCTGGCCGTCCAGAGAAATCTCCAGATCCTGGGAGCTTTCTCCTTTCTGGGCCGTGTCCGGGGAAAGACTTATTTCGAACGCTATATCCCGGGAGCCTTGAAATCCCTTCGGCACCTGCTGGAGGAAATCAAAGACAGGCGGCTGTCCGCTCTGAAGGACCTTGTGGATTCTCTTCCGGAGTCGCGCTGCGATCCGGTTAAATGAACATGTTGAGCTTGGCGCTTTTTGCGAGCTTCATGTAGCCTTCAGCGGTCATGATCTCGACGCCGTCTATGAAAGCGTCTTCGCTCAATTCCATCATGTCCACGGTCATCTTGCATCCCACGAACTTCACTCCCTCTGCCTGGGCCATGTCCATGAGGTCTTCGATGGTCGGGATTCCTGCCTTTTCAATCTTCTTCTTCATCATTCCCGTGGCCATGCTTGCCATACCCGGGATGGCGCCCATGAAACCGGGCATCTGAAACTTGATCTTCCTGGCCCACCCTTTCCGAATGGCGTTCAATCCCATAAAGGTGAAGAAGACCGTCGCCTCCATTCCCAGTCGGCGCGCGTTAATCGCCAGCAGCAGAGGAGGGTAGACCCCGTCCATCGTATCTCTGGCACAAATAAAGGTGGCCTGTTCTGCGGGTTGTGTGGTCTTTGCTTCCATTTTTTTCTCCTTTCGAATGGTTTTAGCATTTCTTGAGACAGTGGAGCACCCGAATCACCTCCGGGCTGTCCACGCCGTAGTAGACGGATTTCCCGACTTTTCGAGACTTGAGGATTCCCCTGGCCTTCATCAGGGAGAGCTGCTGGGAGGTCAGCGACTGAGAGGTGCCGAGGGATTCCTGAATTTCCCCTACGGTCATCTCACGGATCTGTAGAAGTTCTGCGATTCGGAGCCTCGTGGGGTGAGCCACGGTTTTAAGGATATCTGCTGCGCGCTGCACTTTTTCCCAGTCCAGGAGAATCGGTTTTGATTTAGGCATCTGGTGTCCTCGTGAAGTTCAACATTAATATATTAACATATTTTAATATGGCAATATATTTTGGGGCAAGTTTACTTTCTTTCGCGAAGGGGTATAATGCGTGAACATTTCAGTCGCGGAGGACGGTGATGGGCAAAAAGCACGGAGCGCAATCCGGCTTGATCGAAAGGGAGGACTCCCTTCTGGTGATCATTGACGTGCAGGAGAAGCTCTTCCCGGTGATGGCGGAGAAAGAGAAGCTTGCGAGCCAGGTGATGAAGCTGGTTCGCTTTTCAAAGATCGTGGGACTCCCCGTGATCGTGACGGAGCAGGAAAAACTTGGCCCTACCCTCCCTGAGATGAGGGGGGAACTGACTTCTGTTGCCCCTGTTCCCAAGGCGGATTTCAATTGCTTCGGGTGCGAGGCGTTCTTGAAAAGGGTCCGGGAGTCGGAGAAAACGACGCTGGTCCTGTGCGGCATTGAAGCACACATCTGCGTGGCCCAGACCGCCCTGCATGCCGCTCCGGACTACACCGTTCAAGTGGTTTCCGATGCCATTGCGTCGCGCTCGCCTGAAAACAAAAGGGTCGCGCTGGAGAGAATGGCACGAAGCGGTGTTACGATCACGTCCACGGAAATGGTCATCTACGAGATACTGAAGAGAGCAGGGACGGACACCTTCAGGAAAGTGCTCAACCTGGTTAAATGACTTGCTTTCGCCCAAGGTGCCGCTAATTCGCTGAATGCCTAGTCGAGGGATTAACGGTTTCCCCGGACTTGATCCGGGGGGAGCGGTCAGGGAAGAAGGAGGAACCGTTGCAGGACAGAAGACTTTTCGAGCCGGGAGACCTTGTGGTGAGCTTTGCAGGTGAAATCGGCCTGGTCCTTTCCCTTGAGGAATTTGAACACGCAAAAGCCCGGTTCAGGGAAGGAAGAAGACCCGGCCACTCCTTTGCTCCGGGATGCTGTGCCAATCCCGATTACGTGACTCAGGTTCCGGTTTTGTTCGAAGACGGGATGTACGACGTGATGAAGTCGATGAACATCAGGAAAAGAAGTGATGTCCCAGAGGGGAAACGGAATCGGCTTCAGAAAATGTTGGAATAGCGAAGCAGAGAAGAGATCGCTTCGCTATTCCACGATTTCCACGTTCCAGTAGAGATAGTCGCGCCAATTTTCCGGAACCTGCTTGAATCCGATGGTAATCCGGATAGCGGGAACCCAGCTTGGCCTGCTCGGTTCCCGTACCAGTCTCATGGAGGCTTCGTGGGGAGTGCGTCCGCCCTTCTTCCTGTTGCATTCCACGCAACAGGTGACGATGTTCTCCCACTGCGTCCTGCCGCCCCGCGACTTGGGGATGACATGGTCGTAGGTGAGATCCTCACTGGGATACTTGTTCCCGCAGTACTGGCACTGGTAACGGTCCCTGGCATAGATATTCTGTCTCGAGAACCGGACCGGACTCTTCGGCCGCTTGATCATTTGCAACAGCCGAACCACCGATGGAAGCTTGAGTGTGAAACTCACAGAACGAATTTCACGGTTGTACTCTTCCAAAACCTCCACCTTGCCCAGACAGAGCAGGGTGACGGCCTTCTTCCAGTCTATGACCTTGAGAGGCTCATAAGTGATGTTCAGAAGTAGCACTCGCTCCATAGGGTTAATCCTGTAGAATGTCGTTTCCGGTTTTCATTGCGTTCCAGAGGCTAAAAATAATAGAAATGAACGAAAAGTACAACAAAAAAATGCAGCTTTCCCCATATATATTAGC
>Ga0172375_10011878_pt1 | contig 10996 bp, 10 predicted proteins | sample LakKiv1m_FD_114537 | JGI IMG/M metagenome (GOLD analysis project Ga0172375, IMG submission 114537) | Freshwater microbial communities from Kabuno Bay, South-Kivu, Congo - kab_092012_11.1m | ecosystem: Environmental > Aquatic > Freshwater > Lake | place: Democratic Republic of the Congo... | reverse complement strand
TAACCATCGGTCAATACTTTAACGTTAGCTTCGAGTATAGTTTGCTTTTTCCCAAATTTATTTTGTAGGAAATAAATTGCCTGGTCAATCGGACGGTTAAACAGCCAACAAACCAAACCAAGTGCAAACATATTTTTACTTCGAACTACAGATTTATTATCAAGATCAAAACCTGCAAGACTCGCTACAGTGAGTGAAGTAAGTGGGGTTGGAAAAATTTGAATGGATTGCGAAAGTTTTAATTCTTCAAAAGGATTATCCGTTGTAAAGCCAGCTTTGTTCAAATCTGATTTTTGAAAAGAATCAGCATCAACAATAAGTACTCCATTCTTTTTAATCCCAGTTGCATTTACTTTCAAAGCGGCAGGATTCATAGCAATCATTACATCGGCATCGTCACCGGGTGTATAAATTTTAGAAGCTCCCAAGTTTACCTGAAATCCTGAAACTCCACCAAGAGTGCCTTGAGGTGCCCTTATTTCAGCAGGAAAATCCGGAAAGGTTAATATCTCATTCCCTAAAATCGCAGAAAGATTGGAGAAAAGTGTACCTGACAACTGCATACCATCTCCGGAGTCGCCGGTAAAACGAATCACCACATTTTCTGCTTCAGTTTTGTTTGTGTTAGCCATTATTCTATTTTACGATTAATTCATTTACTATTTTTTATTCAGCATTATACAACAAATTAGAACTCTGCATTGTTCGGTGTACGAGGAAAAGGAATTACATCGCGGATATTTGCCATACCGGTAACGAACAAAATTAAGCGTTCGAAGCCTAATCCAAAGCCCGAGTGAGGCGCTGTACCAAACTTACGGGTTTCCAGATACCACCAAATATCTTTGGTTGGCACGCCCATTTCTTCGGCTCTGTTTTTCAGTTTGTCAAAATCTTCTTCGCGTTGCGAACCGCCGATAATTTCACCAATTTTGGGGAATAAAACATCCATTGCACGTACCGTTTTTCCATCTTCGTTTTGCTTCATGTAAAACGATTTTATTTCTTTCGGATAATCAGTCAGAATTACCGGACATTTAAAATGTTGCTCAACTAAGTAGCGTTCGTGCTCCGATTGCAGGTCGGTTCCCCAATCTACCGGAAATTCAAATTTATGACCATTTGCAACAGCCGCTTTCAAAATTTCAATTCCTTCGGTGTATGCCAAACGTTTGAAATTGTTGTTTACCACAAAGTTCAATCGTTCGTACAACTCTTTATCGTACATTTCGCACAGAAAATTGAGGTCTTCTTTACAGTTATCCAAAGCCCAACGAATACAATACTGAATAAAATCCTGTGCTAATTGCATGTTTTCGGCAATTTCGTTGAATGCCACTTCGGGTTCTATCATCCAGAACTCAGCTAAGTGACGGGGTGTGTTCGAGTTTTCGGCACGGAAAGTTGGTCCGAATGTATAAATAGCTCCCAAAGCCATAGCTGCAAGTTCTCCTTCGAGCTGCCCCGAAACTGTTAAGCTTGTTTGCTTTCCAAAAAAATCGCGGCTATAATCAATCGAACCGGTTTCGTCTTTTTTCAGGTCGTATAGGTTCATGGTAGTTACTTGAAACATTTGTCCGGCACCTTCGCAGTCCGAACCTGTAATGATAGGTGTATGCACATAAAAGAATCCCCGTTCGTGGAAAAAGCGGTGAATAGCCTGCGCCAAATGATGACGAATGCGCAAAACAGCGCCAAAAGTATTGGTGCGCGGACGCAAGTGAGCTATTTCGCGCAAAAACTCGAGGGTGTGCCCTTTTTTCTGCAAAGGATACGTTTCGGGGTCGGCACCCCCGTAAATCTCAATTTTTTCGGCTTGCACCTCTACTGCCTGGCCTTTTCCTAAAGATTCAACTAAAACTCCTGTAACGCTAACACATGCGCCGGTGGTTATTGGTTTAAGGTATTCTTCACCAAGTTTTTCATTGTCGGCTACCACCTGAATATTATTTATTGTGGAACCATCGTTCAGTGCAATAAAACTAACTGTTTTGTTTCCTCTGCGTGTTCTAACCCACCCTTTAATGTTAATAGTTTTGCCGTACTCTGTGCTTTTTAGCGCTTCGGCGATAATAGTTCTTGTCATATTTTTTAATGAACCGTATTTTGTTAATATTTATCGTAAATAAGATTGCAAATGTACTAAAATTTAGTGATATAGCCCTTCATTTTGTTTGAAAAAAAGCACCTGTTCTGTCTGAACAAGTGCTTTAATACGTTTTTTTTAATGCTGATTTATTTTTTTCGTTTAGCCTGAGGTATATCACCAATCATACTCATGGCACAACGGAAACCAATGTCGTTTGCCGATTTTCTCTGATCTAAATACCTGCGGGTTGAAGGATTCAACCAATATACACGGTCTTTCCACGAGCCACCTTTGTAAATGCGCGAACGTTCGTCAATTTCCGGACGAAGCACATCGCTGATATCCAAGGTGTCGTTAGGTATTTTCGATTGCGGATCGGGATCTTTAAAGCTACGTAAGTCCTCGGTTATTTCAGTAGCAATACGACCTAATGAATCAATTTCGAAAATATCACGTCCAAAAGCATCTTTTCCCGCCACTTTATTTTTTACATACATATTACCACGAAACGAGTTATACTCAGCTACATCGTCGAAACTTGAAGGACGATAAACATCTAATACCCACTCATTAACGTTACCTGCCATATTGTACAATCCAAAATCGTTCGGGAAATACGAATCAACCGGTGCAGTAATAGTAGCGCGGTCATTTGCTATACCGGAAGTACCCATGTCGCCTCGTCCGCGTACGTAGTTGGCTTGAATGCGACCCATGTTACGACGATCGGTTAAACGCGTTTGCTGTCCCGACCAGGGATATACTTTACCTTCGGGAACAATATCATTTTTATCCGAATAAATGGCATAAGCTGCATATTCCCACTCAGCTTCTGTAGGCAGGCGGTAGTCTGAATACATAATACCATCGGCCATATCCACTTTTGGACTTGCCTGATTGGCTTTTTTACGTGCTTTAGGTCCGGCTTCGGGTGTGTATGATTCTTGCAATAAATATTTTTGCGTATTGAATATAAAACTCGAACGGATTGAGTCGTAAGGCATATTTTCGAGTGTTGCAAAGTTCGGAGCCTTGATAATACCAGCTTTTACCAGCGCTAATTCGTTTACACGATCGGTACGCCAGGCGCAATAATCAACAGCTTGTTCCCAGGTTACACCCACAATGGGATATTGATTAAAGGAAGGATGCGAGAAATAATTTTGTAAATAGGGTTCGTTATATGCTAACTGCTCGCGCCAGGTATTCACATTCGGTATAGAGCGTTTTACCAATTCGGGAGCTGCTTTACCAAAAACAACCTTCATCCAGTTTGAGTATTCGCGCCAATCCACATTACGGATTTCATATTGATCCATGTAAAATGAACTAACGGTAATTCTGCGCTGACGATTATCGCGCGGTTGCGTAACAAATTCTGCTTTTTCACCCAAAACAAACGAACCACCTTCGATGGCAACCATTCCGAGTGGAATTTGTGTTTTCAAACCTTGTTTTACAATAAAATCAGTGCTTGCAGGGTCGTTGTATTTCCAGCCTGTAACAGCAGAAGTTCCTTTATTTTTTTTGCCAAAAGCAAAAACAGCAGCGATTACAATGGTAAAAACAGCAATTTTAGTTAATGTTCTTAATTTCATATAGTTTTAATTTTCAAGACTTTAATCTGTCGTTTGTTCTAGTTTTTCAGTTTAAAATACGGAATGAATCTGATTTTTTAATCATCAAATAACGTTCTTAATTTTGCAGTAAAAAGTCATTATACGACTAAATAATACCGCAAAAATAACAAATATTTCTCACAAACACCCATTTGTCAGTTTTTTTATTAATTTTCTTTCGTTTACTAATAACGTTATAAGCTTATTTTTCTTATTTTTGCATGGAATAATTTTCAGAAAAAATAAATGGTTCTCAAATACGCCCAAAAACTAATAGATCTCGCGCACCCAAAAGTTATGGGAATTGTGAACATTACACCTGATTCGTTTTACAGCGAAAGCAGAGTAAGCAGCCCGAAAAGCATTCTGAAAAGAGTAGAAACAATGGTTGCCGAAGGCGTCGATTTTTTAGATATTGGCGCTTATTCAAGCCGTCCGCAGGCGGTAGACATCAGTGTGCAGGAGGAAATAAAACGACTTTCGGAAGCACTCGATTTGGTGTCAAAGCATTTTCCGGATATGCCGCTTTCGGTTGATACGTTCAGAGCTCCTGTAGCAATGCATGTTGTGAAAAACTATGGCATAGGCATTATCAACGATATAAGTGGTGGCACGCTCGACAGTGCAATGTTCGAAACCATTGCCGATTTGGATGTTGCATATATACTGATGCACATAAAGGGAAGTCCGCAAACCATGCAAAACCACTGCGAATATACGGATGTGGTAGCTGAAGTAATTTCATTTTTGCAAAAAAGAGTGCAGCAACTGCATATTCTGGGTGTTCATGATGTGCTAATCGACCCGGGATTTGGATTTGCAAAAACTACCAAACAGAATTTTGAAATACTTAGGAATCTTCATTTATTTTCAGCCATTCAGGCTCCGCTTTTAGTGGGTTTGTCGCGCAAGTCGATGGTATATAAAACACTGAATGTGAGTCCTGAAGAAGCACTTAACGGAACAACTGCCGTACATTATGCCGCACTTGCTGGTGGTGCCAAAATTCTACGGGTACACGATGTGAAAGAAGCAAAACAGACAATTGCAATTTTTGAGGCGGTGAATAATGTGGTAATGTGATAAATAAATACCGCCCCAAGCCCCTAAAGGGAATGTTGATTAGTACCGAATGGCACTCTTCCATTAAGCCCCTTTAGGGGTTTGGGGCAAATACAAACTAAAGAATGGGTTTTCAACTGACAATAAAAGACATAATAGATATTTTTCTGGTGGCAGTGCTGCTCTACCAGTTATATAAATTGCTTCGACGTACCGGAGCTGTTAATCTGTTTTTGGGTGTACTGGCATTTTTGATATGCTGGATATTGGTTGTGTATGTTTTCAAAATGGAGCTGTTGGGAGGCATTCTCGACCGCATAGTGAGCGTCGGCGCATTTGCGCTAATTGTACTTTTTCAGGACGAATTGCGCCGTTTTTTTTCAAAAATTGGTTCGCACCAAAAGTGGAGCTTAATTCATTACATAAAAAAGTTAATTTCAATTGATGGTACTCAATCCAAAGACACTGATTTTCACTTAGTTCAGATAGTGTTGGCATGCAGGGCTTTATCCAAATCGTCGACAGGGGGGTTAATTGTAATTTGCCGCAGCAGCGACTTGGATTTTTACTCGCAGTCGGGTGAGCAGATTAATGCAACCATAAGCTCACGCCTTATCGAGAATATATTTTTTAAAAACAGTCCGCTTCATGATGGCGCCATGATTATTACGGGCAAATCCATTCAAGCAGCAGCTTGTATTTTACCTATTTCGAAAAATCAATCTATCCCCAAACGACTAGGATTACGCCACCGTGCCGCATTGGGAATTACCGAAAATACAGATGCCATTGCTATTGTTGTATCCGAAGAAACCGGGCATATTTCGTGGGCTATAAACGGACAGCTCACCAGCAATGTAAAAGCAGAACAGCTGGAGCATTTCCTGTCGGAAGAGTTGATGCTGAAAAAATAATTTTCGAAATCAAATCGGCTACAAAATGCTCATTACCTCTTTCAACGACCAAATCATATAAGTACATTCGGGTTTTTCACCGTTTTCGGGATAATGCAGCGGATAATAAATCTGATCAATACCGGCATTTTGCGCCCCGATAATATCAGCCGCATAGCTGTCGCCAATCATGATTGCTTCCGTTGGTTTTGCACCGTTAAGTTTCAGCGCATACTCAAAAATCTGCTTATCCGGCTTTAAGGCTCCTGCTGCTTCGGAAAGCACTATATGATTGAAATAATGTTCAATATTCGAACTGCGCATTTTCCGGTATTGCACTTCCACAAATCCATTCGAAATGATGGTGAGCGGATATTTTTTTTGGGTTAAATAATCGAGTAGCTCGATAGCGTGAGGCATGAGCGCTTTTTTAGTAGGCAGATTATCAAGGTAATGCTGCCCAATTTCGACCGCTAATTTCTCGTCGGTTACGCCCATTTTCGAAAGCGGATACAAAAAACGCTCTTTCGATAAATATTCTTTTGTAATTTCGCCTTTGCCATAAAGCTCCCAAAGTTCGATATTGCGTTTGGCATAAATCTCAAAAAACTGATCGAAATTTTCAAAATAACGTATCAGGCCACGGTCGTCGAACATATCCTTCATTGCCAAACGGGCATTGGCATGAAAATCCCAGATCGTATCGTCGAGATCGAGAAAAACGTGTTTATAATTTTTTGAATGTGCCAATTTTTGAATGTGCCAATAAGCCAATATGCCAATATCAATTAATAACGGCGTAGCCCAACAACGCGAAAGCCAATAACGGCGTAGCCTAATAACGCGAAGCAACTAACGCACAAAGTGCCTAATCTACTTCAATAACTAAATATTTACTTACACTCCAGAAGTTTTTGGTGTCGGTAATGAGTAACACAAAATTATCATTTTCCTTTTCGAGGGTGTACGATGATTTTGGATGTGAAGTCAGAATTTTGGCGCGTGTGGAATAAAGTGGAATAGATTTGGTTTTGCGGGCGTCAATCCGCACAAAGTAGTTTTTATTAAAATCGCTTTGCAAAATCTGCTTCGGACTAAAAATTCCTTCGGTAGTAATAATTTTCTGCTCTTTCAACTCTTTGCGAGTGCCAAAAACATACCACGCAGTGTGTATAGTTTCTTCCTGTTCGTTCAACTTGCTTTGTTTGGCTTCGTTGTCCGTTTTGAGGGCTTCCACATCTTTACCCAGCTCATCTACCGTAGAGCCAAGATTAGCAATAAGCGAATCTTTAGCTGCCAATTCGGACTGCAACAAAGCCACCTTGGAACTTTCTTCCTCGAGCGATTTTGTCAATCGGGCAATGCTGCGCTCCAATTCAGCCGATTTGATAGTACTTTTTTTGAGTTTCGATTTCAGTAGGGCAAGTTCTTCCTTATTTGTTTTGAGCATATCGTTCAAAAACAATAAATCCTCGTTGATTTTGGCTCTCGAATCATCGGTAAGCTCTTCGCTCTGGGGCTGAGTTTGGAGTACGCCCTGCGTTTCTTTAATTTTTTCGATATTTTGTTCAATCTGATTCATTGCCGAAAAATACTCGTCAATTTCATCCTGCATCTGCTGCTTGGCGCGTAGAAGTGAATCGTTTTGTTCCTGAAGTCGCTGATAATCAGACGATTTTAAATTACACGAAGAAAAAGCAATAACGCTAACAAAAAGAACTGAAACGAATGCTTTCATAAGGAATATGAATTTGCTGTTGAAAAAAAGAGTTATTACACAATCGGATACCCTGTAAGCAGGGTTGAATTTTTTTGCAAAGTTAGTGTTATTATTTGATATTTTGCATGCTTATTCTTCAAATCCTGCAACACTTATAACTATTTCTCCCTTAGGCTGATGTTCGGTAAAATACATGGCTAATTCGGCAAGTGTTCCGCGCTTTGTTTCTTCAAACATTTTGGATATTTCGCGCGAAACGGAAACGTGACGTTCGGTACCGAAAAATTCAGCAAATTGTGTTAATGTTTTTGCCAACCGGAAGGGTGATTCGTAAAAAATCATGGTACGCGTTTCGGTAGCCAATTTAGTCAGGCGTGTTTGTCTCCCTTTTTTCTGTGGCAAAAATCCTTCGAAACAAAAGCGGTCGTTGGGCAGTCCCGAAGCCACAAGTGCAGGTACAAAAGCCGTTGCACCAGGCAAGCATTCCACTTCAATTTCGTTGGCCACACATGCGCGAACCACCAAAAAACCAGGGTCGGAAATTGCCGGTGTGCCTGCATCGGAAATTAGTGCTACTTTGGTACCTGTTTTTATGCGTTGCACAATATTTTCAACGGTTTTGTGCTCGTTGAATTTGTGGTACGATTGCATGGGTGTACGTATTTCGAAATGCTTCATCAAAAAACCGCTCGTACGGGTATCTTCAGCCAATATCAAATCGGCTTCTTTTAATACCTTAATAGCCCGAAAAGTCATATCTTCGAGATTGCCGATAGGAGTGGGTACAACGGTAAGTTTCATGAGCCTCTTAATTTTAAATTTCTGCCCCCTAAACCCCTAAAGGGGGAATATTCAGCAATTTTTTAACTTTATACAGTATAAAAATTTTCCCATTGCAGGTACAAATTTTCCATGCTCGCCAACACGACGTCGGCTCCGCTTTCCCACAATACTTTTTCGTCTAATGGACCGGTATTTACGGCTATCACAAATAAGCCGGCAGCTTTAGCCGACTCCACTCCCAGCGGTGCATTTTCCACAACAGCCACTTCGGCACGCGAAAAACCCGATTTTTTCAGTGCCTGCAAATAGGGTTCGGGGTGCGGTTTGCCCTGCGACACATCGAAAGCAGTAACCATACGCTCTTTTCTGAAAATATTAGGAAAATGCACCTGCAAACCATCCAACAAACTGGCTTGTCCGGAGCCGGTTACCAAAAATATCTGCAAACCCTGACTCTTTACCTTGTGTAACAACTCGTTGGCATAAGGCATGGTAGGAGACTGCCCGTACGATTCGAAATAGCGCGACTTGATGCGGTAAATTTCCTGTTTTTCGTCTTCGGTAGCATCGCGATTATATTCGCGATTAAACGCTAAATCAATAGTTGAATGCCCTGTACGACCTTCGTGCATGTAGGCTTCGTGCTCAGTGAATGGAATGCCAATATCAATCATTGCTTTTGTCCATGCACGGGCATGAAACTTCATCGAGTCGAAAAGAACACCATCCATGTCGAAAAAAATGGCTTTGGGAGTAAATGCAGGGAAATTATTTTTAGCAATAAATTTTTGAATCGCGGTATCGAACATAAGTTTAATTATTTTGGGTGCAAAGGTACAAAATTTCGCACCAAAGGCAAAATAGCAACCGCAAAGCCTAAACCCCTGTATGTCCGAATCCTCCTGCTCCACGTTCGGTTTCGCCGAGAACTTCCACCTGTTGCCATTGGGCTTGTGCGTGCGCAGCAATCACCATTTGGCAGATGCGTTCGCCATCTTCAATTACAAAATCGTCGGACGAAAGGTTGATGAGTATAACGCAAATTTCGCCCCTATAATCGGCATCGATGGTGCCGGGTGAGTTGAGCACGGTTATTCCTTTTTTGATAGCTAAACCACTTCGCGGACGGATTTGAGCCTCGTAACCTTCGGGCAATTCAATGAAAAGTCCGGTTGGAATGAGTTTTCGCTCAAGCGGTTTTAAAACTACCGGTTCGGAGAGATTAGCACGCAAATCCATACCAGCCGAGTGCACAGTGGCATACTCCGGCAGTGCATGTTTCGATTTATTGACGATTTTTATTTTCATGATTTTACTATTCAATAGCAAACTGCCCCAAGCCCCTAAAGGGGATGTGAGATAGTTTCGTTACTTATATTTTATTTATTTTTATTTTATTGTAAATCACTTCGAATACCACTCTTTAAGCCCCTTTAGGGGTTTGGGGCAGTTTTAACTATAACCTAATACCGCAACCATTTCCACATTTCCTGCCAGGTAATTTTTTTGCCATACATCAAAATGCCTGTGCGATAAATTTTTCCGGCCATCCAGGTTGTTCCAATAAATGAAAGTACCAAGATGCTGATTGACAACGCTATTTGCCAGAACGGAACGTCGAACGGTAGTCGCACCATCATCACAATAGGTGATGTAAACGGAATCATCGAGCACCAAAATGCAAGCGGCCCGTCGGGGTTTTCGGCACTAAAAATACCTGCATAAATGGCAAAAATAATGGGAAGCATTATCGGCATCGAAAATTGTTGCGTGTCAGTTTCGTTATCCACTGCCGACCCGATAGCTGCAAAAAGTGAAGCATAAAGCAGGTAACCCCCTAAAAAATAAACAATAAAGAGCGAAATAATCTGTACAAAATCGAGTCCGTTCACCGCAGTCATAAAATCGGCAATCTGACCGTTAATCTCGGCTGTAGGCATTCCCTGCATTCCTTTTTGACTAAGTTCCTGCATTTGCTGCATTTTTTCCACATCCAAATCGTTGGCAAAAGCAGATGATAAGCCGAACATAATAGCACCGGTAAGCACCATCCACATCATAAACTGCGTGAGGCCAACCAATGCAATGCCAATAATTTTACCCATCATGAGTTCGAAGGGTTTTACACTCGAAATCATAACCTCCACAATGCGGTTGGTTTTTTCCTGCACTACACCGGTCATTACCTGCGCACCGTATATAACTATAAACATGTAAATTATAAATGCAGTAATCATACCAATTGCCAGCGCCAGTTCGGCCGAAGCCTCTTTTTCCTTCCCATCTTCGCCCCATTTTATGGTTTTCAGATTGATGTCGGAATTTGATTTTTCAACCATTTCTTTCAGGTTTGGAATGTTGTAAGCAGCCAGTTTTTGTTCCTCAATATGCTTATTAAGCAAGCCTGAAACGTAGGTTTTAAGTTCCAGATTCACCTGTTTGTCCGAATACATGACTGCAGCCGTAGAGTCTTTTGCCAAATCGTTGCTGATATAAAGCAGCGCTGCAAAGTCGGAATTCTCCTCATTTTGTTTTTTCAGTTCGTCCACCGTAGCATCGCTAAACTGAAAGCTGTACGATTCGTTGTTTTTCAGCACATCTTTGTAAAGCCCTGATTTATCGACAACTACAATATTTTTTATTTTATCGTCCTTAATCGTTCCCATATACACGATAGCTGAAATCATGGCTACCAAAAGTATGGGCGTAAGAAAAGTAAGCAGGATAAATGACTTCTTCATTACCCTTGTGCTATATTCACGCTGTATTATTAAACTTATTTTTGACATAATCTTTATAATTGCCCCCAACCCCTAAAGGGGAGTTGAAG
>Ga0172375_10011876_pt1 | contig 10997 bp, 10 predicted proteins | sample LakKiv1m_FD_114537 | JGI IMG/M metagenome (GOLD analysis project Ga0172375, IMG submission 114537) | Freshwater microbial communities from Kabuno Bay, South-Kivu, Congo - kab_092012_11.1m | ecosystem: Environmental > Aquatic > Freshwater > Lake | place: Democratic Republic of the Congo... | reverse complement strand
GGCCACCGCCTTCCACGAGCAGTGCCTGGCGATCCGGTGCTCCCTCGGCGACCCGAGGGGGGTCGCCGCGTCGCTGAACAACCTGGGGGTGGTCGCCCGCGACCGGGGTGATGCCGACCGTACGGTCGAGCTGTGCCAGGAGGCCTGGGAGCTGTTCCGCCGGGCGGGTGACCGGCACGGGGCGGCGATCGCCCTCATCAGCCTCGGCAACGCCGCGACCCGGCAGGGGGACCTGGCCCGGGCGCGGGCCTGCTACGGAGAGAGCCTCGAGCACTTCCGCGCGGCCGAGGACCACTGGCACGCCGCGTGGGTGCTGACCTACCTCGCGGAGGTGATGGTCTTCGACGACGACCTCGACTCGGCCGTGCCCCTCGGGGAGGAGGCGCTGCGGATGCACCAGGAAGCCGGTGACCCCTGGGGCGTGGGCAGTGCGCTCACCGTCCTCGGCCGTGCCGCCGAGGCACACGGCGATCTCGACGGCGCGGCTGCGAAGTACGTCAGCGCCCTGCGCCAGCTCGCCGCCGCGGGGGTGGAGCGTGCGGTGCCGACCTGCCTGGCCCACCTCGCCTGCGTCGTGCTGGCCGGAGGCGATGACGAGGTGGCCGCACGGCTGGCAGGCGCGAGCCGCGCCTGGCAGGCCCGGGCCGGGCTGCCGCGCGCACCCCTCCCGCAGTCCGATCGTTCGACCGTCCTCGACCCGCTCGCCGCCGGGCCGTACGCCTCTGCCTGGCAGGCCGGGGCCGCGCTCTCCCGGGAGCAGGTCCTCCTCGAGGTCGCCGGCGTGGAGTGAGCGTCGTGGCAATGCCAGGGGTCGGGTCGCGGGACCTCACACCGCGTGCACGGACCGCTGTCCGTGCACAGGGCTCGCGGATCCTGGCGTGAGGAGGCTGTGGGGTGATGCTTCGCTGCGCCACCCGTCCTACGATGCCGAACGGAGGGAGGCGGCATGGTCGATCCGGTAGGCGACATCATCGGGGACTATCGGGCGTTCGCCGCACGGCAGCGTGACCGCCTGGTCGCCCGTGGGATCGACATCCGCCCGTACCGCCTCAGCCACCTCGCTGTCCGTGTGCCGGAATGGGACCAGTACGTGCACGTACGGAGCCGGCTCGAACGTCACGCGCTCGCCAATCACGAGAACGTCTGGAACGGGCGCCCGATCTCGTTGATCGTCCCCGCCCAGCCGCTCGAGGTTCTCGACGGCAAGCACGTCCCGCTGATCGAGCTCATCCCGCCCGTGCACCAGCGCGTCTACAAGATGGGGTTGGAACACCTGGGTGTGGTGGTCGGCGACCACTTCGATGCGTTCGTCGAGACGCACAAGCCCGTGCTGACCGGACAGCAGTTCCAAGGCCCCCGCAGCACGCCGGACCCGGTCTACATCTTGTTCGAGGACTTCACCCACGTGAAGTTCTACCGACTGTCCCTGAGGGCATCGGTGGAGCTGCATGCCGGCCCCTTCGCTGACGGGTTCCACCACGTCGCCGACTGGGTGCCCCAGAGGCTCGTGACAGCAACCGGTCCGAACCCCTTGCCGAGCTGATCGGCGCCTGGCCTGTCGCGCTGCGGCAGCGCCTCGACGTCCGGCAGGTCGGCACGTCCGCTTGCGGCGGCTCGACGCGCCGCCGTTGGGGAGCTTCAGTGGTTCGTCCCAGCCGTTGGGCGAGGCGGTCCAGGTCCTTGACCATCGCGGTCTTCGTGGCCCTCGCCATCACGGGTGCGGCAACCTTCGCGAATCCGCTGGGAGCGCCGCGTTGCCATCGGTTGATCCGTAGCCACGTGGGTGAGCCAGCCGGGGCCGTCCTGCGTACCGGATCGCTCATCTGACGCGCAGCGACCTCCACATCGCTGGTGTTGCAGAACTCCAGAGCTCCTTCGCTGCACGGGATTACTGGAACAGGACGTGGTCGACGTCGAGAACACCCTGTCGCCAAACACGGAAGCGTCGATGGCGCCGGCTACGTGCATGACGAGCCCAGCGAGGGCCGGTCGCGAGCAACCACGAGGCACAAGGTTCTCCGTTGCAACCCGCGCGTCATCGACTTGCGCCGGCGCCCATGCTGGCGCTTCGCACGACGTGAATCTCGCGGCCCATGCGAGGCATCCACGCGATTGCGACATGGCCCCCGTCGCCGAGCGCGGCGATGTACTCGCCCGGCGACCTGTCCAGTGGTGTCACTTCGACTGGCTCCGACCACCGGTGCCCAGCTGGTTTGTAGCGGGCCCATAGTTGCGGCACCCGGCCTCTGTGGCTCCACACCACGAGGGCGTCGCCGCCGCGGTTCACGGTGAGCTGAGCGTTCGGGTAGACCCACCGGGGCGTCTTCACGCCGGCCACGAGCACGCACGGGGGGCGCCATCTGCCGGCCGGCCGGCTCCACCTGACCATCAGGTCCGAGCCGCTCCACCACGCGATCATGGCCCTGCCCTTGGCGTCCATGTCGACGGAGCGTCCATCTACGGTTGTGGTGGACGCCGGCTGTCTCATCGGGGGTTGCCAGCGACCCGACGGGGTCATCCGATGAGTGAAGTGCGATATCGGAGCCGGTATGTCGCATGCAATGCAGCGACGGGCCCCACTGACGATCCCGGCGTCGTCCGCGGCGTCCCGGTTCGATCGTGACTCCCGCCCCGTGCGGAACGCCGAACTTGCTCTCATCCTGATCACATGAGGACGAACGACGCGACGGGCACTCGTTGGCGATCGTACGGGGGCGCTTGGCACAGCCTGTGGCCGGCGATGGTGGTGGTGCTTGCGGCCGCGGTGTCGGGCTGCAGTGGTGGCGATGCTCCGGAGCGCAGCGGAGCGCCCGGGCTGTCGTTGCCGACCGGACAAAGCTCCGCGTCCGACAAGCCGATGTCGCAGCACCGACTCGACAAGCTCGCTGACTTCCTGGAGGAGGCACGATTCCTCGACCGAGTGGGCGCGAGATTCGAGCTGAGGGACGTGCAGTACACGTCGTCCACCGATGCCTTCGCGGAGTTCCTCGACTTCGGGACGCCGCCGGATGACTCGGGCGGCTCACTCATCGCGACCACGCAGGACAACTGGGCTCACGCATCTCGGATCTTCATCAGCTGGGATCTCGCCGATCTCGTCGACTCCTTCCCATTGGGCGAGGGCGCGGTCGCGATCAAGGCCCAGGACCAGTTCCCGCGCAAGTCCTACCCGGCATTCGTGCTCTATCCGGATGGAGAGGTGAAGCCGCTCCGGGTCAGGGAGCAGCGGCCTCTCGAGGCCGACAGTCACATCTTGCAGATCAATCCCATGAGCGTCCTGGATCCGATGGGCACGCACGAGGTGTCCGCAGGACAGTGGGCGTCCGATGTCGCCGCGGGAGAGATCTTTCCGATCGCGGGCTCGCCGGCCGGCGACGTCTGGCAAGACGTTCCGGGGCGTGAGGGCGAAGTGATGACCGTGGCCGGGTACCGCAGGGGGGTGGGAGATGGCGTCTGGCGGTTCGAGACCAGCCCCGACAGCGTCGACGCGTGGCGCCGCACGGACGTGACCCTGCCGCTGGGGCCCAAGCCGATCTGGCGCTACGCCGACGTCTCACCACACGCCGTCGGGCCAGGACACCTGCAGGCGATAGCGATGGCGCATGCCTGGGAGGACATGCCGCGCTACTTGTGGGAGCTGTGGCGGACCAATGACGAGAAGACCTTCAGTCGTGTCCCGTTGCCGTGGGAGCGCATGCCGTTCGGCGGTATGGCGTTCGCCCCTGACGGCGCGCTGCTCCTCGCCGAGGTGATGGGTCCTGACACGTACTGCGACGCCTTGGTATGCAACCGAGCGGGCCGGATCTGGCGGCTGGCGCCCGGGGGAACGGAACTGAAGCTCCTGTCCGATGCCCCAAGACTGTTCGGACCCTTCTATGCCGTGGGGATCCACTTCTCCGGGGGGTTGATCGTCGCGCGCACTGGCCTGCGGACCATCGCTCTCTCTGAGGATGGCTCCACCTGGACCAAGGTCACTCCCGGCTGAGGTCGAGTTCCTGGGCGTCCCACCGCACAGCCGACCCACTGTCGGTGCCGTCTGGAAGAGTCCTTCCATGACGGCCATCCCGCACTCCGACGACCACCACGTGGTGGCGCTGGCGCGGTGGATGGAGGCGGATCTGGCGGCGGCCAGCGACCGGCCGCTGTGGTCGATGTCGACCAAGGACGCCGAGGACGCGCTGCTCTCGCTGACGCGGGCCCGAGGCCAGCTCGACGCGCTGCTGATGCGGGTGCTGCGGCAGGCGGAGGCGGTGGGTGCGGGGCTCGACACCGGTGCGACGTCGACGACGACCTGGTGGTCGCACGCGACCCGCACCACCCGCGCCGAGGCGCACCGTACGGCCCGGCTGGCCAAGGCGCTGGACGACCACGGGGAGGTCGCGCGGGCGCTGGCGACGGGTGACCTGCGCACCGACCAGGCACGCGTGATCTCCGAGGCCGTGGACGACCTTCCCGACCGCGTCGAGGACTGGGTCCCGGCCGCCGCGACGCAGTTCCTCCTCGGCAAGGCCGGCGAGCACGACGCCAAAGAGCTGCTGGTGCTGGGTCGTCGGCTGCTCGAGGCGGTCGACCCCCAGGCAGCGGACGCCGAGGAGGCGCGACGGCTGGAGGCCGAGGAGGCCGATGCGCTGGCCGCCGCGTCGCTCAGCATGGTCGACGACGGCAACGGCGTGTGCCACGGCCGGTTCACCGTTCCGTCGCTCCACGGGGCGATCCTCGCCAAGGACCTCAAGGCCCGCATCGCGCGCGACCTGAGGAATGGCCCGGCGAGCGACGAGGACCGTCCGCCGATACCGACCCGGCACCGGATGGGTCGGGCGTTCCTCGACTACCTCGAGGCGCCCAAACCGGCGCCCAAGGCCGGCGGGGTGGCCGCGACGGTGGTGGTCACGATGGACCTGGCCACCCTGCTCGGCGACCTGCAGGCCGCGTCGCTCGACACGGGCGGCCGCATCAGCGCGGGCGAGGCGCGGCGGCTGGCCTGCCGCGCGGGCATCATCCCCGCAGTCCTCGGAGGACCGAGCGTCCCGCTGGACGTCGGACGCAGACGCCGCTTCCACACCGAGGCGCAACGGATCGCCATGGGCATCCGCGACGGCGGGTGCACCGCCGACGGCTGCGACGCCCCGCCCGGCATGACCGAGGCCCACCACGACCAGGTGCCGTGGAGCAAGGGCGGCGGCACGAGCGTCGAGAAGGGTCGGCTGCTCTGCCCCTCACACCACCGCCGGATGCACGACCCGGCGTTCCAGCACTCCCTCGACAAGCACGGCAAGGTCCGCTTCACCAGGCGGACGTGAGGGCGGACGTGAGGGCGGACGTGAGGGCGGACCTGACCACGGCGCCGACGGTCAGCCGCGCAGCCGCACGGACAGGCACGTCACGCAGCCCTCGAGCTTCTCGTACTCACTGACGTCGACGGCGACCACGCGCAGACCGCGCTCCTCGAAGAGCGCTCGCGTGCGCGGTGCCCTCGCCGACATCAGCACCGTCGCCTCGTCGAGCAGCACCACGTGCGACCCGGGCTCCTCCGGGACGGCGAGGAAGGAGGCCCACACGTCCGGGTCGTCGACGACCTCCTCCCACCCCACGACCGTGCCGTCGGGCAGGGCCGTGACCGCCGACTTGAGGTGCAGCGCCTTCGTCAGCGGGACGGCGACCACGGAGGCACCCAGCGGTGCGAGGTGCGCGGCGAGCTGGTCGACCCCCGCCTGGTTCGTACGGCCGCCGAGTCCGACCCAGACCGTGCCGTCGTGCTTGAGCACGTCGCCGCCGTCGAGGGTGCCGGGCGCCTCGATGCGGGCGATCCGGTAGCCGAGGCCGCGCAGCACCTCCTCGGTGCCGGCGACCTCGGCCCTGCGCTCGTCGGCGCCGGGCCGCGTGATCACGGCGAGGTCGGCGTACATCACCACCGTGTCCTCGACGAACACCGAGTCGGGGCAGTCCGGCGCCGGCGGGACCTCGATGGTCTCCCAGCCCTCGGCCTGCAGCGCGGCGACGTACGCCTCCCACTGCCACAGCGCGAGGTCGACGTCGACCGGGACCCGGTCGAGGTGGGTCAGCAGGCCCTCGGCCAGGCGGGGGCTGGGGCGACGGACGAGGGCGCGACGGTGCATCCCCCGATCCTCGCAGGGCACGACCGCCGCGGCGTGACGGGCCCGTACGGGCTGCCTTGACATCGGTGGAGCGGCATCGAAGGGTGACCCCGACCCGTGTCCCCAGGATGAGGAGCCCGACATGTCCAGTGCCAGCACCAGTCCGAAGGAACGATCCTCGGGACTCTCCGGGGTGATGCGGCCGGTCAACTCCGTCGTCGAGCGCTTCATCCCCAGCGCGCTGGTCTTCGCCATCGTGCTGACCTTCGTCGTCGCGATCTTGGCGCTGCTGCTCACCGACACCGGCCCCGTCGAGGTCACCCGCGGCTGGGGCGAGGGCCTGTCGGGCCTGCTGGAGTTCATGACGCAGATGGCGCTGATCCTGCTGCTCGGCCACACCTTGGCTAACACGGGTCCGGTGCGCAGGCTGCTGGCGACACTGGGCGGGCTGCCCCGGACGGCCCTGCAGGCCTACCTGTTCGTTTTCGGCGTCGCCGCTGTCGCGTCGCTGGTGACGTGGGGCCTCGGGCTCGTGGTCGGCGTGCTGCTGGCCGTCGAGGTCGCCAGGCAGGGCCGGGAGAAGGGGCTCGCGCTCCACTTCCCGATGCTCGTCGCTGCCGGCTACAGCGGCTACGTCATCTGGCACATGGGCTACTCCGGCTCGGGAACCCTGACCGCCGCCACCGAGGGCTCGTTCATCGCCGAGCAGCTCGGCGAGACGATCCCGATCAGCGAGACGACCTTCGCCTGGTGGAACCTCCTCGCGATCGTCGTCACGATCCTCGCGGTGGGGATCGGGCTCGCCCTGGTGGCACCGCGGTCCGGTGACCGGGTCATCGAGATGAGGGCCGACGCGCGCTTCGACGACGACATCGACATCGACGACGAGATCGTCACCCCGGCCGATCGGGTCGACGCGAGCCGCGTCCTCACGCTGCTGGTCGGTCTGGCCCTCGTGGCCTACCTCGTCATCCACTACGCGGACGGCGGCACGGCGACGCTCGACATCGTCAACTGGACCTTCCTCGCCCTGATCTTCCTGCTGGTGCGCAGCCCGCTCGAGCTGATCGCCCTGGTCAAGAACGCCGCGTCCAACGTGGGCGAGATCCTGCTCCAGTTCCCGCTCTACGCCGGGATCATGGGGATCATGGCCACCTCGGGCCTGATCACGGTGTTCTCGGACTTCATCGTCGACACCGCCACCCCGGCGACCTTCGGCGTGCTCGCCTTCCTGTCGGCCGGTGTCGTGAACTTCTTCGTGCCCTCCGGTGGCGGACAGTTCGCGGTCCAGGGTCCGGTGATGCTCGACGCGGGCGCCCGCCTGGGCGTCGACCCGTCGGTCACGATCATGGCGATCGCCTACGGTGACCAGTGGACCAACATGATCCAGCCCTTCTGGGCGCTGCCCGTGCTGGCCATCTCGGGGCTGAAGATCCGCGACATCCTGGGCTACACCCTCGTGACGCTCCTCGCGTCGGGTCTGGTCCTCGCCACGACGTTGCTGCTGGTCGGGGCGGGGTAGCCCCGCGGCGTGCCGACCCCGGCCCGCGCTTTCCCCGGGGTCGTACTCTGGAGGCACATCCCAGCTTGGACGTGCTATGTGGTGGCTTGCCTGGCTCATTGCCGCAGTGCTCCTCGGCGTGGTGGAGTTCCTCACGCTGACACTGGCGTTCGGCCTCCTGGCGGGTGCCGCACTGGCCGCGGCCGTGGCCGCCGGCCTGGGTGCGTCGGTGCCCGTCCAGCTGGTCGTCTTCGCGGTGACGGGCGGCGTCGGGCTGTTCGCCGTGCGCCCGATCGCGAAGCGCCACCTGGCGCTGCCCCCGATCTCGCGCGAGGGCAGCGACGCTCTCGTCGGCCGCTCCGCGGTGGTGACGAGCGAGGTCAGTGCCGCCGGCGGGGTGGTGCACCTGTCCGGCGAGGACTGGTCGGCGAGGCCCTACGTCGACGGGCTGGTGATCCCGGTCGGGGCGCAGGTCGACGTCTTCGAGATCGCAGGCGCGACCGCGCTGGTGCACCCCCGTGACGCCGTGCTCGAACCCCTACCGAGAGAGACGTGAGTGCGATGGACGTGTGGGTCCCCCTGGCCGTGCTGGCCGCCCTGGTCGCCTTCGTGGTGGCCTCCTCGATCCGGATCGTGCCGCAGGCCCGGCGCTACAACATCGAGCGGTTCGGTCGCTACCAACGCACGCTGCAACCGGGGCTGAACCTGATCATCCCGCTCGTGGACCGGGTGAACACCAAGCTCGACGTACGCGAGCACGTCTACACCTCCGAGCCCAAGCCGGTGATCACCGAGGACAACCTCGTGGTCGCGATCGACACGGTCCTCTACTACCAGATCACCGACCCGCGGGCGGCGGCGTACGAGGTCACCGACTACCTCCGCGCGATCGACCAGCTCACCGTCACCACGCTGCGCAACCTCATCGGGTCGATGGACCTCGAGAGCACCCTCACCTCCCGCGAGACCATCAACGAGCGGCTGCGCGAGGTGCTCGACGAGGCGACCGGGCGGTGGGGGATCCGGGTCAACCGGGTGGAGATCAAGGCGATCGACCCGCCGCGCAGCATCCAGGAGGCGATGGAGAAGCAGATGCGCGCCGAGCGCGACAAGCGGGCGGTGATCCTGCACGCCGAGGGTGAGCGGCAGTCGCTGATCCTGACGGCCGAGGGCACCCGCAGCAGGCTGGTCCTCGAGGCCGAGGGTCGCCAGCAGGCCAGGATCCTCGAGGCGGAGGGCGAGGCGCAGGCGCTGGAGCGGGTCTTCCAGGCCGTCCACGACAACGACGCCGATCCGCAGGTGCTCGCCTACAAGTACCTCGAGATGCTGCCCCGCCTCGCGGAGAACGGCAACGGCTACTTCGTGATCCCCGGTGAGCTCAGCGAGGCGATGCGGACCGTGACGTCCGCCTTCACCGAACGGAAGGTCGCCGAGGCGGGCCCGGTGGCGGCGCCGGAGGACGGCCAGGCAGCAGAGCTGCCCGAGCGGCCGCCCGCGGTCGGCGCCTGAGGCGGACCGGGCCGGCTCACGCGTCGGCAGCCGGTGGCTCGACCAGGTCCTCGCCGTCGACCACCCGCTGGCACACGTCGTGCACGGAGAGGTGGTGGGAGCGGGCGTAGGAGCGCAGCGAGCAGAAGGCCTCGTCAGGGCCGACACCGTGGCGGCCGACGAGGACGCCCTTGGCGAGCTCGATGACGAGCCGTGTCCGCAGCGCCGTCTCGAGCTGCCGGGCCCGCTGCTCGGCCAGCTCGATGGCCACCCGCGCCGGGCTCGGACGCAGGTTGCACACGACGCCCCGCACCATGGGGTCGTCGAGCAGGTTGGTGAAGGCGGCCTCGGCCCACCTCCAGTCCTCGAACGCCCGCACCCGGACCTCGACGGGGAGGTGCGCCCCCGGGTGGGTGACGACGTCGTCGAGCAGCCGGGCCAGGTCGGCCCGGTCCTCGGCGTGCAGCAGGTCGACGACGGACGTGCCGACGAGGGAGTCGTCGTCCCACCCGAACAGCGTCTCGACGGCCGGACTGGCATAGACGATGACGGCGTCGTGGCGCAGGAGCAGAGCGGCGTCGGTCGAGCGCTCGAGGAGCGGCCGGATGGCCGAGCCGAGGTTGGTGGAGACGCCGACGATGCCGACGATGGTGCCCTCGCGGTAGACCCCCGCGTCGGTCACCAGCGCCGGGAAGGTGCTGCCGTCCTTGCGTCTCACCGGGAAGCCGCCCGACCACGGGACACCGGCGCGGAGCGCGGCCATGATCGCGGCCGCGACGTCCTGGCCCACCTCCGGGACCGTGACGTCCTCGATGTGGCGGCCGACCGCCTCGGCGGCGGTCCAGCCGTACAGCCGCTCGGCGGCCGCGTTCCAGTAGACGATGACGCCGTCCGGGTCGGTCGTGATCACGGCCTGCCCGATGGCCGCGAGCTGCTCCGCGGCACTGATGCCCTCCCCGACTCCCTCCTCGTCCATGGTTCCACCGTGCCCGTCACCGAGTGGCGACGGCAGGGCCGAACGGGCACGAGATCAGGGCCGTTCAGCGGCTCCTGAGGACGCGCGCGGCGTGCACCGCGGACTGGTAGCGCCACTGGCGGGGAGCACCCGGGTGGCGGGCGGGCGCGGGCACGGTCGGCGCGACCGCACCCTCCGCCGGCACCAACCCGTCCGTGACCTCCTCCGCGGCGCGCCGTACGTCGCTGATGTCGCAGCGCAGTCGCTGCTCGAGCCAGCGCACCGTCCCCTCCGTCTCGGGGGTCACGCGGCCCAGGCAGATCCCGTCGACCAGCGCCTCGGCCACCTCGGTCACGGGAGCCCCGACCTCCTGCGCCCACCGCTCCAGCACGGCGAGGGACTCATGCGACCCGATGCCGTAGTGCAGCATCAGGGCCCCCTTGCCCTGCTCCACCACGCCGTGGTCCGACTCGTTCACCCAACGATGCATGTCCAGCCCTCCCGGACGATCGATCTCGTGCCACCGGGGTCTGGGGTGGGGCTCCTCCTGTGACGGGGAGCACAGTGCTGCCGCTGAAGTTAGCAGCGACCCGAAGGGGCGACAAGAGCGCTCTCAGAGCGCGGCGACGACCTCCGTGCCCTGCTTGATCGCGCGCTTCGCGTCGAGCTCGGCGGCCACGTCGGCCCCGCCGATCAGGTGGGCGTCGCGGCCGATCCCGTCGTACAGGCCCCGCACGGAGTCCTGCCCGGCGCAGACCACGATCGTGTCCGCCTCGATCACGCGCGTGACGCCGTCGACCGTGAGGTGCAGGCCGGCGTCGTCGATGCGGTCGTAGGTCGCGCCGCTGACCTGGGTGACCTTCGACTGCTTGAGCACCGCGCGGTGCGCCCAGCCCGAGGTCTTGCCGAGGCCGATGCCGATCGGGGTGGTCTTGCGCTGCACGAGCGTGACCTCGCG
>Ga0172375_10011875_pt1 | contig 10998 bp, 8 predicted proteins | sample LakKiv1m_FD_114537 | JGI IMG/M metagenome (GOLD analysis project Ga0172375, IMG submission 114537) | Freshwater microbial communities from Kabuno Bay, South-Kivu, Congo - kab_092012_11.1m | ecosystem: Environmental > Aquatic > Freshwater > Lake | place: Democratic Republic of the Congo... | reverse complement strand
CCGTTCCAAAGTCCCACCAGGCTTTTCCGCCGAGGGCCGCTCTCTTAGAAGCATCTCCAAACAAGTAACAGCTAATGGTACCCCAGAAACCACTGCAAGATGTTGACTCTTGAACTATCGTAACGTTCTCTTCCGCTAATACTATAGTAGATCCCAACAAAAGTACAATCATCAATAGAGATAAAATTCGTTTCATTTTAACAACCCAAGCAATAATTTTATGATTAACTCAAAATCTTTATGATTTTGTTTGAAGTAGTTATATTCTACCTTCTCTCCATAATAATTCAATCTGTTTCTTAAGTAACTCATTTGAGTGATAATATTAAGTTCCGATTCATATTTGGGGAACTTTCGAGAAAAATAAGTAAATAAGCATTGGTGATTGGAAGAACGAAGCTTATCCTTAAGCAGAAGAGCAATTAAAAGTTCCTTTATCACTTCATAATAATTTTCAAATATAAAACTAACATTCTTCTCGTTAACGGGTAAAGAATGTATGAATTCTAACCGGTCATTTGCTGCACCAACAATAGATCTTATCTTTTCTGGATCCAAATCTACCTTACGGATAAAACTCTTTTCACACTCATTCCAAGGCATTAAATCTTTCATTTTAAAGTAAAGTATCCCTTAATTTTTATTCCGTTTAATACATTATTAAGTAACGATTCTGGCAACTGTACTATTTTTGTTTTTGTAAACAATTCTATTTTGTGCTTTAATTTATTTTCAAAGGGTTTTAAATCCAATTTCTTTTCTTTTGCACATTCCACAAACAAATCAATGTCACTTTGAAAGTTAGATTCTCCTTTTCTAAAACTTCCAAATAAAATAATAGCGGAAGCAGCCAATTCTTCTTCTAAATAATCAATTAATCCTGATTCGACAATCTTCTCTAAATAATAGTGAGTTTTTAGCATACGATTCTTCCAGTTATCAACAAACTGGTTTTCTGTTGAAACCATTCTTTTTTTCCTTAACAATCCCAAGATCTTTTGAGTAGTGGATCTAGGGATATTTAGTTGATGACTGATTTTTCTAATTGAAAATGTGCTTTCTGGATGTTCATAAACCCATTCCAATACTGTAAATAATCTTTCTTGTCCCTTTTTTGGAGACTTCTGTCCCTTTTTTGGGGACGGCCGTCCCTTTTTTAGAAGGGTTTTCATGCGTTAGCACCTGCTTGAGTATAAGCATAAGGATTGGTACTATTTCCAGAGGGAGTAGTTTCAGTGGTATCTTCAGGAGTAGTTTCCTGTCCGTATTCACTTCCACCCGTCAATTTGTCCACATCGATCTTGTCGGCCATTTTACAATAGGGAGCAGCAGTCAGAGTGGGAGGAGATTTTACTATACCAATTACTGAATCTATAATACCAATAACTTTTGTGAGGACCTTGATCCAGTTACAGGCTTTATACACCGTTCCCCAATCAGGAGTCCAACATCCCGCCGTGCACACGCCTATTTCCAGAATATTAATCAATCCTACTGGAGAACTCATCATCGACTTTAACGTCTTTCCTATCTGCGATAAAGCACTCATCCCCGGAACTATATCAAAGAAGGGACCAGCCCAGAATTCACATTCTAATAAATCATACAAGTCATTACAAGATTGTACTGTAGCGATTCCTGAAGGAACTTCTTGTCCCAGACAGACAATCTTTCGGCAATGGATTTCTCTTAGCTTATCCATATTAAAAACAATTCCAGGAACACATAAGCCGATGATAGATAAATAGATATTATCGTATAATGATCCAGCCGGCATACCAATCAGATCTCTTCCCGTAACCACATTATACCAATCTAAAACTGCTTTCTGCCAGCCACCATACCAGCCTAAAGTTCCACTACTATCAATTTGGTAAGCCTGACCGGTAAGAGCTCCTGTAGAAATTGCTTTACCTGTAAGAGCAGGAGCAGGAGTGGCAGCAGGAGCGGTTTTAGGTGTTTCCGTATCAGAAGTTCTTTTGCTCCAATCGCTAGTGTCCGGTTCACAAGCTAAGATCTGTAAAGGAATTTGCACATAACCAATGTACTTTGTAGCCGTCCCTTTTCCACCAAGATCTAAAGCAGCACATTCTCCACGTAAAGCTTTTCCTATGGCCTCACCGGTCCCAGGAGGAATAGGGTTTTTCTCAGCGCCAGTGGCATCACTATTTAGCAAAGTATCAACCATATCATAGACATTGAGCAGACTGAAGATGATCATCACTGCATTCAAAATATATTTGATCCAAGTGACGGCCAGATTGATATAATACATGGCTTTCAGGAACTTCATGGTTCCTGTGCCTTTCTCGTCTTTGATCAACTGAGCTAAGTTTTCATCCAGAGCGCCAAGAGTACTGAAAGCAAAAGGCACTTTCACTACTACTTCTTGGGTCTCTCCAGAAGACAAAGCATTCTTGCCAACTTGCGAATAAATCTTAACTTTACAATTATAAGTGGCCGTAGCCTTTTCAAAAACTTTCTCGCTAGAGGTAGAAAATAAAGTTCTGCCGTCGAAAGGAGCAAATTCTAAGACCAAATTCAAGCTGGGATAATTATCTCCTTGTGGATAATTTCCACCATAAACCATCACTCTGCTCAATTCCGGAGCAGTGCCTACGGCCGTACAACTGTCTTTTATCAATTCTACTGACAAGACCGAAGCTAGCGGATTAGTGCTGGTAAACTTTATTTCTAAAGGCATACGGGTGTAAGTAACTTTAGTGGTATCTAAATCTACAAATTTTAATAAGGGTTTAGGATAACTAGCCGCAACTTCCCAATAATCAGGAGAGGCTTCATCGCTTTTTCCCAGAAGAGTGAAGCTGTATAATCCGTTAGTCGAACCCCGTTCAACATTTTTGGCTTCGATCCATTCCGAAACTGAATTTCCGGCAGTATCTGTAACCCTTAATTCCAAATGAACATTATTAGAAGGACCGCTTTTGATGGGAGGAGTTTCAATAGTACATTCCCAACGTCCCTCTTTTCCGCGCACACAATCTCGATCATCAAAAAATGCCCATCCGTCTCCTAATCCTAAGGTATTTTCATCTTCAGGATATTGAGTAGCAGCGTCCATGACCAGTTCGTTAAGGTTAACATAAATTCGCACTCCGGAAGTCTCTTCAACGAAGGCTTTAATCTTTATCGCGTCATTACTTTCAAAATAATTATGGTCCACACTTTCTACACTACCATATACTTCCAGCTTAGTCAATTTAGGAACACCATCATCTATCACTAATTCGATTCCTGGAGATTCCGCTTCATTTCCAGCTCGATCTTTAAGAGTAGAAAATCCTATTCGGGCCGTCCCAGCTGAAACGCTACCCATGTTGATGTTCCAATAACAATCAAAAGTTTCTTGACCTTGAGTACAATTGTCGGGAGCTACTGAAGGACCCAAACCTAAGCCAGTAAAGTCGGCCCGGACATCATCTTCACTCATTCCCGCCCCTTGTTCTTTCACTCGTAAATAAATTCGGTGATCTCCGCGATCAATGGTATCTCCTACACTATTTCCTTCATTGATGCTATTTTCTTTACTAAGGTATTCCTTACCATCATAAGCTCGAGCTGGGCCAAAATATATCACCTGCGGCTTGTCATTATCAGTAATAAAACTTTGAGTTAAGGTTTCTTGTACCACATTTCCTTTTTCATCTAATACGGCCACCTGCAGAGATAAGGGATTGGGAGCATCTCCTTTGATGATAATATTTTTCCAAGTACAGTGTCTTAAATTTTCAGTTTCAGGATTAGTGTCCAGAACACATTCTGCCTCGCTCTCATCTAAAGTCGTTCCAGCTGCCGTAGCCAACACTTTAATCTCACTAGTTTCCAGAATATCTAAATTAACATTAGTGGTTAGATCCACTGCGCCTTTAAATTTACCCAAAGCGGTAAAGTTCAAACTGTCTTTAATAATTGAAGGACTCACAAAATCAGAATCAAAAGTGGCGATAGGCGGATTAGCTGTTCTGTGTCCAAACCAATCTTCTCCTACGACTTTAATTCGCTTATAACCTTCCCCCGTAAATTTAGCAGTTACAACTCCGGAAGTTCCTCCCTCATTCAAGAAATTAAAGTCTCCCTTGCCTTGAGGAATATCAGTGATAGATTGTAATACTTTTCCGCTGTCTACATCAATGATATCAATATTTTTTATCCCCACATAAGGTTTTCCTTCGTAACGATCACTAACATCAAAATTTAGATGAACCGTTCCATCACTCTCTTGAGAAGCTTCTAGATGACTAACTTGAGGAGCAGAACCGTCAGATTGGATCACATCCTCATCGGCAGCGGTAGTAGAGATGCCATATTCATTAGTATAATTATAATACACTTGGAACTTATACCCTACTTCTTTGACTCCATCTCCTAAAGGACTGACATATTTACACAACTTTCCTAAAGCATCGTCACTACAAGAACTGAATTCTCGTTCATTATCATAAATCTTGATCTTCACATCCTTAGGATCGAGAGTAACATTATTCGTTCCAGTAATCAGTGCTTCAACATCCCAGTTGTCCCCTTTAGCATCGATAAATTGAGGTATCCCGGCCGAACCGGTGTTTTTAGTTATCCGCAATGAAGCAGCCATAGCATCAGCAGAATAAAAAGGTAAACTGAGTACTAAACAAATCAAAAATATACCGATGAAACTCCACGTTTTTTGTGCATTGATCTTTTTCATTTTAGCTGAACTCCGGTTGAAGTGCCGGATAAACTTCTGGCATTGCGCTGATTTCACTTAATTTTCCTGAAACAGTTAAAGATTCTGTAATCATTCCACTTACATCAATATCCTTAGATCCGCAGATTAGAATCGGACAACCGACCTTGGGAACACACATCGATCCAGTACATACCAATTTTTTACTAGGAATCTTTTGTGGTGCGGACAATGCTCCTTCTAAAGGCAAAATTGCCTGAGAGAGAAGATAAAAAGTGATATTGCTTGATCCATACAATTGTTCAGGAGTGATAGTGATATAAGTTGATTCGTTCTCAAAATTAACTCCTCCAATCACGTACTCTTCCAAGACGGTTTCGTTTAGGTCTTGACAGTTGCTAGTATCCCACTGTGTAGCGTAAAGAGTAATTCCCGAAACCATGTCATAATTGGTGCAACGATTTTCTTTAGGTATAACGATAGTTTTCTTTATGGTAACTGAACCGCTTAACTTATACACTCCAGGTAATAACTGTACTTGTGTTGGTTCTCCTCCCTCGCCCGTAACCGCAACACTGAACGCTTCGCTTTTTAGTCCTGGATGCAAAGTTTCCACTCTTTCTAAATTAATATACGCTTTTTCATTGACAGTCATGGGAACTTCTTTATCCACAAAATAAAAATCGTGATATCTACTTAAACTGGCATTTGCTTGAAAACTATAAACCGGAGTTCCTTTATCAAAAAGGGAATCCCCTTGGTTAAAATAACAGAACGGTCCTTGATTAACCTGCATAGCTCCATTTTCTATTAAAGCGTCCCATCCTTCCAATTTCTCACTGCCTTTTTTACAGGCCACATCATTGAAAGGTAACATCGCTACTGAAGTTCCGGTAGTATATCGACAGACCATGGGCGTAACACATTCCTTCAACTCTTTTTTCTTGATGGTTACGTTGATGGCTTTGAGCTTGTCTAATTCTACTACTTTAGGTTGTTTTACCCCTTCTACGGCATATCCGACAGAAGCAGACTTATTTTGATACTTATAGGTGTTGAAGCTATAATAACTCTTAGAATATTCTGGTTTAGCAAAACTCATCATTCCCCCGTATACGCCAGGATATTTTTCCACTAATTCTCCGTCGGTATCAGTTACACCGATATCACAACTGGTTTGTTCGGGAATAGAGAAACCCACCAAGACATCTTCTAAGGGTTTTTTAGTATAACTGTCTATCACTACCGTTTTTATGTCACCAGTAGTACGAAACTCTTCATCACACATGATATTGATCTGGGGTTTAGGATATCCTTCCCAAGTGTCTCCAGCTTTAGCCGGAGCATTGTTACGGACATTCGACTCCAAACCGAACACCAAACTATAACCTTCTCCATCAAAAGCAGTAGAATCGCTAACCGTAACCAGAGCCGGATAAGAGATATCGTAATGCGTTTCATAACGCTGATGGGAATAATCTAAAGCCCAATAAGTAACATGTACTTTTTCTGGAATGATCTTACCGTTGATACTATTTGACTTTAAGTAAGGCTTCCATCCTAAATAATCAAAGCTTACCTCAAGATCTTCTGCACCTTGTAAAGTTAGGACCATATTGTCTAAAGCCTGCTGGGCTAAAATTTCTCCTTCTGGATAAGTTGCTCGATAGAAATTTCGGCTGCCCAAGAAGCGTAAGAACGGAATATGTGAAGTTAACAGATCTTGATAAGTTACTTTTAATTGGCTTTCAGTCCAAGATAAATCAGAAAAAGAATCGAAACTCACGTCAGAAATAGGGGCAAAATAACGAGAATCTTTTCGGGAATAGATAGAAAGCAACTCTAATCCTTGTCTTTCTAAGAAAGAATTATTTTGTTGTGCTTCCATAATAGTTGAAGCAACTTCATAATAATGTTTGAAATGAATCGGCACTTTAACTCCAAAACTGTCTATTTCCTGAGTAGAACTTCCTTGAGTAGCTTTAATCGCAAGAGTTAGGGAGAAAGTAATACCGGTTTCTCCCACTCGGGCTTTTACTTCTTTGTTTCCGCCATCCAATAAATCAATCTGGTACTGTTCTCTTAATCCGGTATAGTTGTCCAAACAATCATCTAACTGTTCTTTTACATAACGCGACAACTGACTTTCTACGCTTAAAACTGGATCATCTTTTTCGTATAGCTTAGGACGAAGTGAAGCAAAAGTTACACTACGAGAACGATCGCTCTGAATATTGTAATGCCAATAAGGAACTTCTTGTGTCCCAACTAAAAAACCATCCGCGTTAGTAGGATCATCCGCAGAATATTTTCCGGCCATATCCGGATAGATATAACCTCCGTGTTGACCCAAGACTTTGATGCCCCGTTTACCTATCTCGAAGAGACAATTTTCGGTATATCTTTGAATGGGAACGAATTCTTGCGGTACGGTTACCGAAATGGGTTCTTCAGCCGTAGCAATTTCTTGGGTGGTGGTAGTTCGAGTAAAATAAAGGATAGCAGCAAAAGCGAACACTAAAACGATGCCCACGATGATAAAGATGGTAACTTGAGCACGCTTATTCCAATTAGAACTAGCTTCAAAAGTACATCTATTGCACATCCTCTTTTTAGCTTCCATTAAATGGAGAGAAGTAAAGAAGCAGGGTATATAAAGGTTTTTATTTTCTAGACGTCTATTTTTATCTCGTTAAAATGGGTAAAAAAGAAAAAATTAAGTTTAAAAAATAATTAAACTGAGTTTAACGCACCAAGCTGCCATCCTTTAGAGCAACAGACATCTCTTCTACCTTTGATTTCAACTTTTTGCCTTCCCAAGTTACTTTTCCACCCACAATGGTAATCTTCAACTTGGCAAATTCTTCAAAAGTAATTTCAGAAAGAGAATTTTCTACGCCTTCAAAGCAAAACTCTTCTCCCGCTTCAGTCTTGGGAGCAAAAAGAGGAACCACTTTATGGTTATCTTCATCCGCAGCCAAAATCATACCTTCACTCATCTCTCCTCTTAACTTAGCGGGCTTCATGTTAAAGACGAAAACTGATTTCTTGTTCAGCAATTCTTCCGGCTTTAGATATTTCTTCAATCCGGCTACAATTTGTCGTTGGCCTAACACTCCGAAGTCTACTTTCAGCACGTACAAACTATCAGCATTGGGATGATTTCCTACAAAAGTTATCTTTCCTACCGCCATGCGCAAGGGAAATTTAGCTGCAGCAAGAAGTTCTTCTATTTTAGCTACGAGCATCTCGATGGGATGAAGTTTGCCTTTCCAAGTAAATCCGAGTTCTTTCCAAGAAACTTTTTCTTGAGCTTGTCCACATCCCGCTAAAACCTTTAAAGAAAATTCTGGCAAGATGGGGCTGACTAAAATAGCTAAGTCTCGAGCTAAATTTACACACAAGCCCACTATTTTTTTAGTTTCTGCTGCTTCTTTATTCTTCCAAGGTTCGGCTTGCTGGAATAAGGTGTTGCCCAAATCGGAAATTCTTAAAATATTTTTAACCGCATTTTTGTAATCTTGTTCAAGGTAGTTTTTCTTAACTTCAGCAAATAGGCTTTCAACTTCTTCAATTACTTTCTTATCTGAACTGACCTCTTTGATTTCAGAATAATTCTTCTGAGCAAAAGTAAGTACCCGATAGCAGAAGTTTCCTAAATTTCCTACCAACACTGTATTGATATTACTCTTGAAATCGTCCAGATTTAAATCTACATCAACCAATTTTCGATCGAGATGACTGGCGTAATAAAAGCGTAGGGCTTCAGGAGCCGCAATTTTCAAAAAGTCTTTAGCGGTGAAGAAAGTTCCTCTACTTTTAGACATCTTCTCTCCGTTTACGGTGATAAATCCATGTACAGTTAATTTTGGAAGTGGTATTCCCACAGCTAAGAGCATAGCTGGCCAGAACAGGAAATGGAAATAAGCAATATCTTTGCCGATGAAATGATACACTTGTCCTTCTTTCCAATAACTTTCCCATTTCTCGTTGTGGGTATCACAATAGTTCTTAGTGGAAGAGATATAACCGATAGGAGCATCTAACCACACATAGAAATATTTTTTATGTCCGGTTTCTTTCTCGGAATCAGGAATTTCAAATCCAAAGTAAGGAGCATCTCGAGAAACACACCAATCATCTAAGCCTTTGCTAAACCATTCTTTCAACCAATTTTTCACTTCGGGCTGAATATTAGATTCAGAATCATTAAACCAAGCTTGTAATCGAGGAGCAAACTCTCCCAATTTGAAGAAGTAATGTTCGCTTTCTTTTTGAACAGGTGTTTTTCCGCAGATGGAACATTTAGGATCTATTAAATCAGTTCCCTTCAGGGCCTTATTACATTTCTCACACACATCTCCATACTGATCATGAGCATCACAATTAGGACAAGTTCCTTTGACAAAACGGTCCGGTAAGAAACGTTTACAGTTAGGACAATAGATTGCTTCAATCTTCTTGCGATAGATGTATCCCTTTTGTTTTAAGGTGTGATAGACCCATTCGGAAATTTCTTTATTTTCGGGAGAATGCGTTTTGTAATAATTATCAAACTTAATTAAGAAACTCTTAAAATCTTTTTGATGCTCTTGCCAGTACTCTAGAGCAAACTGTTCCGGTTCTTTCCCGGCTTTTTTAGCATTAACTTCTATGGGTGTTCCATGCATATCCGAAGCACAGATGTACAAAGCAGGAATACTAATTAATTTTAAGAATCTACTATACACATCAGCTTGAATATATTCTAAGAGATGACCAATATGGATCGGCCCATTGGCATAAGGTAAAGCAGCAGTAATCACTACTTTTCCCGAAGTGTTTCCCATCATCATGCTGCTTTTAGATTTAGGTGCAGCAGCAGATTTCTTAGTCTCAACTTTAGAGACTACTTTCTTTTCGGGAATTTTTTTTGCCATATCCGAGAAAGAGTAAAGTTTGTATTTAAATAAGTTGCGAGAATTTATCCCATATTTTTCTTGAGGCGGTAATCGGCAAGAGAGAGGACTGGAGTCTCCTTAGGAGTAGAAGGAATCACTTCTCGGGAAAAATCAACTATCGGTCGCAGTTCTTCCAAACTAATTTTTTCCGTAAAGGGAGATTCATACTGCTTCAAACTCCAAGCATCTTCCGGAGACATTCGATAACCCTCTGCACATCGATTTAATATGATCCTCAAGTCGATCAAATAATCGCGATAAGTGAATTTATCTGGCTCGGCGGAAGGAGATAAAACTAAAGAATCATTATCCGTTTCTTCCGCAGAAGGATAACTAGGACTGGCCGTAACTGAAACGTAATCCCTACGAGAAGGCTTGACTCTCATCCCCAGATCATTCTCGCAATAATCTCCACAAACATTCTCGGATAAAACTACACTTAAATAATGAAATTCCACCACTTCCTGATCAAGATAGGTTCTATTTTTACGTAGAAGGCGATCAATTTCTCTAATGTCATTACGCATACGTTCTACTTCCCAAGGAAGAAGACCTAAACGTAATTCTAAATCGGAAGGGATATCCATTTTTGTGCAGAAAGTGAGTGAAATATAAATGGATTTAGTAAGAAAAATATTAATTAAGAATTTATCTACTAATTAGCTCGACGCAGCATCTTTTTGTCTCTGACCAAATGTCTCTGAATCAGATTCTTTTGAATATAAGCCCTGCGTAAAAGTGCTGGATTCCCCTGTTTGCTTACCATTAATGAACAGCATTGAAATCCTTTACTGGTTTTGCTCAAACAATCGCTCCAATACAACATATTTCTCACATTCATATTCCCGTTCCCCTCTTTTTAGTTCCGCTCTGCTTTTTAGCAATAGTTCCTAATTCCCCGAATAATTCCTCTTGACTAGGTGTAGATATTTTCTTCAGAATGATGGCTTCCCCGCTATGGACTACAGCAAATAAAGTACCTTCAATGGCACTTAAAGCATCTCTAATTCCCTGCGGAATTACTACCTGGCCTTTGGAAGACATTTTGATGGTTTCGACGGTCATTTTTTCTTAATTTCCAACTTTCTTACAGTAAGAATGTCTTACTTATAAAGCTTGCGGTTACTTTAAAATCTACTCCAAAAAGTTCTTAAAAAGAAATGAGGTTATCGGTGTAAATGGTTTATGCGTATCTAATATAATTTTTTGTCCGGTATTACAAAATAAACGCAAAGATTCATAAATCATCGTCGCTATCAGGAATTATGTTAAAATTCCTTTCACAATTGTTCAAAACTACGGAAGGAGTATTGATAGAATTAGATCAGATTACCTTCTTCACTTGGCTGGAAAAAGAAATAGCGCAATCAGATT
>Ga0172375_10011874_pt1 | contig 10998 bp, 10 predicted proteins | sample LakKiv1m_FD_114537 | JGI IMG/M metagenome (GOLD analysis project Ga0172375, IMG submission 114537) | Freshwater microbial communities from Kabuno Bay, South-Kivu, Congo - kab_092012_11.1m | ecosystem: Environmental > Aquatic > Freshwater > Lake | place: Democratic Republic of the Congo... | reverse complement strand
CCGCATCGTGGTTGACGAACAGCAGTACCGGCGTGACAAAGGGCGGCAATCGGCGCGCCAGGTCGGCGGCACGTTCCGGGGACACATAGCGGGCGCTTTTGGCGTACAGCACAAAGCCGATGGCGTCGGCACCGGCGGCTACGGCGGCGTCCACGTCTTGCTCGCGTGTAAAACCGCACAGCTTGATGCGGGTGCGGGCGGCAGGTTGAGATGTAGCGTTGGATGGCGAAATCAGTATCATGCACAGGCTCCGGGCAGGCCGTCGAGCAACACCGGATGCTCTGGCAGGCCCCAGTGCGCATCGTAGCGTGGCCCGACAAAGTACAGGCCGTGTGGCGAGAACGTGGGCGCGGCAGCGTCGCGGTCACGTGCGGCCAGCACCTGCGCCACCCAGTCCGGGGCGCGGCGACCGTCGCCTACCGCCAGCAGACAGCCCATGATGTTGCGAATCATATGGTGCAGAAAGGCGTTGGCTTCAAATTCAAAGCGCCAGTAGGCGCCGCTGCGGCGGATGTCGATGCGATGCAGCACTTTGACGGGCGACAGCGCCTGGCACGCACTGGCTCGAAACGAGGTGAAGTCGTGCTCGCCCAACAGGAGCTGCGCCGCCTGCTGCATGGGCGCAAGCGTTAGCGGCATAAAGACCCAGCCGACACGGCCATCGTCCAGGCTGGGGCGCACGGCCGACTGCAGCACCACGTAGACGTAGCGGCGGGTCAGGGCGCTGGCGCGGCAATGAAATTCGGCCGGAACGATGCGCGCCCACTGCACCGCAATGTCGCGGGGCAGCAGCGCATTGGGGCCACGCACCCAGGCGTATTCGGTGCGTTCAACCGGGGTGTCGAAGTGGACCACCTGTGCCAACGCGTGCACGCCGGCGTCGGTGCGGCCTGCGCACAAGGTGCCAACGCGTTGACCGGAAAACTGCGAGAGCGCTTTTTCCAGCGTGTCCTGCACCGTCTGGCCGGAAGGCTGGCTCTGCCAGCCGTGGTAGCGCAGCCCGTTGTAGCTGACCCCGAGCGCAACCCGCACAGCGGCTCAGAGCTTGCTCAACGCCTGTTGCGCCTTGGCCTTGATGGGGCCGGTGGCCTCGGAGATGACTTCTTCGATCAGGGCGCGGGCACCGTCGTCGTCACCGATGGCGCGGAACTCTTCGGCCAGCGCCAGCTTGGTTTCCAGCGGGTCAAGGGCCGGCTCGTCCGCAACCGCTGGCGCTGGTGTCTTGTCGTCGGCCAAATCCAGCGAGAGTGAGTCGATGTCGAACGACAGCATGTCCGTGGCTGCGACGGCAGGGGGAGCTTCCGCCGGGGCCTCGGCAGGTTGGGGCTCGGCCTGTTCCGTCTTGGGAGTTTCCACGGAAAATGCGGCGGTTGGCTCGGGCGCTGCAACCGGTTCGGGGGCAACGACAGCAGGCGAAGGCGTCCAAGTCACGTTCCGGTCAAACACCATGGTCTTGTCCGGGTCATAGCCGCCTGTACGCTTGGGCTCCTGGGGGGGGGCCACCTCGTCGGGCAGTTCCTCATGCAGCGCCGCGAGTTTAGAAACCGGATCGAACGGCGCCGGCTCAGTGTTGAAATCGAGGGCCCCGGGCATGGTGTGGACGTCGACACCCGGTATCGTGACGACAGGTCTGGTCGGCGCGGTCGGCTGAACGGGGGCCTCTGGAACTGCATCAGCCAGATTGCTGGGCTCCTCCAGCGAGAAATCCAAGTCCAGATCAAGGTCTTCTAGCGCACCAGCCCGCGAGGTGACCGCGTCGGCGGCCGCCTTGGCAGCTGCAATTTCATCCAGCGCCGAGCGTATGGGTCTGGTTTTGGTCGTGGCGTCCATGACCACCGTTTCATTTGCGGAAAACCTGGGTTGTCCACCGGGAAGGTACAGCGCATTGTCAGGGTCAATCGACAGACCCAGTTCGCAGATCTGTTCCCACTGTGGGCCACTGCCATTGGTCAAATTGAACACTTGTGTCGCAATTGCTTCGAGCGCTTTGCTGTCCTTACGTTTGGCGTAGATTTCTGCGAGCTTGGCGTGGACAGCCACCCGATCGGGCGTTTTTCTCAAAGCGTCCTTGAGGATCTCTTCGGCCTGCAAGTCTCTTCCGTAGGCAAGGTACACGTCGGCCTCGGCCACCGGATCCACATCGTCAGCGGCATCAAGCTGGCTGGGTGAGTAGACCATGGATGCTCCGCTGGTCATGCTGTCGCTGGTATCGATGACCTGCCCGCCACTGGAATCTGCCAACGTTTCGGAGGGCACTGCTTGACTGTAGGTGCTGTCCACCGATGCATTTTTTTGCCGCTGCTTGCGCTTGTACACGCCCAAAGCGGCCAGCAAACCCAACAATGCAACCACACCCACCGGCAACAGGGGATCTGCCACCAAGGCATCAATGAAGCCAGATTCTGGTTCAGGTGTTGCGGTTACCGGTGCCGGATTGGTCGCGGGGCTGGGCGCCAGGGCCGCAGGTGCTGCGACTGCGGGCGCGGAAACGCTGACACTGGCAGTTGGGGCACTCAGCACGGTCTCCGGTGCCTGCGCTTGCACAGGTTTGTCGGCCGGAGCGCTGGCGGAAGCGGCCAGCTTATTCAGGTCGCTGATGTTTTTGGCAAGCTCTGCGGCGCGTGCTTCAGACTGCTGAGCGTTACGGGCAGCGGCCAGTTGGTCCTCACCCGACTTGGCTTGAACAGCGCCCTTGGACAGAGTGAGTTTGTCCGGGGTACTGGGCGAGGGCTTTTTGTCTTGAACGGATGCCTGCACCTGTCCTGATGCTTCACGCGCCGACGGCGTGTCGGGCGCGGCCAAGACATTGCCTGCGAGTTTGCGGCGGAATTCGCTGAAATCTCGGCTTTGGGCAACGACGATCTGAGAAGCTTCGTCCGCTGGGACAGCCTGCACCGCTTGCTGCTGGGGGAGTGAGAGAACCGCTCCCGCCTTGATGCGGTTGACATTGTCCTGAATGAAGGCGGTTGGGTTGCTGCGCAGGAGTGCCACCAACATTTGATCAAGCGACACGTTGGCGGGGCGGTGTGCAGCAGCAATCTCTCCGGCAGTTTGGCCCGGTTGGACGCGCACGCTCCGTGTGGACTCAGCAGGCGCAGCTGGCTTCAGTGCTGTCAACGGGCGTGTCGCGTTGCGAGCAGCTTGCGTCGGCATAGCAGAAGGCGCAGGCGCAGGTTGCACCGGTTCGGCCGACTGGGCCGGCAATTGCGTGGTATCGGGCGTCTGTGCCGTTGCACTGCGAAGGCTGGGCGGGTCAAACAGCAAGGTGTAGTCGCGCACAATGCGACCGGAGTTCCACGCGGTTTCGAGAATGAGATCGACAAACGGCTCGTTGACCGGTCGGTCCCCGCTGAGCCGCAGGTAGGCGCGCCCATCGGGACGTCGCTGCAACGTTGCTTTGAGCGAACTCAGCGCTGCGTTGTACTCGAGCCCAGCAGCTCGGAATGCATCAGGTGAGGCTACGCGCGCGCTCAGCGTGGCAGCTTCCTCGGCGTTGATGTCCAGAAAGTCAACCTCTGCGCGCAGTGGCTCGCCCAGTGCGGAGTGAACTGTGACACGGCCCAACGACAAGGCGTTTGCCGACAGGCTTGTCACAGACAACAGAACGGCGGTCGCCAAAGCGGTCAGTTGACATTGAGAAGACTTCGCAATCAATTTATACACTCCGGTATGACAGCCTCGATGGGCAGCGAAAGACATGGAAAAGCACCATAACATCAATGCGTTAGCCTGACAAGTTAAGAAGGCCAGTCAACTTGTTTGTGCCACAGGGCGCGGGCTATTCTGACCATTCTATGTTGTCGTGTCGCAACGTGGCGGCGGGGACAGGCCACTGGCTGCACACCGCCTGTCATCTCAGGCCTGCAACAGAATCCGAAGCATACGGCGCAGCGGTTCAGCGGCACCCCACAACAATTGATCGCCCACGGTAAAGGCACCCACGTATTGCGGCCCCATGGCCAGTTTACGGACGCGTCCCACGGGGATGGTCAGCGTGCCGGTGACGGCCACCGGGGTCAGGTCGCGGATGGTGGCTTCACGTGTGTTGGGCACGACTTTCACCCATTCGTTGTCGGCCGCAATCATGGCTTCGAGGTCGGCGCTGGGCACGTTTTTCTTGAGCTTGAAGGTCAGCGCCTGGCTGTGGCAGCGCATGGCGCCCACGCGCACGCAAAAGCCGTCCACCGGGATTGATGGCGAACCGAAGGCGTCGCCCATGCCCAGAATCTTGTTGGTTTCGGCCATGCCTTTCCATTCCTCGCGCGAGGTGCCGTAGCCGGGTTCATCAGACTGCTTGCCCAAACCCAGGTCTTTGTCGATCCAGGGAATGAGTGAACCGCCCAGCGGCACAGCGAAGTTGGCCGTTTCAGCCGCCGTCAGCGTGCGTTGCTTGGCGATGACTTTGCGGTCGATTTCCAGAATGGCGCTCTTGGGATCATCCAGCAACGCTTTGACTTCGGCGTTGAGCGTGCCGAACTGCGTCAGCAGCTCACGCATGTGCTGCGCACCACCACCGCTGGCGGCCTGGTAGGTCTGCGTGCTCATCCATTCCACCAGACCCGCTTTGTACAGCGCGCCCACACCCATCAGCATGCAGCTGACGGTGCAGTTGCCGCCGATCCAGTTTTTGCCGCCCTTGTTCAAGGCATTTTTGATGACGGGCAGGTTGACCGGGTCGAGGATGATGATGGCGTCATCTTTCATGCGCAGCGTGGAAGCTGCGTCGATCCAGTGGCCGTTCCAGCCCGCCGAGCGCAGTTTGGGAAAGACTTCGGTGGTGTAGTCGCCGCCCTGGCAGCTGATGATGACGTCGCAGCGCTTGAGGGCGTCGATGTTGTACGCGTCCTGCAGCACGGTTTCGTTCTTGGCCATGGCGGGCGCCTTGCCACCGGCGTCCGAGGTCGAAAAGAACACCGGCTCGATCAGCGCAAAGTCGCCTTCGGCCTGCATACGGTCCATCAGCACCGAGCCGACCATGCCGCGCCAGCCCACCAGTCCGACCAGATTACCTACTTTCATGATTGCCCTTTCGATCAATTGGATGTTCGGTTTCAGAGCGCGCGCACCACAGCGTCGCCCATTTCAGCGGTGCCCACGCGGGTGCAGCCGTCGCTCAAGATGTCTGGCGTGCGCAAGCCCTGCGCCAGCACCTTCTTGACCGCCGCTTCGATGCGCTCAGCGGCCTGTGCCTGGTTCAGGGAAAAGCGCAGCATCATTGCCGCGCTGAGGATGGTGGCCAACGGGTTGGCGATGCCCTGGCCAGCAATGTCGGGGGCGCTGCCATGGCTGGGCTCGTACAGACCCTGACCCTTGGCGTTCAGGCTGGCCGAAGGCAGCATGCCGATCGAGCCGGTCAGCATCGAAGCCTCGTCAGAGAGGATGTCACCAAACAGATTGCCGGTGACGACCACGTCAAACTTCTTGGGCGCACGCACCAGTTGCATGGCCGCGTTGTCCACGTACATGTGATCCAGCGTCACGTCCGGGTACTGGCGGGCCACGTCGATCATCACGTCGCGCCATAGCTGAGAGGTTTCCAGCACATTGGCTTTGTCCACACTGGTGACCCGTCTGTTGCGCTTTTGCGCGGCCTGGAACGCCACGTGGGCGATGCGCTCGATCTCGGGGCGGCTGTAGCGCATGGTGTCAAAGCCTTCGTCGCTGCCCGGAAAGTGACCATCCACCGCGGTGCGGCGACCACGCGGTTGACCAAAGTAGATGTCGCCGGTGAGTTCGCGGATGATCAGGATGTCCAGGCCCGCAATCAGTTCGGGCTTGAGGCTGGAGGCACCCACCAGCTGTTCGTAGCAGATGGCGGGGCGGAAATTGGCAAACAGGCCCAGATGCTTGCGCAAGCCCAGTATGGCCTGCTCGGGGCGCAAGGCGCGCTCAAGCTTGTCGTACTTCCAGTCACCGACCGCGCCAAACAGGATGGCGTCAGCAGACTGCGCCAGTTTGAGCGTGGATTCAGGCAGCGGGTGCCCTTGTGCCGCGTAGGCGGCGCCCCCCACGGGTGCCGTCTCCATGTCCAGCTTAAGGTCAAGCGTTTTGAGCACCTTGACGGCTTCGGCCACGATTTCGGTGCCGATGCCATCACCGGGAAGAACTGCGATCTTCATGAATATTTGCTATATTATTAGTAACTTATTACCCAAGCATCGTATGGGCTAACCAGGGTTTTTGTGCCAGACGTTGGGCTTCAAAGGTTTTGATCTTGTCGGCATGGCGCAGCGTCAGACCAATGTCGTCCAGGCCATTGAGCAGGCAGTATTTGCGAAACGCCTGCACCTCGAAGGGCAGCTCGGCGCCGTCGGGTTTGACGACTCGTTGCCGCTCCAGATCGACCGTGAGGGTGTAGCCCGGGAACGCCGCAACCTCGTCAAACAACTGACTCACTTGCGCCTCAGGCAGCACGATCGGCAGCAGGCCGTTCTTGAAACAGTTGTTGAAAAAGATGTCGGCAAAACTGGGCGCGATGAGGGCACGAAACCCGAACTGGTCGAGTGCCCAGGGTGCGTGCTCACGCGACGAGCCGCAACCAAAATTCTTGCGCGCCAGCAAAATCGATGCCCCTTGATAGCGGGACAGGTTCAGCACAAATTCCGGATTGGGGCGTCGGCTGGCGAGGTCTTGACCAGGAAATCCAGCGTCAAGGTAGCGCCATTCGTCAAACAGGTTTTGGCCAAACCCGGTCTTGCGGATTGATTTGAGGAATTGCTTGGGGATGATCGCGTCGGTGTCGACGTTTTCACGATCGATCGGTGCCACCAAACCTTTGAGCAGGTTAAATTTTTGCATCGGTTGCTTTACTTCTTGACGGCGTTTTCAATGGCACCTCCTGCTTTTTGGAGGTCTTGTCCGACACCCTTGACGGTGTTGCAAGCCCCAAGCGTCAGCAAACTGGCCAGCATCAATAACGTGGTGAGTTTTTTCATGGTGGGCTCCAAAGGGGAAGTATCAAACGAATTTACGCACGTCGACAAAATGGCCGTAAACAGCTGCGGCCGCAGCCATGGCCGGGCTGACGAGATGCGTGCGACCGCCTGCCCCTTGACGACCTTCAAAGTTGCGATTGCTGGTGGATGCACAGCGCTCGCCGGGCTCCAGGCGGTCGGCGTTCATGGCCAGGCACATGGAGCAACCGGGTTCACGCCACTCAAAGCCAGCGGCGGTAAAAACGTGATGCAGGCCCTCGCGTTCGGCTTGTTCTTTGACCAAGCCAGAGCCAGGCACGACCATGGCCAGGCGCACGTTGGCCGCTACTTTGCGGCCCAGTTTGCGCACCACAGCCGCCGCTTCGCGCATGTCTTCAATGCGGCTGTTGGTGCACGAGCCAATAAAGACCTTGTCAACGTGCACGTCAGCGATTGTCTTCCCAGGTGTCAGACCCATGTAGGTCAGCGCGCGCTCGATGGCGAGCCGTTTGTTGGCGTCCTTCTCTTTGTCTGGGTCAGGGATGTTGCCGTCGATGCCCAGCACCATTTCAGGTGATGTGCCCCAGGTGACTTGTGGCACCAGCGTACTGGCGTCCAGCGTGACGATGGCGTCAAACCTGGCGCCGGGGTCGGAGCGCAGCGTGTTCCAGTAGGCCACCGCCTGGTCCCATTCCACCGCTGCCGCAGCGTCGCTGGCGGCTTGGGCGCCTGGGGCCAGTGGTCTGCCCTGGAGGTACTGAATGGTTTTGTCGTCCACCGCGACCAGCCCGGCGCGAGCGCCCGCTTCAATGGCCATGTTGCAAACGGTCATGCGGCCTTCCATGCTGAGCGCACGAATGGCTTCTCCGCCAAACTCGATGGTGTATCCGGTACCTCCGGCTGTACCGATTTTGCCGATGACCGCCAGCACGATGTCTTTGGCGGTGCAACCACGCGGCAGAGCGCCGTCGACACGCACTAGCATGTTCTTGGCCTTCTTGGCCAGCAGGGTCTGGGTGGCCAGGACGTGTTCGACTTCACTGGTGCCGATGCCATGAGCGAGCGCACCAAAAGCGCCATGGGTGGAAGTGTGAGAGTCACCACAGACGACCGTCATGCCTGGCAGCGTTGCGCCGCTTTCTGGGCCGATCACGTGGACGATGCCTTGACGCCTGGACAAAAACGGAAAGTAAGCGGCCGCACCATATTCGCGAATGTTGGCGTCCAGCGTCAGGACCTGCTCTTTGCTGGTGGGGTCGGTGATGCCATCGTAGCCGCGCTCCCACCCCTGAGTCGGCGTGTTGTGGTCGGCGGTGGCCACCACCGAGCTGGTCCGCCAGACCGGACGCTGGGTCTGACGCAAGCCCTCGAACGCTTGCGGGCTGGTCACTTCGTGGACCAAATGACGATCGATGTAGAGCAGGACAGTACCGTCGTCTTCGGTGTGGACGACGTGATCGTCCCACAGCTTGTCGTATAGGGTGCGTGCGCGGGCGGCTTGATCCATGCTGTCTGTGTCTAGGGAATGGGGCGGTGGATTTTAATCGGCAGACTTGAAGTCGTCCGGGTCGTTTCGCGCAAATACCACTGGCACTAAAAAACAAGGTTCGCAAGATGCTGTCATCCGGCGAACCTGGTGCTCAGGGGACAGGGCCAGAGCTCTGTCCCTGGCGTATCAAAAAATCAACGCTGGCCGATAGGCTTGACGCTGCGGGTCACAGAACCGCTGAACAGCTGACGTGGACGTCCGATCTTGTATTCAGGATCGCTGATCATCTCGTTGAGCTGAGCGATCCAGCCCACCGTGCGTGCCAGCGTGAAGATGCCGGTGAACAGGTTGACCGGAATACCGATGGCGCGTTGCACGATGCCAGAGTAGAAGTCGACGTTGGGGTAGAGCTTGCGCGAAACAAAGTATTCGTCTTCCAGCGCAATCTTCTCCACTTCTTTGGCCAGTTTGAACAGCGGGTCGTTGCCCAGGCCCAGTTCGGCCAGCACTTCGTTGCAGGTTTCTTGCATGAGCTTGGCGCGCGGGTCATAATTTTTGTACACGCGGTGACCAAAACCCATCAGCTTGACGCCGGAGTTCTTGTCCTTGACCTGTTCCATGAACTCACCCACTTTGGCGACACCGCCTTGGCGCTGGATGGTTTCCAGCATGTTCAGGCAGGCTTCGTTGGCGCCACCGTGTGCCGGGCCCCACAGGCAGGCCACACCTGCTGCAATGGCTGCAAACGGGTTGGTGCCCGAGCTGCCGCACAAACGCACGGTGGAGGTGGAGGCGTTTTGTTCGTGGTCGGCATGCAAGATAAAGATACGGTCCAGCGCACGTTCCACCACCGGGTTGACCTTGAAGTCTTCGCACGGCGTGCCGAACATCATGCGCATGAAGTTGCCTGCGTAGCTGAGGTCGTTTTGCGGGTACATGTAGGGCTGGCCCACACCGTACTTGTACGCCATGGCCACCAGGGTGGGCATCTTGGCGATCAGGCGGATCGCGGCGATCTTGCGGTGCTCTGCGTTGTGAATGTCGGTGCTGTCATGGTAAAACGCAGACAGCGCGCCGACCAGCCCCGTCAGCACCGCCATTGGGTGCGCGTCGCGACGGAAACCACGCAGGAAAAACTGCATCTGCTCGTGCACCATGGTGTGGCTGATGATCAGCTTGTGGAAGTCGTCACGCTCTTGCTGTTTGGGCAATTCGCCATTGAGCAACAAGAAGCAAGTGTCGAGGTAGTCGCACTGCGTGGCCAATTGCTCGATCGGGTAGCCGCGGTACAGCAACTCGCCCTTGTCGCCGTCGATGTAGGTGATGGCAGACTGGCACGAAGCCGTGGACAAGAAACCCGGGTCATACGTGAACATGCCGGTCTGGCCGTAAAGCTTGCGGATGTCAATGACGTCCGGTCCCACGGTACCGTGGTAGACCGGCAATTCAACGCTGGGGCTGCCATTGCTGAACGACAGGGTGGCTTTATTCTCTGCAAGTTTCATGTTGACCTTTCGTGTTTGCTCTTAACATATTCAAGACTTCAGCAACGTCATCGCGTACCAGATCGGGGTTGACCTGCGCCAATGACTTGCGACCCAGATGCAGATCCAGCAGATCGGAATCTGTCAATTCCATTAGAGTGCTCAGACCTTGCGCTTGCTTGACAGTCAAGGTCGACGAGTACTTTTTAAAGAAACGATCAATAAAAAGGTCGTTCTCAAGCAGCCCCCGGCGGCTGCGCCACCGGAGTTTGCTGAGCGCTCTCTCGTCAATCAGGGCATCTTCCTGAGAGGACATATCTGCGTACACCCCACGTCAAATGGCGCGGCGGACCATCAATTCCTTGATCTTGCCGATGGCCCGTGTCGGATTCAAACCTTTGGGGCAGACGTCGACACAGTTCATGATGGTGGTGCAACGGAACAGGCGGTAGGGGTCTTCCAGGTTATCCAGACGCTCGCTGGTGGCCTGGTCACGGCTGTCGGCGATGAAGCGGTATGCCTGCAATAGACCGGCAGGACCGACAAACTTGTCAGGGTTCCACCAGAACACCGGGCAGCTGGTGGAGCAGCTGGCACACAGAATGCACTCGTACAGGCCGTTGAGCTCTTCGCGCTCTTCCGGACTTTGCAGACGCTCTTTTTCTGGCGGACGAGTTTCGTTGATCAGGTAAGGTTTGATCGAGTGGTATTGCTGAAAGAACATCGTCATGTCGACGATCAGGTCGCGCACGACCGGCAGTCCGGGCAGCGGCTTCAGGACGATGGTCTCGGGCAAGGTGCGCATGTTGACCAGGCAAGCCAGACCGTTCTTGCCATTGATGTTCATCGCGTCCGAGCCGCAGATGCCTTCGCGGCAGGAACGACGGTAGGACAGGGTGGGATCGAGCTTCTTGAGCTTGCCCAGGGTGTCAAGCAGCATGCGCTCGGTGCCGTCAAGCTCGAGCTCAAGCGTCTGCATGTAAGGCTTGCTGTCGGTGTCGGGGTTGTAGCGGTAGATTTGAAAGGTGCGCTTGGCCATAGTGTGTTCTCCTTATTGGTACCGGATCAGAATGTGCGGACTTTGGGGGGGATGGGTTGCGCCGTGAGCGGT
>Ga0172375_10011871_pt1 | contig 10999 bp, 13 predicted proteins | sample LakKiv1m_FD_114537 | JGI IMG/M metagenome (GOLD analysis project Ga0172375, IMG submission 114537) | Freshwater microbial communities from Kabuno Bay, South-Kivu, Congo - kab_092012_11.1m | ecosystem: Environmental > Aquatic > Freshwater > Lake | place: Democratic Republic of the Congo... | reverse complement strand
CGGAGATGTATTGCATCGACGGAGTGAGTACCTTAAAAAACCGCAAGCCGACTTTGATCCATTGAGTCGTGAAACAGGGTCAAACAAAAACATGCCAACTTAAAAGCTGGTGTCGATTTAGCTAAAGTGAACGTCCAAGAATTCCTCGGAAAACTTGGAAATGCCGTTGCTCCTCAAAAAGCTATGGTTTATGCTTGCTAAGTAGTCCATGAGTTAGTCCCCTATTCTAGGGGAGATTGATTCGTGTAAATTAAACTAGAATGCTATCTTTAGAATCTCGATTTTTTAAAGAAATAAGCGAGGGGTAATGCCCTCAACAATCGACACTTTAACACTTTTTGTAAATTCTAGTTGTTAAGGGCGTAGGATAGAATTTATCTAAGCTTGTAGACGTTTTTTATTGTCCACTTTCGGACCCGGGCTCAATACCTGGCATCTCCTCAAATAACCTAAATTAGGGTGTTCTTGATTTCTTTGGTTTTGATCTTTTCTCTTTTTTCAAATTTACGAAGCTTTCTACCGACACCTATTTCCATCTTGAACCAATTGTGTTTGAGAAATATAGAAATAGGAATAATCATGTATTTTTGATTGCGAAGACTTTGCAATTTGGAAATTTCTTTATTTGATAATAACAATTTGCGTTCACTCGTCAGGTCTGTTTCCTGATTTTGAGAAAATTTGTATTTTTCGATAGTTAGGTTAAAAACAGTGGGAATGCCATTGACTATTTCCACCCTAGAACCGTTAAACTGCACCCCTTGGGTGCGAAGTGATTTAGCATCGGAACCGGTAAGAACTAGCCCTGCTTCGAACTTGTCTTTAAATTCGTAGTCGAGGGAATCGCGATTGAAAAACTTCATAAAAACCCATCCACCCCTTCGGCAAGCTCAGGGGTCCCCCTTCCCTTGACAAGGAAGGCAAAAAAATAATTATGTGAATTATAACAACAAATATATAAATTATAGTTTTATTTGATAAATTTGTTGATCGTCACAAAGGACATAGATTATGTTCCCTGAAGTAGACATAGCGAGACTATTTATTTTGAGTTTGCCAAAATTGTAGCTTACGGCGGAAGTGCCATCTTTGTGAATAATATAAACAAGATTGTCTTTCTCGGTAAAGGCTAAAACATTTGAATCTACCGCCGTTACTAAATTAAACGCAGAGGCTAAGTTAACAACACTATTACTTTTAAATGTGTCGCGAACTCCCCGATTGTAGGGTACTATTTCACCGTTTTTACCTAAGACCCAAACTTCGCCATTGATGGCAAAAGAGGCAGCGGAGGCGGGAAGTACTTCTTTGTCTTTGAGCCAAGAAACACCATCGCCAAAACCTGTGGCATTGGGGGTAAATTTCCAAAGACCAGAACTGTCGGCCAACAAATAAAGATTGCCATTCCAAAAATTAAATGAACCGGAATTAAAATCATTGACAGTTTTGGTGATATCAATTTTGGAAACGAGAGCATTGTTGTCGACTTGATAAATTTGTTTGTTAATCAAAGTGTAAACGACTCCCCCAGTCTCGGAAATATCAGTGGCGCTGTTTAATAAACTAGATGCGGAAATTTTAATCTGACTCTTGTTGCCAATATCTAACCGATCAATTCGAGTGTTGGTAGAATCGAGTAAATAAAGAAAATTTTTGGCTAAATACATTTTGGCGTATTTTGCCTGAGAATTGATATTGGTGGTATCGTAAAAATGGACGGGCTTGTAACTGTCGGCAGAACCAGTCTGAGCTAAAAGAGTGTCGACTTTGGCGATTAAATCGTTTATCTCGGCGATATGAATTTTGAGCGGCAACATCGACTTTAGAACTTCTTTTGACTCAGCGGCAGCTGTCTGTGATTCGGTTAAACTAAGACTTTTGATGGTAACGGCATTGTTATATTTGACCTCAAATTGAGTTTTTAATTCTTGATACTTCTTTTCGACCTGAATTTTTTGATTGCGAATATTACTAAAATAAATACTGACACCAAGAGTGACGAGAACAATTAGAGCTATAACTGTATTAAATTTTTTGCGCCGAGCGATGATATTTGAATCAGTATGAGTCACAAAAACTGGACGGCTTTGAAATATTTTTTCGAAAATATTTTTCTTCGCAGGTGGGACAATAGCTGAAACAGAAGTCATTGGCGGTAACGCGGAAACTGCCTCGAGTACTTCCTCGTCCTGGTAAATTTGGATAAAGGCACCGGCGATAGTTGATTGGGAAGTAAAAGTATATAAAATCGCCAAAAAGTTTTCTTCGATGTCTTGTACTTTGGGTAAAACAAGATATTGTTTAATTTTGGCAAAAGTAAATTGATCGAAAAAAGTTGGAGTGCAAAGTAGAAGCTGATCACCATCGACAACTTTACCGGAAATACTAACTACTGAGCCGGGAATGGCAGAAATAATTTGAGAAATTTTGGAACCACGATGCAAAACAACCTGGCCGGCGTTGTAAACCGCCAAATGGAGAACTCCGTTTAAGACTACGGCGACAGTCAAAGAAATATCAGTGATGGAAATTTTGGAAGTAGCGACAACTGACTCTAAAGTCCGTTTGAGCCAGATGGGAGCGGCGACATCAAGAGAGGAAAAATAGGTTTGATTGAGAGAATCGATAAGAAGATGACCGACGGTACTGGCGTCTTGATCCTCGGGGACGTTGAGATTGACCAGAGCAAACAAATGACCGCGATGGGTAATCATGCCGATATCATCTGGCTCATTCTCCCAATACTGAGACCAAAAACCATCATCGGTAGTACCTATAAATGAACGGCAGATGTAATGCATCAGTTAATGATACAACAGAAAATTACAGCATGACCAAGGTGAGGAAGACTAGAAAAACTGAAAAGGCAAGATGAAGATAAGCGAAAGCTATCAAAACAAAATTAAATTTGTCGTTGATATTTTTGGTCATGGTGGAGGTTTGCTTGACAATAATGACTCCAAAAACCAAGTAAAGAATAGTGCCTAAAACTACGGCAAGTTTTTGAAATAAATATAAGTAGAGACCAATATTTTGAAGCATTATTCGAGTCCTCCATTGGTGCTGTCTTTCTCGGCAATATGCCGTAAATCCTGCAACACCTTAACTATTTTTTCGGGGTTGGGAACTTTGTCAAAAATTATTTGATTTTTCTCGGCGGCGGTCTGGATTAAAACGGTACCGTAATTAAAAATTGTCTGACTGACTCCAGAAACTCTGGAGGTTACATCCTGAATGCGAGCCAAGTCGGCTTCAGAAAATTTTTTGTCCAAAAGATTGTTGAAATCAATATCGATAACCCGATGATTGGTGACGATATAAACATCAAAATACCAGGAGAGAAATTGTTCGAAAGAGTAGGCAAACGTGATTAGATACCAAGCAAAAGTGATAATTATTTTTAGATTAAAAGCCAGGGAAAAAGTGGGGACAAAACCGATAAGAGTGGGCACAAAAAGCATAACAATAAGAGAAATAATCCAGGGCACGTTGGTAAACCAATGTGAGCGCAAGGCTAATAGAATAGTTTCATCGTCGTCTTTTTCGGTAAAATTAAAGACCTTGGGCATAATAAGCGATGAAGAAAAAGAATGTTTAGTGTGGCCAAAAATGTTGTAAACAGTGTCGGAAAGTGAGGCAATATCAGGGGCAACATCAGCGGGGGCATTCGGAGTGGTGACAGGTTTTTTGGGTGGTTTGGGAGTGACAGGGGCAGTTGTTTGATCGTCGGGGGCAACGGTATCGACATCTTTAATGCGAGGCATGACCTATTGTACCAAATTACTTTCGATTAATCTGATAGCGGAAGTCTGGCGAAGATAGTTTAGGGTTAAAGCTCGATTTAACAGACTGTCACCATCTTGATTGGTGGGGTTGAATATTTTCCGACGTAGAAGGACAAAATAAGCTGTAGCGCTTTCTACTTTATCGTAGGGATATTTTTTATCAATGCTTATTCTTGCTTTTGGCTGTAAATTTTCAACTAATGACCGATCGTTTTTGATGGCATCCAACAAATCTATGGTGGGAATGGCAAAACGGAGTAATTGAAAAATATGGGGCGGAGCGGATTGGCTGTCAATGCCCGGTAAATCGAGGATATATTGTTTGCGAGGATTGCCACCACGATACTCGTCAAGTAGATGAGATAATTCGAAAAAAAGAGTGATTCCACTCGTATCTAACATTTTATGATTGGCTCTTTTATGTTCGTAAACTTTTAAAATTTCTGTAACAGTTCGATGCATAGAACCGTTGAAATAATCGGGGTCTTTGTGGCTGAGTTTTTGTAAATCGGGAAGACAATTAGCAAAACTTTCAATACCAAATTTATCAAAGTCACGAAAACTATTTTTTGAATCATCTTCAATCAAAGCAGAGGCTAAAAGAAATAAAGTTTTGCCTCCCCAAGGAAAACCTTTAATACCTAAAATCGGACTTGGAAAACACACCGGAAATTCGGCTAAATTAGGACGAACGTCATAATTAAAAGTAGCATGAGTGGCTAAAACTTCGGGTAGTCGAGTCAATGCATCTAATAAATATTCTTTTGATTTCCGATCGATTTCAACTGCGACAAATTGACTAACACCACGGTCTTGTAAATCCTGAGGAACCGGGCCACCAACGATAATATCGGAGCGATATTGGGGAAGAATAATAATTTGGCCGTCTAAGTCCGGAAGAGATAAATATTGCTTTTGTTCACCATCTGCACCAACTATAGTTCTAACTTCGCCGGCAACATGAGGACGCCAAGTCTCTCGAACATCAGCTTTAGGAGCGGATAATTCGTGGACTGTATCTGAAAAAGTCATGTTATTTTAATTCGAAACCAACTTTGGGAATGGTAATTAGTTGAAATTTTTGAAGTTTTTGGCTGAGGCGACGAATTTGTTTGTTGATGGCCTGATCTGAAAATTCGTCATATTTGCCTTCTCCCCACTTGATATCAGAGACTTCTGACTTGGTAATCTGACCACCATTTTCGATAATTTTGTTAATTATTTTGGCTTCGAGAGGAGTGAGTTTTTCGGTGGATTTAATCCCTTTTTCTTCAAAACTTAAATCAAAATTTATTTTGATATCGATTGATCTTTTGATTTCACAGCTTAATAACTTCGAAATAAAATTGCCTTGATCGTCGACCAGAGATAAAGATTTTAATTCGGCGGGAGAATAGCCGACAACAGAATCATTGATGTTTTTTAGTAAATTCTGATAAACGGGGTCTTGATTGTCGACCCGACCGTCATGGGTAATTAAATACTTGGCTAGCTTGGGAATACCACCGGAAAAGGTTATAATCTGATTGAGAAAATCCAGCGTCTTATTTTGGGAAAAACGGGAAATCATATCTTCTATATCGGCTTTGGTACCAGATGGTAAAGGATAGGTAAGATAAAAATGATCGAGTAATGATTCGAGATTGGTTGAATGAAAATCAGTGCCAGAGCTAACGACTAATAAATATTTTTGAGTGGTCGAAACCTGTCGAATGTACAAAACAGCCTCAGATAAGGTTAAATCCAAAAGATTATATTTTCCAAGCTGTTGGCCGGGACTATTTATATAGGTTAAATTTTTGTCGACGGCAGCAATCTCTTTTAGATAGTGAGTGCAACCACTACCAGCAAAAGTGTAGACCAAAATGTTACTGGATCTAGTTACAGCCTGGTGAATCTTTGACTTTAATTCAACTGATACGACGGACGATTTTGTGAGCACATCTTAATATAACACAAACCTAATCACCAGCAGATTGTCCGACGATTGTCCGATAAATGTCCTGAATATAAAACACTATTATAAGATAATTACCTTAACTTAAATGGAAAGTGGCAACAAAGCGTTACTACACATCCCTTTAAGCGCACATTAAAAAATAGGTTTTTAGGGAAACTTCTTGAAGGTTGAAACTTGTGAAATTTTTCATAAGTACAACTTTCAAGAGGAGAGAAAAATGAATGCAAAGAATATCGTGTTGAGCGTATTTTGGTTTCTGATGGGTGTAATCCTTACAGCAAGCCTGATTGGCTACAAGCAACAGGTTGCTCGCAAAGTCGCTACGCCAACCCCCACCGCCACCCAGGTATACGCACCAACGCCGACCGTCGCGCCAACGCAAAAGCCAATTCTGCCAGCCCCAAAAGGCGAAGATTGGTACAGGGTGGCCTACGATGATTTTGGTGGCGAGATATGGCTGCGAGAAATAAACCCGAGCGACACGTTTGGTTGTCAGTTCTTATACCAAGCAAGTTGCGGCGGAAGAAAACTCGAAGTCTATTTAACCACAGCACCGGCTGAGGCTGATTACTGGCTGAATTGTTGGGATTTGACGACAAAAAAACCTTTGATGGGTATCAAACTCAACATTGGTTCGAATATCGTCGACATTCCCAACAACTCCAGAATTAGCTTTGGAACAATGTCTGTAATCCCCTAAAACCTATTCGCCGAGCGCCTGCCACTATGTAGATTTATCTACAAAAATGGCAGGTGCTCGGAAAGGTTTTCTAGTTCAGAAATATTTTTCCGAGTTAGAGTCGCCTTTTAGGAACAGGATTTGGTTTTGAAGTAAGGTCTAGCCATGAACCAGCAGAATGATAACAAACGGAAACTTGGGAGTCGTAAAAGAACACAATTGACTTTTTTATTTTTTTTCAATGTTAAAAAGACTAGATTTGGCAGTTAAAGCGCCGGGGGCACGAAGAGTAAAAATTTCTTTAAAATCTGAGCCGTCGAAAGAAAAATCGCCTTTGTCGGTGCTAACCCGAACCGTTTGAGTATAACCGCTAGTAGAATAATCGACCGATATCGAATTGATGGAAGATACCGGGCCACCTTTGTCTGCTACCTGTCGTCGTAGCTCGTCACGAGACCAGGCATTTGAATCGCAAGAACCGAGACAGTTTTGGACTTGAGACAAATGAGATGAATCCTTGTTTTTGGAAAAATATAAAATTGCGTTGATAATATCGCTAAATTCTTCTTGGTTTAGCCATGGATGAGAGCGACCAGCGCTGACGTTACTACGAGTTTTGTACCAACCTTTGTAAAACCAAGAAGAACCAGCTTGTTTTTCAAAAGTATTGCCTGGCCAACAAGATTGATTGCCACAAGTCGTGTCCCACAACATAGGAGTGAAATGGTCGGAAGTACTGTAAGAAATAATGGCTCCACCGGAGGTAGAAGCGTACATGGTGGAAAATACTTTGTTTGTTTTATTACTTTTTATAACCAAGCCACGAGTATCTTCGACCGCCTGTTTCCAACGACCGGGAGAATTAAACCGAGAACGACTATAAACCTGACAGGCTTCGGTGACACAGATTGTGCTACTTAAGTTATTGGTCGAATTGATGGCATAAGTGCGAGCGGCGATGGCTTGGGCCTTGAGTGCTTCATAACCTCCTTGATCTCCCCAACCGGCAGGCATCTCGGCAATACCAACTAAATAATTGTCTTCAAAAGGTAATGTACCGACGGTAGTTTTGATGGAAGATGGAGAATCCATTTTTTCGATTTTGATATCACCATAATAAGCTTTGAGAATTGTTTCATAACCCTGACCAGCTTTGGCCCGACCGAAAGCGCCATATTGGCTCATCCCCTTACGATGCGGTGCGCCGAAGGAAAAAACGGCAAAAGCAGGCGAAAATCCAGGATTGAAATCAGATCGGGAAGCCGGATCGTCACTACTACTGACATCACCGACGCTGGTGTTGAACATGGCCGTCTTTTCGGCAATTAATGATTGTTGTTTTTGACTGAGGACGGCTTTATATGCTTCGGCTTTTTTTATTTCGCCGCTTAAAAATCCAAAACGGGATTCAAGAGATTTTTTGATAGTAGCTAATTTGATTTTTTCTGATTCTAATTTGATTTTGTTGTTATTTAGATTGGTAATATCGTTGACATAACCAATTATGGTATTGCGATCAGTACTAATAATTGATTGAAACCAGGAATATTGACGCAAAAGAGATGTCGATTCGGAACTTGAGAAAAATATCAACATAGGATTGTATTTTTTGGTGTTGATATAGTAACGACGAACGCGGGAAGATAACAATGCTTTTTGAACTTCGAGGTCGCTTTCTTTATCGACGAGGCGAAGAGCAAGGTCGGAAATTTGAGATTCGGTTTTGATAATTGTAGTTTTGGCCGAGACGATTTTGGACTGAAGGCCGGTCGATTCTTTTTTGAGTGGAGCAATGGAATTGTCCAAATCAGATATTTGTTTGGCTAGATCGGCAATTTCTTCGTCAAGAGATTTAGCAAAAACAAAACCCTTTCCCAACCCTTCCCTTGACAGGGCAGGGAGAAATAAATATAAAAAAGTAAATCCGATGAGGAATTTTTTTAACACTGATTAATTGTAGCATTGGAGGCACATGATATACTTGTCTATGAAGTTAGGGTTATTGGCCAAAGTAGTGCTATTTGTGGCATTGTTTGCCGTATCATCAACAAGAAGTGCACTGGCTGTCAGCGGAGCTTTTTGTGCTCAAGGTGCAAGTCCGACTATTAACACAGCTTTAGGATGCGTACCTGTGGAAATGGGAGCATTTGTGGCATGGTTGCTGCCGCCTTTATTTGGAATTGCCGGCGGAATTTCATTTTTGTTAATGGTCTACGGATTTATTTTGATGACGACATCAGCGGGTGATCCAAAAGCGGTCCAAGGTGCGTGGGAAACGGTAACTTCGGCAATATCCGGACTATTGATTTCAATATTTGCATTATTTCTACTCCGATTGATAGCAGTCGGAATATTAAAAATTCCTGGAATAAATTAATATGGCATCAGTAACATTACCGACAGACACGATTACTCAAAAATTTCCCAGTTTGGGAGCGGTGGTAAGTGGAGCGATGCCGTATGTTTATGTAATCGCGGGACTGTCGATGTTGGTGGTGTTGATTTGGGGTGGAATTACTTTAATGACATCAAGCGGAGACCCGGCAAAATCGAAGGATGGTTATGGAAAAATTACGGCGGCTATTGTTGGGTTTATAATTATATTTATTGCCTATTTTGTGGCACAAATTGCACAGGTGATACTTGGGGTTAAGTTTTTGTAAAAAGTTAGATAATAGGTCGAATTAATATCTCCATATCGTATTCGGAATCATCAGGTTTGAATCTCTGAATAGTAAATTCTTTAACTAGTGTGAATCGACCATTGTTCACTGTTTCAGTCTTGGGTGTAATTGGAGAAAAACTACGATCGCATTGATACAGTTGCCCTAAATAATTTACAACTATTAATTTGCCACCTTGATTACCTAATATTATAGGTTGTTTATCTGAAAAGTATTTACATGTGGGTGCATCAATTACGTCAGCATGCTTTTGGCCTGGAGCAACCATACCAAAATATTTTTCAGTAACTTCGACGCCTTTTAAAATAATCATAGGTAGATGATTATATCATATTATAGGATTTTTATCATTTTCCCATGCGGCGGTCGCGCTGCTGATACCAAAAAATTGCTTTTTCCAACTGTTTTGGGTTGAAATCAGGCCAGAGAATATCAGTAAAAAAAAGTTCAGCATATGAAGTCTGCCATAATAGAAAGTTGCTAAGACGGTATTCACCACCTGGACGGATAACCAGATCAGGATCCGGTTGATCTTTGGTATAAAGATAATTAGAAATTAAATTTTCATCAATTTTGTTTAGTGGAATTTTGTCAGCAATTATTTTTTTGATAGCGTTGATCATTTCGTCGCGACCACCATAGTTTAGGGCCATATTGAACTGAATTTTTTGGTCGACAACTGCAATGGCAAGAATTTTTTTGATGGCGTCTTTGACTTTAAGAGGAAATGCTTGGAAATTGCCAAGAACAAAAAACTTGATACCAGAGCGACGATATTCTTCGGCTTTCTTTTTGACAATAGAAACCAAAAGAGCAAAAAGATTTTTAACTTCAAGGGGAGGACGTTTGCGCCAATTTTCGGTAGAAAGAGCATAAACGGTTAGGTGTTTTATACCGATATCTCGGCAGTATTCAACGATGTTTTGAAGATTTTGAGCCCCAGCTTCGTGACCTTTACCATCCGGCAATCCTTTATTGCGAGCCCAACGACGGTTGCCATCCATAATGATGGCAATGTGCTTTGGTAATTTGTCTTTGTCAATTTTTAGTTTGGTAACGAATGGTGCCATATTGTTTAGTCGAAGAATATCACAAATTCATTCAATAAAAAATCCCCCAATTATGGGGGATTTTAGATTTAAATCACTTTTTAATTAAAGCCAAAATTGTTAGTACCAGAAAGAAATTGAGTATGCAATGAAGCCTTGTTATGAAACAAGTTCATAACGCTAACTTCAAAGAAAACCTCAAAGGAGGTGATCCATCTGCACCTTCCAGTACAGATACCTTGTTACGACTTAACCCTCATCGCTGGATTTACCTTGATTCGGCCAAAGGCCAAGCTTCGGGTACCCCCAACTTTGTTGATTTGACGGGCAGTGTGTGCAAGAGGCGAGAACGTATTCACCGCGCGCTGCTGATGCGCGATTACTACCAATTCCGGGTTCATGCAGGCGAGTTTCAGCCTGCAATCCCAACTGAGGAGAGTTTTGTGGGATTGGCTCCACCTTACGGTTTCGCGACCCATTGTACTCCCCATTGTAGGATGTGTGTAGCCCTGGACATAAGCATCATGCTGACTTGACATCGTCCCCTCCTTCCTCCTAACAAAATAATGCTAGGCAGTCTCCGGTGACACAATAACACCGGATGGGGGTTGCGCTCGTTACCTCACTTAAGAGAACAACTCACGTCACGAGCTGACGACAGCCATGCAACAGCTGTGTATCACCCTCAAAGGATTCCCCCGTTTCTGGGGGTTTGCAGATACATTTCAAACCCAGGTAAGGTTCATCGCTTCGTATCGAATTGAACCACATGCTCCACTGGTTGTGCGCCTCCCCGCCAATTCGTTTGAGTTTCGGCCTTGCGGCTATACTCCCCAGGCGGT
>Ga0172375_10011870_pt1 | contig 10999 bp, 11 predicted proteins | sample LakKiv1m_FD_114537 | JGI IMG/M metagenome (GOLD analysis project Ga0172375, IMG submission 114537) | Freshwater microbial communities from Kabuno Bay, South-Kivu, Congo - kab_092012_11.1m | ecosystem: Environmental > Aquatic > Freshwater > Lake | place: Democratic Republic of the Congo... | reverse complement strand
TGCCTGTATCTTTCAAATATCTTTCTGCCTTTTTGGCAATATAACGCGGGTCACGGCTATAAGGCTTACGGGTCAAGGGATCATAGATATCGCAGATCAAACTTAAAGTCGGCACTTCGCAAACCGGGTCTAGCACCGCAGTCGCGGGATCCGGGATCATAATCATGTCCGATTCCTGGATTTTTTGAAAACCACGGATAGACGAGCCGTCAAAACCAATGCCGTCAACCCAGATCGAACGGGTAATGTCATCCATTTCTTTTAATTCTGTAGCCGGAATGGAAAAATGCTGCCATAAGCCCGGGAGGTCATTAAATTTTAAATCGATAATCTTAATATCCTTTTCCTTGATCATGCGCATACAATCGCGCGCAGCTGCTTCGTTAAAGGAACCGTTAACTAAAGGATTTTTGGTTTTTACTTCTGCAACCGCCTTTGCTTTTTTTCTGGGCATTTTCAATCCTCCTTTAAAAAATAAAACGGGTGTCCTCTTAAAAGAACACCCGTTGTTCTATTCGATTTTTTTGTTATTGTTGCACTACGGTGTGCCTAACTTGTCTTCCTATATATACAAGTAAATTTATCGTGCTTTTGGTAACTAATTTTTCTTAGAAAACTGCTAGTAACCTCACCCCCAAAACCAGGTCATTATCCGCTTCCTTATCCGCATTGGGATTAATCACAGCCTGCAGGTTAGGAGTAAGCATCACATAATCATTAAATACCCAGCAATAATAAGCTTCACACATGGTTTCCGAAGGCGCCACCTGCGGCCCGTTATAATCACGGTAATCATTACTGATTAACGATTGCGCTACACCCAGGCCGCAATAATCTTTTTTTCTTACTCCGAAAGGCGTGGTTAGCTGGGCTGCAAAAGACCAAAAATGAGCAATATCATGCAATTTCTGATTTGCTAACCCATAGCGGCAGGAGAGCGAAAAGCGCGGTGTAACTTGCTGGTCAAAACTTAAAGAAAAACCGGAGTTATTTTCTTTTTCCTCGGATTCGTCAATTGTGCTCGATTTTTCGTGGTCCAGCCAGAAAGTAAAGCGGTAGTTGCCTTTTAATCCTTTGATCTTGGGAGTAAACCCGAATTCGTTTAAAAAGAGAGCGGAGTTAAAAGCATCGCTTAAGCCAATTTTTGCAGAATTTGCCCGCGCAGTAGCAGCTCCGGATTGCAGATAAAACCATTCGCACGGAGCAGTACCAAACATCGCACCGATGCCTTTTTGCGGAAAAGGAATGGTAAGATTATTTACCAAAGCACTGGAGGCAAACTGGGTATCGGCAGAGCCGGCCACATCATTATTGTCAAACCAGTAACTTAAGTCAACTTTCCCCGCATAAGCGAAAAATTTATCCTTAAAAAAATTCTGCTGCAGGTATAAGACAGGAATATATAGGCTGGCATTCTCTCCGCCGTTATCACTAAACTGGGAGAATGTCGGCAAAAGCTTATCAACACCTTTGTTCTTATCAACTTCGACTTCGATAAATGCCGAAGCGCCCTTCCAAAGTTTTTTTTCCACCTCCGTATTATAATACCAGAGGTTACGCCCGTTTCCCGTATCGTGTTTACTGTGTATAATCACTTGTTGCTGGGAGTTTATTAAGGAAGCAAAAAATAGCCCCTGGTTTTCTTCTAAATTTTTTCTTAACTGTTGGATTTTTTCTAACCAGCCTTTTGGCGGAGGTATTTGCGAGGGGAGTTCTTCAAGTATTTTTAAAGTAGGGGTAGCAGCAAAGGCCGGAGAAATAAAAATACAGGCAATTAGCCACCCAAGGAAGAACGGGTGGTGCGGCGTTTTAATTCTTAGCCTTGCCCTGGGAAGCCACCTGTTGCATTGCTTTTTTGACTTCTTCAGGGTCTCCCAGATAATAATTTTTAATTGGCTTAAGATTATCATCTAACTCGTAGACTAAAGGGATACCAGTAGGAATATTTAATTTCACGATTGCTTCGTCGGAAATATTGTCCAGGTATTTTACCAATGCCCGCAAACTATTGCCGTGGGCGACGATAATTACTTTTTTCCCGTCCTTTATCGCGGGAGCTAAAGTTTCGTGCCAATACGGCAGGAACCTCTCAACTGTATCCTTCAGGCATTCCGTAGAAGGGATGTCTTTAGGATTCAAATCTTTATATCTGGGGTCAAGCCTGGGATGGCGGGAATCGTCTTTTTCCAAAGCCGGCGGCTGCACATCATAGCTTCTTCTCCAAATTAAAACTTGTTCTTCTCCGAATTTAGTTGCCATCTCGGATTTATTTAAACCTTGCAGCGCTCCATAATGCCTTTCATTAAGGCGCCAGGAACGATAAACCGGTATCCACATTAAATCCATTTGATCAAGGACTATCCAAAGTGTACGGATCGCCCTTTTTAAAACCGAGGTGTAAGCCACATCAAAAACGAATCCTTCTTTTTTTAAAATCTCTCCGGCTTTTTTTGCTTCTTCCTTGCCTTTTTCCGACAAGTCCACATCAGTCCAGCCGGTAAAACGGTTTTCCTTATTCCAGATGCTTTCACCGTGGCGCAACAACACTAATTTTTGCATGGCACATTCTTCCTCTCTTTTAAAAAACTATAGTTTTATGGTTATGTTTGATCACGCGGTAATCAATATAGGCATGCAGCGCCTCTGACAATGCCCGTTTTTCCAAATTTCTTCCCTTGCGCACCAGGTCGTCCAGATCATCTTTGTGCGAAACCGGCTCTACTGCCTGTGCGATAATCGGGCCGATATCGAGTTTTTCCGTGACAAAATGCGATGTAGCTCCAATTACTTTTACTCCTTCTTCTAAAGCCTGATGATAGGGACGCGCGCCTTTAAAAGAAGGCAAGAAGCCATGATGGATATTAATGATGTCCTTGCCGAATCCTTTCAGGAATTCCAGGGACAGAACCAGCATATAACGCGCTAAAACCAGAAAATCTGCCTGCTGAGAGATAATTTTTAATAGATCCAATTCTTTTCGTTCTTCTCTGTTGGCTGCCAGATAATAAAAAGGAATTTTGTACTGCTCAACTAATTCCTGATGACCGGCATAATTGCTTACAACAAACGGAATATCTACAAAAAGCTCTTTTGTTTTCCAGAGATAAAGAATATCCGCCAGGCAATGCCCGGGCCTGGAAACACAAATCCCCATGCGCAGCCGCTTAAGCTTATCATAAATATTCCATTCGGCATTAAATTCCCTGGCGATTGGCAGAAAATCTTGTTCCAGGCCAGCCTTATCCTTTACTTCCTGCTCAAGCAAAAACTCTACCCGCATAAAAAAGAAACCACCTTGCGGGTCAGTAGTATACTGATCGGCGCTAATAATATTGCCGCCATGGCGCAGGATAAAATCGGAAATTTTCGCGACAATTCCCAAACGGTCCTGGCATTGGAATAAAAGGATAAAGGTGTGCATTTTTATTATTGGTTGCTGCGGCGAAAGAATGAAGCGATGGAATTCAAGCTGATAGAGCCCTGAGAAACTATCTCTGACTGGCTGTCAATACTAAGCCCCTGCTCTCTAAGTAATCCGGCAACCTTCTCTGAGTATTTCTCTACTTGCTGGTTAAAGTTTTGCCCCTGAAAAAGGCTGTCCATTGCCTGGCCAAAGCTTGATCCGGCCTGGCCGATGATTGTATCAATAGTTTCGTCTTTTAATCCGGCTGCCAATAATGCCCGGCTTAACTTCAAAGCGTAGTTTTTTACCATCGCCTTAATATCCGGATAGCTGAGCTGGTCCGCATCAAGGGGCTTAAACTGTTGCATTGCAGTATCGGCGAACTGATCCGCCCATACTCCTGCTGCAACATCGTTTTCTTGCGCCAGGGCATTATTTAAAAAACAACACAAAGCAAAAATTAAAAAAATCCCGCCCCCTCTTTTCATAGAGGTATTTTATCGCTAAAAGGGCGGTTAATCAATTAAAATTTAACCGATTGCTAATGTCCCTCTTTCTTCCGTGCGGATACGGATACATTCTTTGAGGTCCAGCACGAAGATTTTTCCGTCACCGGTTTCTCCGGTCTTGGCCCCCTTAATAATGGCTTTGATCGTCGGCTCCACAAAGCCGTCATTCACGGCAATCTCTAGCCGCACCTTACGCAAGAGATTACCGGTTTCTTTTGCGCCGCGGTAGACTTCGGCGACTCCCTTTTGCCGGCCATGGCCCAATACTTCACTTACAGTAATCAGATTTACTTCTGTTTTATATAATTCTTCTTTTACTTCCTCAAGTTTATACGGCTGGATGATCGCAATAATCAGCTTCATAACGTCCTCCCTTTTTATTCTAATATGGTATAAGCCCGCTCCCTGTGCTGGGTAAGGTCCAGGCCCATAAGTTCTTCTTTTTCGCCTACGCGCATACCAAAGATCAAATCCACTACTTTGTAAATCACAAAAGTGACAATAACCGAATAGATAAGCGTTACCCCGACTGCGTATAATTGCACGAGAAATTGTTTAGGGTTGCCAAAAAATAGGCCGTTGTTTCCCGCGGCATTTACCGCTTTTGAAGCGAATAGCCCTGTAGCTAAAGCGCCCCAAATTCCTCCTACGCAATGCACGCCAAAAGCATCCAGGGAGTCATCATAACCTAATTTCGGTTTGATCATGCTCACGGCAATAAAACAAAATACGCTTACCAAGATGCCAATAGCAATCGCAGGCACAACGCTTACGTAACCGGAAGCCGGGGTAATTGCTACTAACCCTGCCACTGCCCCGGAGGCTGCGCCAAACATCGTCGGCTTTCCATTATGAATCCACTCAATCAGCGCCCAGCTTAAACCGGCTGCCGCGGCTGCGGTGTTCGTAACCACAAAGGCATTGACTGCCAGGCCGTTTGCCGCCAAAGCGCTTCCCGCATTAAAGCCAAACCAGCCAAACCAAAGTAACCCGGTACCTAAAACTACGAAAGGCAAACTGTGCGGAGCCGGGGCATTATGATCGAGATTCTTTCTCCGGCCGATAAATATCGCCGTCATTAACGCGGCGATTCCGGCATTGATATGCACGACTGTGCCGCCGGCAAAATCCAGCGCCCCTAAATTCCGTAACCAACCGCCCATCCCCCAGACCCAATGGCAGACCGGATCATAAACAAAGGTTGCCCAAAGCAGGGTAAAAATCAGGAATGCGCTAAACTTCATCCTTTCCGCAAAGGCTCCGATAATTAAAGCCGGAGTGATGATGGCAAACATCGCCTGAAAAATCATAAATGCCTGATGCGGAATAGTTGCGGCATAATCCGCATAGGGCTCTAACCCCACCCCTCTTAAACCCAGCCAGCCAAAACCTCCCCAGAACCCTTCTCCGGGATGAAAGGAAAGGCTGTAACCGAACAAAACCCACTGCAGGCTTAAGGCGCATAAAATAATAAAGCACTGCATTAAGACACCTAAGATATTTTTCCTGCGCACCATCCCGCCGTAAAAAAACGCCAAAGCCGGCGTCATCAGCATTACCAGCGCCGATGAAATTAACACCCATGCTGTGTCACCCGAGTTTATCATTTTAGCCTCCTTGTCCACGAGGACACACCGGCGCAATTCCGCACAAGCGCCGGGTGCCTCTTTTTTAAAAATCCATATCTAATTGAAAAGTTATCGTATCTTTCGCATTCGGATTATTGTAAATGTCGTAGCCGACAATTGCCGATATGTTTTGAGTAAATTTCCAGGAAAACCCCACGTTAAGTGCCCCATAAGAAGATTGCGTGCCCTGATAATCAACGCAAAGCCAAAGTTTATCGGAGATTTCCGGCATTACGCGTTCCCAGGCAAGCATTAGGCCATTATTATCCCGCTCGCCATTCTTATCGCGCAATAACCTGCCATTACCGTTAAAATAACCTGCTGAAATCCTGCCTAAATTGAACTTTCCTATTGAAATCGTTTTGGCCCCTCTTAAATATAAAACATTATAATTAGTTCGATTGTGCTTGTATCCCATATCGTAAGCGCCGATTGCAAATGCCGGCATGGATTTGAAATATGCGCCTTCCGGAACGCCGAGCTTAAAATGAAAATATACCGGCCATTTGTCCAACGTCGGTCCGAATCCTTTTTTGTAATCAAAACCTGTTTCTGCCATCACTTTGCCCAAAGGCGCCCACGCTTTTCCTAAGAGATTATCCTCCGGCTTATCGGAAAACAGGCTAAAAGTAGGCCCGTACACTTGCTGCACATAAAGCTGGTTATCGTTATGGTCCTTACTTTTAACAGGAGTATAGTTATCTGCGTTAAAATGGATTTTCTTATAAGGCTGGATATCGGTTGAAGGAGCCCAAATCAAAGTCGTGGGTGTAGCATAAGCGTTTGAAACAAGTAATAAACAACAAATGCAGCCCAATAACACCTTGTTCTTCTTTCTCATCACCTTCTCCTTTCTGCATATCTAGACCACCCAGCCATATCGGATTGGCCGGTGTGTTACTTCTGTAACAAAAAAAGCGCCTTTTAATCCTCTATCGGATTTAAAAGACGCTCTCTGTCTTAATATTTCGGCCTAGCTTTAGCCGTGTTTACATTTATACAAGTAAAAAGATTACCCGCTTGGTAACCATTAAAATTTAATTACTGTTTAATTCCTGAAAAATATGCAGGTATTTTTCCCGGATGTGGCTCTTTAATTTTACCACCATCACATGCGAAATCCCCAGGCGTTTGCCGATTTGGCGGGTAGTTAAACCTTCCAGGCATAAAGGCAAAATCGCTTTTTCTTTTTGAGTTAAGCCGTTATTCTGCATCTTCTCCACGAAAATTTTGCTATCCAAATAATCCAGGAAATCGCGCTGGTCGCCGGCAGGAAGGATCTCTTCCCATTCACTCTCCTTCTGGTTAACCAGTTCATTTAAACTTACCAGATCATGCCTGACCCTTGCCTTACGAATATAGTTTTTAAGATGAAAGAAACACCCCTGCAGGATATAACTTTGGGTTTTATCCGCAAATTTTCCCGCATGGAAATCCTGCCAAAGAAAAACTACTGCCTCCTGATAAAGGTCATCATGGTTAAAAAAGGTATAATGGCCATTCAGCTTATAGGTGATAGCTTTTAACTTTGGCGATAATCTCTTTAAAAATTCCTCAAAACCCATTATCCGCTCCTCATAAAAAAAGGGCGCCTTTAATTCCATTCATTGGTTTTAAAGACGCCCTCGTCTTCTTTGCTTTGCTGCTAAAATGCTTTATTCAATTTCGGTTGTTTCTTGGCGAATAACCCTGTTGCTTGCTGCGGTTGCGGCAGCCGTTAGTTTTGCCGCGCCAGGAGAAAATTCTTCACAGAAGACAACCGTTGGTTCTTTGCTATAGATGCAGCTTTTCACTTCTCCACAGGTTAAACATAAACCTTTTTTCTCCATGGTAACCGCCTTTCGTTTTAACGCCCTTACCTCGCCCTGGCCAAGGCCAGCTTTTTATGAACCTTACCGTTGCCATTAAGAATACTTTCCGCTTCTTTTCGATAAGCATCCATAACATAAGCAATACCGGAAACATGTGCGGCTTCCGGGGTTAAAGACATAAGGTCCTTGCGCGAAATCGTAGCTAACCTGAAGTTACGGCTTCCTGCCATTACTTGCTGCAGGCCGACCTTGATTTTTTGCGCAAAAGAATAAACGCCTACTGCGCCCAAGGGGATATTTTTCATTTCCTTGCCGTATTTCTCGGCTAACTCTTCGTAACAGACAAAAATTTCTTTTTCGCTTTTGCCGAATTCCGATACTGTAACCGGCAAATTATTTTCCTTAATCCACTGACCGATATTTTTTCCTACCATTCCCGGGATCATCAAGGCACGGCCCATACAAACAGCTTTGACAAACGGCGCACCCATGGCAAGAGCCTTAAAAATATGGTCTTCACTGGAGAAACCTCCGGCAATAGCAATATCCGGGACGCGTATGCCTTTTTTGCTGAGCTTTTCACAGAACTCGTAGGTGAGCGCTTCCAGGTAAAATGTCGGAATTCCCCACTCTTCCATCATTCTCCAGGGGCTCATGCCGGTTCCTCCCGGAGCGCCATCGATAGTCAAAAGGTCGATCTGCGCCAAAGAGGAATACTTAATTGCCATAGCCAATTCACGCATTGAATAGGCGCCGGTCTTAAGTGTTACGCGCTTAAACCCTAAATCACGCAGGCGCTTTACTTCCGCGAGGAACGACTCTTCGGAAATAAACCCTAAACGCGAATGCCTTTCGAATTCCTTGATTGCTCCGTCTTTAAAAGCTTTTTGAATTGCCTCGACACTCGGATCCGGCGTAACGATATAACCGCGCTTCTTTAGTTCCAACGCCCGCTCGAGGGTCTTTACCTTAATCTCTCCTCCGATACATTTGGCGCCCTGGCCCCATTTTAATTCGATGGCTTCCAGGTTGTGTTTTTTACGCACATATTCCGCCACCCCTAAACGCGTGTCTTCGACATTCATCTGCACCAGGATCTCGCCAAATCCTTCATGGAACCTTTTATAGGTTTCGATCCTACGGTCCATATCCGGAGAGCTTTTAATCTTACCTTTATTATCCAGCTCTAGCCCCGGGTCAATACCGCAGACATTTTCACCGCAAACTAAGGTTATCCCGGAAATTGCCGCACCGATAGCAAAATGCTCCCAATTCTTCCGGGCAATTTCTGTTGACCCTAATGCGCCGGTAAACATCGGCACCTTCATTTTTACTTTCGAGTTCCATCCGTATTGAACCTCAGTATTTACATCCGGAAATTTAGTGTTATCGGGATCGCCTATTGCATCTGCGGGTAAACCTTTGGCACCCAAGGCATATCCTTGAATATTCAAATGTGAAAAATCCACCGGATAATTTTTATCCGCTCCGGCAGTTACTTCTCCGAAAGGCCCGGGATAAATCACCTCTCTACTACGAAAAGAAGCTTTAAAAACTTCGCAATTACCTTTGCATCCGTCCATACAACGGGAACAGATACCTGACCCTGGTACCACGCTTTTGGAACGGTTGAATGTGCCAGTGGCATCATTCGCGTTTGGCCGACCTAAATTCATTGCTCTTTCCCCCTTTCCATACGTTGAAATTCGGGCTGACTATGCCCCTGTTAAGCTTTTCATGTCCGCTGCCATAATAATGGCTTCCGCAACCTCGCGCATTGTCTTACGGTTATCCATGCTGTACCTGCGAATCTTTAAATAAGCCTGTTCTTCGGTTAAATGTTCATCGCGCATCAGTATTCCCTTGGCACGCTCAATACGTTTGCGCGTTTCCAACTCTTCCTGAAAAGTCTTGCTTTTTTTCATTAATTCCGTATTCTCAATTGCTACTGCTGCCTGGTTAGCAATCGTAGTCAACACCTCGATCTCTTCTTCGCTAAAAATATGGAGTTTAGGCGTATAACAATTGATTACCCCGATTACCCTTCCTTTTACCGATAAAGGAACCGACAATAAAGAAACCAAACCTTCTTTCCTGGCAATGTCTTTATGCTTATATTCCTTTTCCTTGGCAACGTCCTTAACGGCAATCGGCTTATTTTCCTGGGCTACCTTACCGGCAATGCCTTCCCCTAATTTAAGCGCAGGCTTCTTGTTGTACTCGTCGCTTATGCTTTGCGTGGCACGTACCTGCAATTCTGCGGTTTTTTCATCCAGGAGCATCAGCGAACAGATATTGGAATCCAAAAGCTCAGCAGTGGCATTAACTATCAGGCGTAAAATGTCGTCCAGATAGAAATCCGAGGTAATTGCCTTGCTGATCTTCGCTAATGCCTTAATTTGTTCGGTAAATGATTTATGCATGGAAATAAAAAAGGCGTTTTACGCCGCAAAAAAGTACGGCATAAAACGCCATCGTTTAGTTAAAGAAAAGCTGCCTTTTGTCAGCAATCTTTGCCGACTTTAAGGAAACATTCCTTTATTTTTTTCTACATAGAAAGGGAAGGCAACAAAAAAAGGCGTTCTTGTAAAACGCCTTTGTCCTTCTCTTTAGGCACATACCTTGTGCCTTTAATTTTCATTAAAATTATAACATACCTCGCAGCCTTGTCAAGGCTTATTTTCCTTAACAAGAAACCTCTTTCTTAATTCCTCAAACCAGAAAATTACTATCATAAACAGGAATAACACCAGCCATTCTTTCCAGCCGATTGCTGCGGTAGAAAAAATCTTCTGCAGGAACGGTACATAGATAATCAGCGAAGCAAGCAGGATTTCAAAGGCGATCCCCCATAAAATAAGCTTATTATTCAGAAACCCGATTTTAAATACGGAAAATCTTTCGCTGCGGCAGGCAAAGATATTAGCAATCTGCATCACTACAATCCCGAAATAAAGTGTGGTCATCGCCCTTAGATGCAGAGGATTGGTAAATGTGGTGTCATTCGGCTCAAGCTGCATCCCCGGCCGCCAGCCCCCGGCAAAAAGCACCAGATAATAAGCGCCTAAAACCGCAGCCGAATTCAAGAGGCCTAAAAAGACATACCCTCTAAAAAGCACGGTTTTATCAATCACCCCTTTTTTCTTTGGCCGCGGCGGCAGCTCCATGATCCCCGGCTCGGGTTTCTCTACGCCTAAAGCTAATGCAGGAAGGGTTTCCGTCCCTAAATCAATGGATAAGATCTGCATCACGGTAATCGGAACGGGGATTTTTAAAACCACATAAAAAATAAAAGGGATTGCTTCCGGGACCAGGTGGGCAAATATATAGGTAATGAATTTCTTGATATTATCGAATACTGCCCTCCCCTCTTCGATTGCAGAAACAATGCTGGCAAAATTATCATCGATTAAAACCATCTCTGCTGCTTCTTTGGCCACATCCGTGCCGCGCTGGCCCATAGCCACACCGATATCCGCGCGCTTAAGCGCCGGCGCGTCATTAACGCCGTCTCCGGTAACTGCCACAATATTACCCAGCTCTTTAAAAATATTTACTACCCGCAATTTATGCTCAGGATTAACCCTGGCAAAGATCACTTCTTTTTTACTTACCTTTTCTTTTAATTCTTCATCGGTTAAATTGGCG
>Ga0172375_10011868_pt1 | contig 11001 bp, 8 predicted proteins | sample LakKiv1m_FD_114537 | JGI IMG/M metagenome (GOLD analysis project Ga0172375, IMG submission 114537) | Freshwater microbial communities from Kabuno Bay, South-Kivu, Congo - kab_092012_11.1m | ecosystem: Environmental > Aquatic > Freshwater > Lake | place: Democratic Republic of the Congo... | reverse complement strand
GGTCTCGCCATTTTTGGCTTTGCCAAAAATGGCGGAGAGGCAGGGATTCGAACCCTGGATACAGCTTTTCAACCGTATAGCGGTTTAGCAAACCGCCGCACTCGACCACTATGCGACCTCTCCGAATTTTACGAAGTAAAATTTGGATCCCGAGCAGCCCTATCCTTGCTCTACGTTACGAGGGATCCTCTGCTTCAGGGGTCAATTTTATCACATATCAAGGATAGTATCAAGATTTCATTTAGGCAGGTGTTTGCTCTTTACATTTTGACGCTTATAGATACGTTCCCGCAGGTATTCCGGCTTATTCTAACATTTTCCTTAATGCCGCTACTGCTTCATGATTTTCCAAAGATTTTAATGCCAGGCAGGCTTCAATATTTACTTCTGCATTTTTATCGCCAAGTATATTTATTATGTTAAACAAGCTAGTGTCACTTTTTAACAATCCAAGCGATCTAACAGCAGCTATTCTCACTAAAGGATCTTCATTATTTAAAGCAGCATTAAGGACTTTTATTGTCTTCTCCGTAGATACCATAGAGCCTAAGGCCTGTGCATACACAATCTTACTTATAATATCCCCTTTTTCCATCCCATCGATACATTTATCGACAACTGAAGAATCACCTAATTGGAAAGCTGTTACTAAAACTGCGACTTCGAGATCGATATATCTGTTTCCTGATTTTTTTAACACCTCTTTCAACAAGCTTTGTTCCCCCACTAAACCTACTGCCTTTACAGCTTCCACCTGGACATTTTCATCAGGATCATTAAAAAGACTGACTAATTTGGAAGCAACCGAACTGTCCCTTATCCGCCCTATTGCGGTAGCAGCAGCTTGTCTTATAAGCGCATCATCATTATGTAATTCTTCCGCTATAGATAAAACCGAGGCTCTATCTTCTAATAAGCCCAAAGAACGTATAGCACAGCTTTTTACTTTATTAGAACTATCTTTCAAAAGTTTCTTTAATCCAACTGCTGCTTTTTCTCCATTTTCCATTGATAACAAGAATGTCAACTGTGTTTCATCTGATACAGGGCTCTCAAGAAAAATATCTTTCAATGTTATCCTTTCGTAAAGAGTCCCTAAAGAAGTAACTGCCTGAATACGCACTTCTTCCGAATCATCCTTTAATAAGTCAAGTAACGCTTCTAAAACAGGCAACGCAACTCTGTTTTTAAAATCGCTTAAGGCAAACGCAGCTTCCTTTCTGATTAATTCATTTCTATCTTTTGTCCGCTCAATGATTACAGACAGCGTCTTATCGACTGAAAGCTGACCCAAGATCCTGACAGCCCTGGTTATTTCAGATAAATCTTTGTTTTCTAACTTTGCCATATACCTATCAGCAGCAACATCTCCAGCTTTTAGTTTTCCAAGAGTTTCAGCTGTTAACAATCTAAACGAATTATCCTTATCATCCAAATCTTTTAAAAGCACATCAACGGCTGAAGTATCTCCTAACCTCACAAGAGCTTCTGCGCAATAAGCTTTATTTATATAATCTCCGCGTTCAGTCCTTTTTAACAGGCCTTTCAAAAAAGGCACATCAGAACTATCAGCTAAGGAAGATAGCGCAAATATAACGCCCCGTTTTACATCATCGTCTATTTTAACTGAGCTGTTTCCGCTAATTTTTTCAACAGTTTTTATTTTTAACGTTTTTTTGCTGTCTGAATTATTTTCTTCTCCATAGAGGAGATTCGAATTATAAAAACTTAACAAAAATGCGATCAAGATAATGCTTTTCCAGCAAGATAAAGTTTTATCCATAATATTTTACTCCTTAGATATTACAAATATATTATATCTTCCCTTATCATTTCTCCTTTGCGCGGCTTACGAAAGTATAATACTACTTTGTTAAGACAAAGACAAGACATAAAAAATTACATTATAAGTTCTGTCAAGATTTGGGTTTCAGGGAGGTTAGTATATGTTTGAAGGATTTTTCGAATTTTTTAAAGTCTTCGGCTGTATTTTCATAGCGGATAGTATATAATTTATCGCCTTTTGTGAACATGACCACTTTTTCATTCACAGGTATTAATTTTGCTGTTGCATCGTACAACTTATCTAATGTCTTATATGAAAAGTCCATTACTATCGCATCCTCGCCGAGAATCTTTGAACTTGCTTCTGAAACCAGGCTACAATCCTTGAATTTCATCCTTTTTGACTTCAGGTCATCCGCCATTACTCCAATTGTAACAGGCGGGTCTTTTAATTTAGACGCATCTTTTACATTTACAGCTATAGCTGCCTTAAACGCTTTTTTCTCATCGCCTTTTTCATAAAAAAGCACTTGGGCGTAGCTATTGTAAGAACCCCTGTGCTCGCTGTAGAGCCATCCTGATATGTAATCCATGGAGATATTTATCTCCGGATCCTTGCTTGAATATTTCTCGTATTTCACATTAGAAGAACATCCGAATAAATTAAACATAAAGATCGCTCCTATGATTATATACATGTGAATTATTTTTATCCTCATAATATCTCCCATGATTAATATTCCGGCAAATTACTATAATATTGTGGTTTTCTAAGCTCTGCTTTCATGTAATCTTCGCCCTGGTCATATACTGCCTGCCAGGCGTCATTATTAAAATCCGTATACGTCCCTTTTGTTTCCTTCCAGGTATTAATCTGGGAAGAGAAACTATTGTACTCCTGGTCGATGGAATTTCCGGGATAAGCTTCTATATGAAGATCCTCTTCTGTAAGCTCGGAATGCTTTGCCAGGGTAGATGCTGTCCACTTTTCAGGATAATAATCATAGTCGGCGTGCGTTGCCTCGTGGCTTATTAAGGCGGCGATAGCCGGCTCAGGAGATTCTTCTTTATTTGTCTGATTTATATATATAGTATTCCGTTCAGTGCCCCACCAGAATGCCGCTGCATTTTCAGCCCCGGGATATTTAGAAAAATCATCAAATATGACAGCTATTGCTTTGTCCTGAATCAAGTTATAGAAATAAAGGCCTGTTGCAGAGCCTCTTAATATATTTAACGCTCTTTGAATATCTGAAGCATATAAAGGGGCTGTCGTGCCGGTTTCTCCGCCTGTGGTGTCGCCGCCTCCGGTATCTCCACCGCCTCCACCGGTATCTCCGCCGCCGGTATCTCCGCCACTGCTTCCGCCGCCGGAGCCGCCGCCGATAGTGCCGCCGCCGGAGCCGCCGCCGCTACTCCCGCCACTCCCGATTCCAAGACCACTGCCCGTATTACTGCCGCCTCCGCCTATTGTTATTCCAACGCCTCCCTGAGAACCTCCGACAACATACTGCTCATAACCAGAACTCATCACACCCGATTTGTTCATTGCAATAACCAGCAGCTCGGACGCAAGCTTGCTGGTTTTCATATCCTCTCCTATTCTTTTGGCTATGACTATGAAATCATCATCGGTAACGCCTACTACTTTATATTCATAATATTTCGGGGTTATATCAAGCTCCAGCTGTTTATTAATTTCTTCTATGTTATCAGCCGAAAGATATTTATCCACTTCCGCCTTTTTAATTTTTTCAGCGTCGCTTATTGTTTTTACATTTATCGCCGCTTCGCTTGCCTTTGATTTATCCATTGCCTGTTTATAAAAATAAAAAGAAAGGCTTGAAAGAATCCCTATTATCGCCACTGTTATCAATATTTCAAGCAGTGTAAAAGCGTTTTTTCTTCTCATGTTCAGCTTTTTATCTATTATTTATTGCGGCGTTTAAATGTTCAATGGCACTCTTCGCATCAGCATTATCAGGGTTTACGGCAATAATTTTATTCCACCTCTCTTTTGCCTTTTCATAGTTCTTGTCTTTCATATACGCTATGCCTGAATTATATGCCGCCGCAATATTGCCGGCATCCAGCTTCATTATCTTATCGTACTCTTTTATCGCAGCTTTGTAATCTTTTATCTGCATCAGCGCTTCTGCCAGGTTATTATGGATTTCTGCATTCTTTTCATCTAATTTTACCGCCTTTAGAAATAAATCCTTGGCCTTTCCATATTCTTCATCCTCCGCATAAATAACTCCGCGATTATTAAAAACATCCGCATCTGCAAGCTTATTCTGTATAAGAAAATCATAATCCTGCACTGCCTGGTCTATATTGCCTGTTTTATGACTTATCACGGCTCTCAGGTAACGTATCCTGGTATTTTCAGGAAAATTTTTTAAAAGCATATTACACATATTCATTGCATCGCTGTATTTTTTTTGCGCGATGGAATCTTGTATTATATTATAAAAAAAACTGTAATCGCACAAAGAAACAGACCCATCTTCGTTTTCAATTTTTTCTATGCTATCCAGGCTTACTCCGACAGCACCTGAATCGTGTTTGACCCATACAGAGCTTTTGGTGCGGCACAATATCGTGCCATACACCACCCTGCCATCTTTACAATATACCTTATCTGCGTAACAAAAACTAAACCCTGCCAGATATAAAGATAATATACCCGCGGATAAAATACACAGTTTTTTCATGTTGCTTTTCCTTTAAGATGAAAAAGGCAATCCAAAGCTATCGCTTAAGATTGCCTTATATTCTAAATATATCAATTCTTTCTTCATCTATCTGCGCCTTTGTGGTTTACCAGGCCTATAGAATGAATATATAATATCAGATTTTCTGCTGGCTGTAAAGAGGGACTTTTTCTCTTATTATTTTCTTTATCATCCTGGCGTGCTCTTTTACTTTACGGCTTATCTCTTCTGGTTTTCCGCTCCAGGTAAGAGGATCATATAAAAATGCGATATGTTTCTTGTCCTGGCTTTGAATAATAGCAGGGGTATTATCACTGAAAGTCGCTATGATACAGCAATTTCCTACCTCTTCTTTGGTAAGTGAAAGCGCAAATGGAGAAACTCCTGAAACAATAGTCCTGTCCATGGAAACGCTGATTGGCACATTCCTGCTAACACGTTCTTCCAGGGGGGAAGCAAGGTGTATTCCCATAACGCTGAGACAAAACGGTTCAGTGTCTTTATATCGTTCGTCTCTAATACCGATAAGGCCTAAGGTGATAGTCTTTTTTGTAGATAATGCTAATCTATCGTTTTCAGAGAGTTGTTCAAGAGCCCTGCCTGCTAATATAATAACAGCGTTATCAGAAGGAATGCTGGAAGTAAACTTAAAAGGAACCCAGGTAGAATTAAATATATTGCTAAGCTCCTGTAAAAAGGCTATCTTGGTAATCTCCTCCGTAGGATCAACGATATATGGCAAAGTTTTTTGTACCAAGGCTTCATGCTGAGTAAAAAAAGCATCTTCTAAAATCATAACAAGAGATTTATACTGCTGATAACTTGGAAAAGGAGAACTAAGGGCGTAGCCAGGATAATAGAGCCATAGTTGAGGATTTTTCTCGGCACTCATATTTGGAAAAAGCTTTTTATTGAAGAATTGGCCAAAAGAAGAAACAGGTTTCAAAGACCTGTCATCCCTAATATAACCAAAATCTCCTTCGGCTAATTTATCATACAGCATAAAATATCCCCAGCCTATTATCCAGGGGCAGGCGGTCATAAGAGACATCTGGCGGAAATAAAGTTCCGCAACATGGACTTCATCATATTCTCTGGCAAGGGCATAGGCCATATTGGGGGGATCCTGCGCCAACGCAGAAGTTCTGAAACCTGTATCATTAATATAAACCGGCATATTGTAAAGATCGTGCAGCCATTTGGTCATGTATAAAAACTCCGCCGCGCCAATCCAGTCTCTGTTAAAATCTTCTTCGCTGTTAAAATGAACCGGAGAAATAAAGTCTACGCCGCTATTCTGTGGAGTGGATATGGGAAAAGGAATTACTTCTGGAAGATCATTAGTATAAGTAATAAGGTGATAGGGATCTATGGTCCTGATGTATGATGTAATATCCTTTAGGAAATCATTAATAGTCCATAAGGTATATTCCACGAAATCAAGACGCCACGGTTTCCTGCTCAGGTTACGAATATTGCTGTCTACAACAATATCTTTATCGCTTAATAATTCCTCAAAATCAGCATATTGTCTCCCCCATACCTTATTCAGGCTCTTTATGTTCTTATATTTATTTTCCAGCCATTTAGGAAAATATTCCAGGCTTTTGGGCCCTAGCTTTGGAATGCCGGAACGTTTGCTGCCGTGCCAATCTACGTCAAACAGCCAGCGCTGATCCAGGTCAATAGCCAAAACACATTTATGAGTTTTGGTAATAGTCAAAAGCCTGTCCAGGCTATGCTTGGCAAGCTTACGGAACCGAAGGTTCATAAAGTCAGGATATTGGGCTGAAAAGTCTTCCACACTGGGAAAATTCGTATAGTCCACTCTCGGATATACAGCTATCTTGTTCTTATCGCACCATGTCAGCACCTCGTCCAGAAACTTATCTCCGTATAAATTCAGGGTGTTAAAACCATGATTTTTAATAATAGTAAGGTCTCCTATTATCCGTTCAAGCGTAAGGTCTTCCTTCAGAGGCCCCTGGTCAGGGCCATAAGAGTAAATCATCCCTTTTGAATAAAAAGGCATGCCGATTGGATCGAGAAAGATTTCTCTGTTGTCTATGGCGCTTAATTTAAAGCGGTCTCCCCTGGCCCAGTCGGTTAAATCTGTCAGCACTTCGAATGTAGACACAAGTTTTTTCAGATTATTTTCTGCAGATACCCTGTCTTCAGAGAGCTTGGAAATCCTGTCTTTCAAAGACATGGTTTCTTTAGATAAGCTGGCTGCGCTAGAAAACAACTTTTGCTTCTTGCGCAGCGTTTCTTTTAGTATTTTCTTTGACTCTTCTTTTTCTTTTTTAAGGCCTGCTGCGAGCATCTCATCTTTTTTCTTGAGTTCCATGCTTATCTTTTCTAATTCTTTCGCTCTCGATTCGTAGTCTTTTATCTTTTTTTGATTTTCTAAAAGTTTTTCCGAGATGCCTCCTTTCTCCCAGTCAAATGTAAGAATCTTCTTTTCCAGTTCAGCCTTTCCGGCAGAAAGTTGGACAATCTCTTTCATTAATTTTTTGTTTTTTATGTTAGACTTAAAATCTGAGATATAAAAAAATGACGCGCTGATTATTAAAAATAGTAAGATAGCTGCAATGAATTTGGGTGTTAACGACATCCTTCTAGCGTGAAAATAGATCCTATTTCTGTCATCCGGATCTATGTCTAAAAAAGTAAGGCCTATAAGATACTGGTTAAATCGCTCATGTTTTATCTTTTCGTACCAGGCAATACCAGCTGTCGCTTTTATTTCTTTACAGCCTGCCGGGATATGGAGGTATAATTCTAATTTGGCAGTGCGTTCTTTTAAAATCTTTTCAAAGCCTTCTTCCGCGCTGTTAAATTCTAAACATATTCCTCCCTTGCTGATATTCCTGGTAAAACCCTGTTTTATATCGCCGATTACAGCTCCTGTTTTAATATCCCGAAGCTGAAATTCTACAGGAAATACGGCATTAAGCCTTATATATGCTCTGAGTTCCATAATAAAAAACCCTGTATGTTATTTATGGAGAGATTTTCTTTCTCTTTATTTTAAAAAACTCTTTTATCAAAGATTCTGCTTCGCGCTCCAGAATCCCATTTTTAACTTCAACCCTGTGGTTTAATTTTTTATTGCTTAAGATTTTAAAAACTGATTTATGCGCGCCTGTCTTTGGGTCTTTTGCAGCGTATATTAAATTTTTTATACGGCTTAGAACCATTGCCCCTGCGCACATAGTGCAGGGTTCAAGCGTGGAATACATTGTGCAATCCAGCAGCCTTTCACTCTGTAAAAAATTTGCCGCCTGCGTAATAGCTATTATTTCTGCATGAGCAGTGGGGTCTTTTAACATTTTTATCTGATTATGCGCCCTAGCTATTATTTCGTTATTATGTACAATAACAGCCCCTACCGGCACTTCATCAGCGTCAAACGCCTTTACAGCTTCTTTCAAAGCTTCTTTCATGTAGTGTTCGTAAGTCTTCATAATAATATGGCGGATTCATCTGCAATCGAACCGAACTGACCCACAAGAATCCGACGGTACGAATTGGTATAACCGGCGGATCCTCCAAAAATTTTGTAAAGAAAAATTTTTGGAGAGATCTCGCCATTTTTTGGCTTTGCCAAAAAATGGCGGAAGGAGCAGGATTTGAACCTGCGAGGCCTTTCAGCCTGGGCGTTTTCGAGACGCCTGGATTAAACCGCTCTCCCATCCTTCCGGCTTTTCCTCTTCGTTTGCTAAAAGAGCGCTGTAGAAATCATTATAATTCAACCCCGCCCATATTTAAAGCTCTTTTTCACCCTAAATTGTATTATTTAGGTAGTCAGATAATCTCTAACTTTACAAATAGTACCAGGCACTATTTGTAAAGTTAGAGATAAAAAAGACGGCAATTATTATATAATCGCCATCTCTTGTTGGCCCTTCACATATACAGTTATAGCACTTGGTAATTCTTTTGTCTTTGTCAGCCAATTCTACTTTCTGAGTCACATCCCTATTTGCACATCTTCCGTTGTAAATTATTTACTGTTAGGGCAAAAGCTTATGCTCAACTAATGTGTTATAGACATCTTCCGATATTATTCTATAGCCCTTATCATTGCAATGCCCATCAGGCACAAAAAAATCCTCTACACTACTATGTTTTAATATTTCTTTAAACACCATAATATTGTCAACCAGCTGAATATTGAATTTATTGCTTATTTTCAGAAAAACATCATACAATAAATAGTTGTCATGAGGATATGTCTGCAAAATAAGAGTAACGCCTTTACTCTTAGCAATCCTAATTATTTCATTTAAATCATATTCCAAGACTTTTTTAGGCATCTGTTTGTCTTCCAAAAAATCCAACCTCGCATCTATTAATTTTACAAAATTCTTCCTTTTCTCGCTATTTCTTGAATATTTAGCTTCGATATATCGCTTAATTTTTTTTAGTTCTTTTTTAGTCATCCTGACCGTCATAATCAAATCAGAAACAAAACTATCATTCCACTCATCTATAGCCTCGATTGCTTTATATGACTCTTTTTTAGCTTTTTCAAATTCTAGAAGGAAGTTATACGTATGCACTAACCAAAAATAGGCTTGATAATTATTTTTATCTAATGCCTGCGCTCTTTCTAGTGCTCTCTTGGCTAAATTATATTTGCCTTTTAGAAATAGTTTTTCTCCGAGCGTTGAGAATCTTAATGATTTCTTATTTATTTCAATGCGTATTCTTTTCAGACTTTCCTTTTTATTATTTTCAAAATTAAGATATCCTATTTTTATCAGTTTATATACCCTTAAATGGCTCAGGGCGCTATCTATCTTTTCTAAATATCCTGCTTTATTTTTTAAAATAAAATAGCTGCTATCTTCAAGATTCCAGAAATTGTTTATACCTATCATTACTATTGCTATATCCGGGTTATATCTGGCAAGATCTTTCCTAAAATTCTTTAAAAGCAATGACGAAGTATCCCCCAGGCGGCCCGCATTAATCACTCTTATATCTTTACCTGTATTTCTCCGTAATAAACGTTCTAACTGCCTGGGATAACTATTATCTGGCAAAGCCCCTGCACCAAATGTAAACGAATCCCCTAAACATAAGATATTAAACTTTCCTTTGTTAAAATCCTCAATCCTGGCATGGGCATCCGGGTTATGATATTGATTGTATAGATACCCTGTTATTCTCATGCCAATTTCAAGAATAACAAGCATCGCAAAGATACTAGGTAAGGATATAAAAAGTAATTTACGCAGTATTTTTTTCATCTTCATAGAAGCACTCGTATTAATTACTCAATATTTATTTTCTACAACCGACCGAATATTGGATCCCTGCCATACCATATGGAGATTTGACTAATCTCTTTTTCTATTCCATAGCATAGTACTGGCTTTTATTATCTTTAATGCCCCAGATATTATATATCTTACATTATATCAATTCCTAAAGTATATAAAATTTTTTGGGAGCAGGGCAGTCTCTGGCAAATAACCAAATTTACCGTCGATAAAACAAAAAAACGGCGATTCATGTTATCTCCGAGTCTCCGCTTTTAGATATATGGTAACTCTCACTGAAGGAATGCTAAGAACATGCTGCTACTAAAATAACGAATCCCAATTTTCTCTATATACAGTCGATCTAGGTTTACGTTGCCTTTTTGCTGTCTCTACTAAACTTATTTCACTTTTATAACTAGAAAATATATGTTGGGGCATAATATAAAAAATATTTAGGTCTTGTATATAAATTATCGCGAAATCAAAATCGTTCTCATTATAATATTTTCTTATCATTTTTCTGCGATTAGTTTTTGTCATTCTAACATCAACTTTATATGCCTCTCTATAAAACCAAGCGCTTTTAACTTGTATTCGCAAAAGTTTTTTATTAACATCCACGGCTAAATCATAAGGAAGCCTATCCCCTATAGGCTTAAGAACATTAAATCCTCTCTTCAAAAGTTCTGTTATAACCGCTGATTCCGCTATATCTGCCTTGAGCTTTGTATTCATATTAATCACCTTTTAATATACTAGACACATTTAACGCTATTTTCTTTCAAAATATTATTACCTAAATAAAAAGGCGGCTTTCTTTTTAAGAAAACCGCCTCTAAAATGGTAGCGGGGTTGGGATTTGAACCCAAGACCTTCGGGTTATGCTTACCACTACAGCTTTCGCTGCTCCACCATAAACATCGGCGAATTTGTAGTCTGGACTATACCTTTACCCTTTTAGTTTTAAAGGGTACCTGCCATCTAGTCTCTACACCTTCCCTTAGTACTATCTAAGGGCTTGGCTCGGTATTACCAGTTAAGGCTTCACCGAATTTGACAGGTAATCTTTCCTTGTATCGCTACAAGGACGCCCATTTACTCTGTTAGATATTTATTATTTAACAGAGTGTGTTGAGCCCGACGAGCTACCAGACTGCTCCACCCCGCAGTTTTATTCAATTGTATTTTGCATTATAGGCTTGTATGCGCTAAGTGTCAATGCTTTT
>Ga0172375_10011866_pt1 | contig 11002 bp, 9 predicted proteins | sample LakKiv1m_FD_114537 | JGI IMG/M metagenome (GOLD analysis project Ga0172375, IMG submission 114537) | Freshwater microbial communities from Kabuno Bay, South-Kivu, Congo - kab_092012_11.1m | ecosystem: Environmental > Aquatic > Freshwater > Lake | place: Democratic Republic of the Congo... | reverse complement strand
CTATACACTTGGTGTTTATGAAATTGCTCTTAAGCTGCTGAAAAACAGCATTTCAGAGGGCAATCTGCGCTCAAGTATCAGAGGATTGCCTGTTCAGCCGGTTTTCAGAAAAACAGAAAATTTCAATATGCGTCCAGTATTAAAATGACAACAAAATTATTCGATCTTTCCGGAAAAACCGCTATTGTAACCGGAGCTTTAGGGCTTATTGGAAAAGAACACTGTTATGCGCTCGCTGAATCAGGAGCCAGTATCGTGGCAGCAGATATTGATGCTGACGCAGCCGGGGATTTTGCTGGGAGCCTTCCAACGCCCTCGATGGGCTGTTACCTAAATGTGACAGATAAAAATTCTGTTCTAAGTTTATTGGAAAAAGTTGCTGAGCGCTTCGGGAAGATTGACATTCTTGTGAACAATGCTGCTATTAATGATAAGTTCGAAAACCCGTTGAGCCAGCTCGAACTCTCTGCTTTTGAAAATTACCCTTTGGAATTGTGGCAGGCTTCAATTGATGTCAATCTGACGGGAGTTTTTCTTTGTACGCAGGTAATAGGGACACATATGGCACAGAATAGAAACGGCAGCATCATTAACATTGCCTCAACTTATGGGGTCGTTGCTCCTGATCAGGCGCTATATGTGGATAATGAGGGAAGAAGGGCTTTCTATAAACCGCCTGCATATTCCGCTACTAAAGGCGGGGTGATTGCTCTGACAAAATTCGCAGCTTCTTACTGGGGTGATAAAGGGGTAAGGGCAAATGTTTTAAGCCCCGGCGGAGTCGAAAATAACCAGGATGATTTTTTTATTAATAACTATTCACTGCGGACACCTCTCGGTCGGATGGCAAAGCCCGGTGACTATAAAGGAGCGCTTATATTTTTAGCTTCAGACGCTTCTTCTTATATGACCGGCGCAAATTTGATTGTTGATGGAGGCTGGACGTGCAGATAAGGAGTTTTTATGTTTAACGACAGACTTATTAAAAGAGCATCTTCCATAAAACTTATGGTCACGGATATTGACGGCGTTATGACCGATACCAGTATTTATTATTCTTCCGATGGCGAGGAGCTAAAAAGATTTTCTGTCAGAGATGGTATGGGCGTGGAAAGGCTCAGGAAATTTGCAAATATCGAGACTGTTATCATGACAGGGGAAAATTCCGATATCGTTCTCAGAAGAGCAGAAAAACTGAAAATCAGAGATGTTTATATGGGTGTAAAAAACAAAGCCGATCTTTTTCCTGAAGTGGCGGAGATATTTGGAGTCAGTTTCGAAGAGATAGCATATATCGGCGATGATACAAATGATATCGAAGTGATGAGGCTTGCCGGACTTTCAGCCTGCCCTGCTGATGCCACTTCTTTTGCCAAAGCAGTCGCTGATATTGTAGTTGAAAGCAAAGGAGGCAGCGGAGCTTTCAGGGATTTTGCCGAGTTTATAATTTCGGCTAAAACTCTCGTAAATAAATCAGATGAAAAAGAATTAGTTCACAGAGGAATACTATGAGCAAGGTTAAAATAGGTCATAAGTTTGTCGGCGCAGGCGAGAAATGCTATATAATTGCCGAAATAGGAATTAACCACAATGGTTCACTCGATCTGGCAAAAAAACTTATAGACGGCGCTGTCTTTGCAGGTTGCGATGCTGTCAAGTTCCAGAAGAGAACACCAGAGATATGCGTCCCGCGTGATCAATGGGATATTGAAAGGGATACTCCCTGGGGCAGGATGACTTACCTGCAATATCGACATAAAGTAGAATTCGGGGAAAAAGAATATTCCGAAATAGACAAATACTGCAAAGAAAAAGGTATTCACTGGTTCGCTTCACCCTGGGATGAAGAGGCTTTTGATTTTCTGGAAAAGTTTGAACCTGTTACGCATAAACTTGCTTCTGCTTCTCTCACCGATACTGTACTGCTGAAAAAGGCAAGAGAATCCGGCCGACCAATAATTCTTTCAACAGGAATGTCAACTTTAGACCAGATTGAAGTGGCTGTAGGTATTCTTGATGTCGAAAAACTTCTAATTGCCCAGTCAACTTCAGCATATCCCTGCAATCTCGATGAGCTGAATCTGAATGTAATTCAAGAATTCCGTAAGACTTACCCAAATATTCCGGTCGGTTATTCTGGACATGAAACCGGGCTGGCTCCTACTTTGGCGGCAGTTGCTCTGGGAGCTTCATTTGTTGAAAGGCATATTACACTCGATCGTGCAATGTGGGGGACAGATCAGGCTGCCTCCGTGGAAATCGGTGGATTTTTTAAGCTCGTAAAGGATATCCGGGATATCGAAAAGGCCCTCGGTGACGGCAGGAAAAGAGTTTATAAAAGCGAAGAAAATTCTATGAAAAAATTAAGAAGAGTTAACAACTTTAGTAAAATGGCGGTGAATCTATAACGGATGGAACGATATCTCATTTCGGTTTTCAGCGGGCTTTCCGGCACTGAAATTATTTCATACGGATTGATAATATTTTCAGCTTTTATATTCGTGCTGCTTGAAAGATTTATACCATATAATAAGGGACAAAAATTCTTTCGCGATGGGTTTTTCGATGATCTGGCGTTTTATACAATTGCGCAGAATTATATACTCAGCATAATTATTTTCTCGGTGATTCTCCGTGTTTTTCAGGGTCCAGGTAACGGCGCTTCTGAAAGCCTTTTAGATGGGGTTCCTATCTGGATACAGTTATTATTTTTTACCGTAAGCCACGATTTCTATATCTATTGGATGCACAGGTGGCAGCATAAAAACCGCTACCTCTGGAGAATTCACGAAGCCCATCATTCACCTTCAAAAGTTGATTGGCTCTCAGGCTCCCGCTCCCATGCCCTTGAGATACTTATCAATCAGACTATTGAATTTGCACCGATTGTGCTTTTGAGCGGCTCTGTGGAAGTGATAGCGTATAAAGGAGTTATTAGCGCCGTATGGGGTATGTTTATCCACTCAAATATTGATGTCAATAGCGGAAAACTTCGTTTTTTTATCAATGGTCCGGAAATGCACCGCTGGCATCATAGCATGGGTAAAGGCAGGAATAATAATTTTTCGACAAAATTTGCCATTTGGGATTGGATGTTTGGAACTGCTTTTTTACCCGATACTATGAAAGCAGATATTTACGGCTTAAAAACTTATTTCCCTAAAAATTATTTTTCACAGACGATATTTGCTTTTCGAAAATTTAAACCTTTCAGGAAAAACCCGGAGAAGGCAGGGATAGCCTGATGCCCTGGATTTTACTTGTAATTGCCGGAATTTTGGAGATCGGTTGGGTTCTTAGTCTTAAATTTTCAGAGGGCTTCACAAAACTGATTCCTACTATTACTTATGCCATTTTTGGCTTTTTAAGTGCGTTTTTCTTCTCGAGCTCATTAAAGAATATTCCATTGGGTATTGCTTATTCCGTATGGATGGGTATTGCTGTTGTCGGTACGACATTTGCCGAAATTTATATTGAAAGCGGAAGTAAACTTACTATCTCTCCTTACCGGCTCGTATTTACACTTATGATTGTGCTTGGTGTTATGGGTCTCAAATTATCAACTATTGCAGGAAAAAATTAATATGGAAAAATTCAACCTTAAAGAGCTGATAGAAAACCGTTATCCCGGTTTTATGAAATATCCGGCATTATTGCGCAGACTTTTTGTCCTTGCAGCCGAGAAAACGATGCGATCTGCCGATATAAATAAGTTTTTGGAGAAGAACAGTGAAGTTCGGGGCATGGCTTTTATAGATGAAATTTTCGATTTCCTGAATTTCTCATTTTATGTTTCACACAAGGACAGTCAGAAAATACCATCCGAGGGGAAAGTTGTTCTTGTTGCAAATCACCCGATTGGTTCACTTGATGGACTTGCTCTTCTGAGAGCAGTGTATAATATCAGGCGCGATGTGAAAATTGTGGCAAACGATATCCTGATGCAGATTGATAATCTCAGGGAATTGTTTTTACCTTATAATATCGAGAAGATATCGGCACAGAAACAAAATATCAGGGCTATTCAGGCTGCTCTTGAAAACGAAGAAGCTGTAATTATTTTTCCTGCCGCCGAAGTTTCTCGGTTAAGAGGTATTAGAATAGTTGATAAAAGATGGAATAAAGGTCCGGTTTATTTTGCCCGTAAATTTAATGCTCCTATTCTTCCTGTTTTCGTTAAAGCAAGAAATTCCGCATTCTTCTATTTATTCTCTGCAATAAATAAACCTGTCTCGCGGTTACTTCTTCCCAGGGAATTATTCAATAAGAAGAACAAAACTATAAAATTTGTTATCGGTGAACCGATTCCGGCGAAGGTTTTTGCTGCAGGCTATATTGATGACAGAATCCAGATCAAACTGCTCAAAAAGCACGTTTATGATATCGGGAAGAACAGACAAGGAGTGTTCCTGACTGAAAAAAATATCATTCATCCGGTTGAAAAGAAAATTCTCAAAAAAGAACTGGACTCCTCTGAATTACTCGGTATTACTCCCGATCAGAAAAAAATAATCCTTGCTGATATGGAGAATGCTCCCAATGTAATGAAAGAAATTGCCAGACTAAGAGAAATTACATTCAGGCGTGTCGGCGAGGGAACAGGCAGAAAACTTGATATTGACTCCTACGACAGATACTATAAGCACATTGTTGTCTGGGATGAAAAAGAATTGGAAATAGTCGGCTCATACAGAGTGGGAATCGGAAGGGAAATAACTGAGAACTTCGGGGCAGCCGGATTTTATACCTCAACACTTTTTGAATATTCAATGCCGTTCGAAGTTAAATTATCAGAAACTGTTGAGTTAGGCAGAAGTTTTGTTCAGAAAAAATATTGGAATACTAATGCACTGCATTATCTCTGGCTGGGAATAGGTGCGTTTCTCGCAAAATATAATGAAGTTAAATACCTTTTCGGGGGCGTAAGCCTGAGCGCTTCTTATCCCGAAAACATAAGAAAGATGATAGTCTTTTATTTCAGGAAATGGTTTCCGGCTGAAACCGAAATGGTGAGGGCAAAAAACATTTTTTCTATTGATAAAGTAGCCGAAAAAGAACTCGATGCAATTTTTATCGGCAAAAACAGAAAGGAAGATTATAATATTCTCAAAAACCAGCTTCGTCCTTTTGGACTGACAGTCCCGGTACTCTACAAACACTATACCGAACTCGGCGAAGATGGCGGCGTTAAATTCCTTGCTTTCGGCGTTGACCCTGATTTCGAGAATTGCATTGATGGTTTAATTTTTATTCAGCTAAATCAATTGAAGAAAGAAAAGTGGGAAAAATATATTCAGCCATTCCTTCCAAATCCTGTGGAAAAAACCCGGCTTGAATTGATAGCATAAATGTGCCGCATTCATTTTCGGCAAAAATTACGTAAAAGCCGGAATATTTTTGATAAAATTCCGGCATAGCCTAAGTCGCTTATATATCAGAGACTTCCGTGGCATATATTTTCTCTTTGGTTTTAATACTATCGAGACTCTGATCAGGCTGATTCTGAACTTATTGCAATAAGGAAGTTTTACTGATCAGTCTCAGGACCTAAAAGCAAGCCCATAGATTTATCCGCCAAATCCTGTTTGGAAACTCAACAGAATTACCGATTATCTCGCATTTTGCTTGTTTGTTTCAAAAAATCAGGATAATTTTCGATATCTGGATACTTTATAAACAATTAATGCAGGTATCAAATGAGTCTCAGTCTTATTGCAAAAAGTATTAAACCTTCACCGACTTTAGCGCTGAATGAAAAAGCGGCAATTTTACGCGAAAAAGGCGATCCGGTTATCCATTTAGGCGGCGGTGAACCAAAAAGCAAAGCCCCGATAGACGCACTTATCGCGGCTTCTTCTAATCTTAATTCCGGTGAGATCCGCTATGCTCCGGCAGACGGCACTCCCGATATGAAAAGAGCGGTTATCCGTTTTATGGAGGAAAATTATCACAGAAAATTTGCTCCCGAAAACATTATTGTTTCCGGCGGCGCAAAGCAGGCGATTATGGTCGCACTCCATGCAATCCTTAATCCGCAGGAAGAAGTTATTTTTCCTTCGCCATACTGGGTAAGTTATCCTGATATGGTCAGGCTGGTAGGCGGTATTCCCGTTCCGGTAAAAGCTGAGGATGGTTCATTCTATCCCAGGCTGAAAGATATTGCCGACAGGGTTACATCCTATACCCGTGCCATTATAATCAACAGCCCGAATAATCCGTCAGGCGCAGCTTATTCCGAAGAATTTATTGCTGAGATTGTGGAATTCTGTGAGAAGAAAAACATCTGGCTGATAATGGATGACATTTATCAAAAATTGTTATTCGATAACAAAAAGCCGCTTATATGTTACGATTACGCGAAAGATCTTTCAGAGAATTCCAAGCTGATTGTGATAAACGGCGTTTCCAAAATGTATGCGATGACAGGATTCAGGATTGGCTGGGCTGTCGGCAATAAAAAAGTTATTGAGGCAATGTCCAATATTCAGGGGCATCAGACTTCAGGTCCATCGGTTTTGCTCCAGAAAGCCGCAATCGGTGCGCTCAACGGAATACAGAACAGCATCGAAAACCTGAGAGTTACGCTCGAAAATAACCGTAATATTATGATCGCAAGGCTTAAAGCTTTTGAGGGGGTAAAAGTTTACGTCCCCGACGGCACATTCTACACCTTTGCTGATTTCAGTAATTACGGCAAGGATTCAAACAAGCTTTCCAAATTCCTCATCGATAAAGTTATGGTGCTCACCGTACCCGGAGCCGAGTTTGGAATGGAAGGTTTCCTCCGCCTAAGTTATTGCGGCGCCGTCAAGGAGATAACCGAAGGCATTGAAAGAATGAAATGGGCGCTCGATCTTAATTCGCCAAATGAATTGTATATCGGAGAAAGAAAACTTGTGAGGGACTGGGCATGAGCAAGTATCTTGAATTTAATACTCCCGCTACAAAGGAAGCTCAGGAGCTGGCTTCCGATTACAGGCTAAAAAATCATGGCTTCAATTATCTCGACCGCGTTTACTGGAATCTTCCGACTCCCGCTCTTTATGAAGAGATAGTTTTCAGGAACGAAGGAAAAGTTGCCGCTGATGGTCCTATCCTTGTTAACACCGGAAAACACACTGCACGTGCAGCGGCGGATAAATTTATTGTGAAGGAACGCAGCACAGAAAATTATATCTGGTGGGGTGAATATAACCGTCCAATTACTCTGGAGAATTTTAACCAGATTTACGCAAGAGTTGAGGCTTTTCTGCAGGGAGAGGAATTGTTTGTTCAGGACTGTTTTGCCGGAGCCGATCCCGATTACAGAATGCCCGTGCGTATTATTACCGAAAAAGCCTGGCATAGTCTATTTGCCCGCAATATGTTCCTGACAACCAACGACCGCGAAACTCTCAAGAAATTCGTACCCGAGTTCAAACTGATTGCCCTGCCGGGATTCAAAGTAGATCCCAAAATTGACGGAACAAGGACTGAAACAGGTATTATTATTGATTTCTCCACAAAAACGGCAATTGTTGCAAATTCGCTTTACGGCGGCGAGATCAAAAAAGGGATTTTTACGGTTCTCAATTTTCTGCTCACTTTCCAGGATGTGCTTCCGATGCACTGCTCGGCTAACGTCGGGGATAAAGGCGATGTGGCTTTGTTTTTCGGATTAAGCGGCACTGGTAAAACCACACTCTCTGCTGATCCGAAACGCCGGCTTATCGGAGATGATGAACACGGCTGGAGCCAGGAAGGCGTATTCAACTTTGAAGGCGGCTGCTACGCAAAAGTTATCAGACTTTCCGAAGAAGCTGAACCGCAGATTTTTTCGGCTACAAAAAGATTCGGCACTATTCTCGAGAATGTTGTCTTCGATCCGGTCACACGGCATATCGATCTTGATGACGATATGATCACTGAAAATACACGCGCCTCTTACCCGGTAAATTTCATTCCTAATGTTATAAGTCAGGGATACGTGAGAACACATCCGAAAAATATCATATTCCTTACGTGCGATGCCTCGGGTGTTATGCCTCCGATAGCGAGGCTTAATCCTGCACAGGCGCAGTATCATTTCATTAGCGGATACACCTCCAAAATTGCCGGCACCGAAATTGGTCTGGGCATTGAACCGCAGATAACTTTCAGCGCATGTTTCGGAGCGCCTTTTATGGTGCGTCATCCTTATGATTACGCCACTATGCTCAAGCAGAGAATGCTGAAGCATGACGCCAACTGCTGGCTGGTAAATACCGGCTGGGTCGGCGGCAGGTTCGGCGTTGGAAAACGTATCAGCATCAGGCATACACGAAATCTGCTTAATGCCGCACTCGAAGGGAAGCTCGAAAATGTTGAATTCCGTAAGGATAAATTGTTCGGATTTGAAGTGCCGCTTACTTGTCCCGAGGTTCCGGCGGATGTGCTCGAACCCTCTAATTCATGGGGTAATAAGGAAGAATACTGGATGAAATACGATGCTTTGGCTTCGAGATTTATCGAAAACTTCAAACTTTATTCTGAAGGCTGTTCCGATGAAGTGAAGCAGGCAGGACCCGTAAGGCTGAAAAAGGGCTGATGTTTTAATCCCGTTTAAGGCACACAGGCAGCAGCGCTAAAAGAATTTGTGTTTTTGACTCCTGTGTGCCTTTAAGGGAAATTATCTAAAGATATTCTGCCAGAACCTGATCTGAATAATTAGCAAGCGCCGACTGCAATTCTTTGTTTAAGGATATTTTCGAAGAATTGGCTTCTTTTCTTTTAATAAAATACTTGCCGTTAAATTTTCCTGCATCAGGATCAGATGCAAGATAAACCGAAGTAGCGGCGCCTTCGGCAAGAGTTCCTCCAGTCATTTTGAACCCGGTCAGCAGCAGTTTAGTGCTTATTACACCGGGGTGCAGGCAGTTTACCGAAAAGTTATCCTGATAAAGCTGTCCGGCGAGGTAATACGTAAACAGTACATTTGCAAGTTTTGAATTAGCATAGGCAGTATATGCGGAGAATGAATCCACATCATTTATTCTGCTTATGTCCAAAGATGCGCGCTGATGCGCGATCGAACTTACATTGATTATCCTCGGTTCGCGGCTTAGTCGCAGAGAGGAAACCAGTTTCATTGTAAGCACATAATGCGAAAAATGGTTTACAGCGAATGTCATCTCAATTCCCGATGAGTTCAGTTCAAAGTTATTCATATAGATTCCGGCATTATTAAGCAGAACATCAATTACCGGGTACTCGGCCTGAATGCTTTCCGCCATTTTTGCAGTGTCTTCGAATGAAGATAGATCGCAGACAGCTTTGCCGAGTTTTGCCCCGGGCAGCAATTCCCTTATTTCTTTGATCGCGGTATCAACTTTTGTTTCATTTCTTCCGTGGATTATAACAAAGGCGTCCTTTCCCGCAAGCTCGTATGCGGTCTGCTTTCCGATTCCGTCAGTAGCTCCGGTGATCAGTACAATTTTGTCAGTCATATTTGTAAATACTTTCAGTTATAGATTCAATTTTAAAAATAACAAAACCTGATACAATAAAGATAATTATGAAAGGCGGAGGCGGTGGTTTTTAAGAAGGGACCAAAGGACTATGCAGATATTATGTCAGAAAAATCTCAAATCATTAACAGTAATTATTCATTGTATCGGAATTATAGCTAAATGATAATTCATCTATTTTCTTCAGAAGTTAAAACTAAAATTAAAAAAGTCTTCAATTTGGATACTAAAATATGATTAATTTTCTTTTGTAATTATTTAAAAAATCGTAGGTAAGAGAATATCAATCTGATATTGGATATAAAAAATTAATGGTGAGCACAATTACCGAAGCCAGGAAGATGATTTTGATTAAGCGATAATAAATTGAATTTCAAGGGAACAAAAAAATGAAAACTACATTTACTTTTTTTTATGTTTTTTTAATTCTTATAGGTATTACATTCGCCCAAAACCCGGAGTGGATAAATTATTACACTTCAAATTCGGGTTTGCCGGATAACTATGTTAACTCAATCGCCATAGACGCTTACGGGAACAAATGGATCGGGACTTTTGGAGGTTTGGCGAAATTTGACGGTACGAACTGGACGGTGTACAATACTTCAAATTCAGGCTTGCCGGATAACTATGTTAACTCAATCTCAATTGACGCCTCAGGGAACAAATGGATTGGGACTGAATATGGAGGTTTGGCGAAATTTGACGGTACGAACTGGACGGTGTATAATACTTCAAATTCGGACTTGCCGGATAACAATGTTAACACAATCGCGATAGACGCCTCCGGGAACGAATGGATTGGGACTGGTAATGGTTTAGCGAAATTTGACGGCACAAACTGGACTGTGCATAACTCAAATTGGGGCTTGCCGTCCATTAACACAATCACGATTGACGCCTCCGGGAACAAATGGATTGGGACAGTTTGGTACGGATTAGCAAAATTTGACGATGTAAACTGGACTGAATATAATACTGTCAATTCGGGCTTGCCTTCTGATGATGTCCTATCAATCGCGATAGACGCCTCCGGGAATAAATGGATTGGAACCTGGGGTAGCGGTTTAGCAAGATTTGACGGCACAAACTGGACTGTGTATAATACAGTTAATTCTGACTTACCAAATGACTGGGTTGGATCGATTGCCATTGACGCATCCGCGAACAAATGGGTTGGGACTTATTTCGGCGGTCTAGCAAAATTTGACGATGTGAACTGGACAGTCCATAACACTTCAAATTCGGGCTTGCCGGATGATCAGGTTCTCTCAATTTCGATTGACGAATTAGGATACAAATGGATCGGGACTTCTAGAGGTTTAGCCGTTTACAAAGAAGGAGGTATTGTTTCTGTTGAGGAGTTGGATATTAATTCAAAACCGGAAGTGTTTATGCTTTCCCAGAATTACCCGAATCCGTTCAACCCCTCAACAATTATCGAATATAAGATCCCGCATTCCTCAAATGTTGAAATAAAGGTATTTGATATTCTCGGCAGAGAAACCGCCGCGCTT
>Ga0172375_10011865_pt1 | contig 11002 bp, 11 predicted proteins | sample LakKiv1m_FD_114537 | JGI IMG/M metagenome (GOLD analysis project Ga0172375, IMG submission 114537) | Freshwater microbial communities from Kabuno Bay, South-Kivu, Congo - kab_092012_11.1m | ecosystem: Environmental > Aquatic > Freshwater > Lake | place: Democratic Republic of the Congo... | reverse complement strand
TACCCAAATATTGTTTGAAGGGATGAAGTTCTCCTACAAAAACTAGCCCGACTGGTTTCGTAACTTGTGCAACTTTCCTGAAAATTTCGTCAAGGTTTTCAACATGCTCCAGCACAAGGCTGAAAGTAACCAGATCGAACTGCCTTTCGGCAAAATTCCAGGGTTTGAGAATGTCAGCCCGTTTAAAAACAATTTTTTCGGATGTGGTTTTTTCCTTTGCTCTCGAAAGCATTTCTTCCGAGAAGTCAACAGCCGTGAGATACCGGGCGATATTAATCAGAAATCCGGTGTTTTTCCCTGTTCCGCAACCGATCTCTAGAAGATTTTCAAAATCACGACCCGATAAAACCGTTCTCAGCGCAACCGCCTCCAGGTCGCGGGTTTTGTTTTCGTTATTGTCGTACACCTCTGCCCATTTGTTGTAGGCTTCTCTAACATTCATTTTTCAAGGTTTAAAAATTTCTAAAATCTGTCCGCTTTTCTGTCAGAAAATCATAAAAAAACCTGATAGTCAAGGATAACCATCAGGCCTGGCGGAGAAAGAGGGATTCGAACCCCCGGACCAGCTATGCCGGTCAACAGATTTCGAGTCTGCCCCGTTCGACCACTCCGGCATTTCTCCGCGGCAAAAATAGTAAAAGAATAGTTTTTGAAAAGAAATTATTAATAAAGGGAGGATTGATATGTTGGAAAAATGGAATGTTGGAAATATCAACTTTTTATTAAGAATTGGCACGCGGATTTTCACGGATGCAAGCAACGCGGATTTTGACGGATAAAATCAGCGAAAATCCGCGTTTGAAAATCCGCGTTAATCCGCGTTCCATTTTAAAAATGTTAACTTAATGGAATTGAAGCTGGAATGTTGGAATGTTGAGGCGTAAGCCGAAATCCCGCTGCGGCGGGAGAAAAATGGAATATTGTATGGTTTAACAGAGTTTTTGTTTCAATGATAATCCCAAATTGCTTTTATTCCTTTTCCGGTTTCCCGAAAACGTCGATGACATCGCCGTAGTCATGGTTAAGCCTGGCTTTTTGAATCTGGTTTTTAAAACGACCATCAAGAGGTGAGTATTTTAAAGAGTCGCTGTTGTAGTTTTCGACGATAACGGCCTGGTTTTCGGTAAACGGCAAATCAAACTGGTCGCCATTTATCCAGGTAACCTGAGAGGTTCCACCCAGAATCATGGCCCGTATCAGGGTATTTTGAAGCGCCCGGTAATAGCCGATAGGCAGCGGAAAAGTCCGTTGGTAAATGACAATGTTTTCCAGCATTTCGTACTGTGTGCCAGCATTTACCCACAGAGGATTTAAGGTTTGAAAGGGATTAAGAACCGACAGGAAAAAGTATTCTTTGGGAACATTCAAAAAAAGCCTGGGATTTTCTTCATTTCCTGGCACAAACACTTCGTCCCATTCCATCTTCAGGCCAAGTTTGGTGGTGTCACCATAAATTCCCTGTGTCCAGGCATAAAACACAAACAAATCAGGTTTTGAAAAATATCCGAACTGCGTGCTGTCGCCGTCATTGATCTGCCTTTTCCACCGTTCATTGCCTGTTTTGTTAAAACTGGTATCAACTTCTATCGAAATAGGAGTAAAAACAGGGTTGATTACTGTCACCTGAAACATATCCACGTTCAGGTACACTTCGATGGTGTGAATTTTATTGTTGGTGTTGATGGTAATCAGCCCGAAATACTGATTTTGAGCTAACCCGATACGATCAACGTTCACTACGACAACTTCGGATCCACCTCCTCCGATTGAACCGGATATTTTGGGTGACGAAAACCAATCCACATTTTCATCCAATTGCCAGGTCAGGGTTTTCTGTCCGCGGTTGATGATGGTAAAATAGCTTTCGGTAAGGTTGTTTCCAAAACTGATAGCAACCTTGTCAATGTGTGAGTTGGCCTCGGTTTCACTCACCTGCTTTCTGCACGAAATGCCCGAAAGAACCGTAATAATCAGTAAGTAAAAAGCAAATTTCCGGAAGTGCCTGTTCATGTCTGTGGGTTACCCCTGTTTATTAATTCAAAAGCAAATTTACCTGAAATATTGTTGTGCATCGGTAATCCAACCTAATTTTTGCATTCCGTAAATTCCGATGAGGATGGCTTCGGCGGCATCGTTATTCAGAGATGTTGCCCTGTGGTCGCAAAGATGCCTGATAGCTTTACCGGCAAAGGCTACAGCATGAGTCTTGGCGGCTTTTCCGTTGCGTTGTTCACGGTTTAATAACAGCGATTGTCGCCACTCGTCGGCCATGATGCTGATAAGTTCGATGTTGTGTTTCTCTGTTTCAGCTTTCCAGATTTTGAGCAGCGGACCGCCTCCTTCAATAATCAGGTGGCTGAGTTCTTCTTCCTGGTTCAAAATCCAGGGAATGGCACGCCGGAGCCGCGAAGCATTGCCGAAATTCTGCGACCGGAACCACAGCAGCCTGCCATCAGACCGGAACATGGCCAGGCCGGTTTTTACACCCAGATCAACCGAAAGCAGGAAGTGCATGTTGTTTTTTTAGCAAAGGTAGGAAAGATGCTTGATACAAACACCTCGCTGATAAAGAGCTATTTTGAAAAACCAACAAGTTACACTATATTTGCTGCAAAATTAAATTTTGATATTATGTTAAGTATTCAGGGAACTTATGATGGGAAAATTCTAAAAATATTTGATGAGATCCAAATTTATTCGCCCAAAAAAGTGATAATTACATTTTTGGAAGATCCAGTTGAAGATCTTACAAGCGGTGACCTGCATGTAATAGCACAGCAAGGAGGTGCATTCGATTTTCTTGAAAATGAAGAGGAAGACATTTACACTGATAACGATTTAAAAATCAAGTATTAGAATGAAAAGAGGAACCATTGTATTAACTCTTTTCCCTTTCACCGATCTAACTTCTGCTAAACGAAGGCCGGCAGTAGTGATTTCAAAGGAATCCAGAGATAAAGCAGACGTCATTGTAGCTTTTATTTCATCAGTGATTCCTGAAAAAATAGCTGAAACTGATTTTCTATTTGACTCTAAAAGAAAAGACTATCAAGCTTCAGGCCTGAAAAAGAGCTCACTATTCAAATTAGACAAATTAGCGACTTTAAATAAATCAATTTTTATTGGTGAGTTGGGAATCATTGATTCCGATACTTTAACCAATATTGATAGAAGATTGAAAATTGCTTTGGATTTAAAAGAAAACAAACGGTAACTCCTGGAATCAAACACTTTAGGGAGTTTTGTTAAATGTGAGCAGTCAGGTCTATTACAAGCGTTTGTTTAATTACCTCACCATTTGCTGATCCATATTCCCGAATGGGAAAACGATGGTAAATTTCCAGGCAAAGTTGTCGAGGGTTTTGGGTAGGCTGTAGGCGCCATACCGGTAAAACGCGCCAACCCCCAGGGTGTATAAATTCGACATATTCAGCAGGTTATTAATCAGCAACCCCGATTCAAAATAGCCGTTTTCCATTGTTTTAAAATCTATGTTATGATGTACCTCCGGGTGGCTGAGCCAGCCAAAACCTGCATTGGTGGCCACCACAAATTCAGGACTGAATTTCGGTGTGCGCCAGAGCAACTTCCCAAAGTTATGGCTGTAAAACAAATACACATACCTGTCTGACAAAAATTCATTCATTCGCTGGGTGGAAAAGCTGTTAGGGGCAAAAATGGTAAAATCGCGGTATGAGCCGCGGCCATTGTACAGGTTAACGTAAGGGATCGGTTTATCAACCCATCCGGCACGAACATCAAAGGTTGACCGTCCAAAATATTTCAGATAAAAACTCTTGCTCACCCGCACGTCAATTTTATTGTAATCATATTCACCATCCAAAAAGCCGCTGATTCCGCGGGAATAATTAAACCAAACCACAGGATAAGTCGTTCCCATCGAAATCTTTATATCGGGTGTCTGAATGAGTTTTTCTTTGTACGCATACCGAAACCCGGCATTAAAAATGGTAAACCTGAAAGCGCTGTCGGGTACCGGCAATTCGGTTTCTCTGGCGGGCGGAATGTAATTGTACGAATCGGTAACCCTTTTATAATCTGCCGTAAGGCCAATATTGAAGGTTCCGTAACGCAGCGCCCTGAAACTGAGTGAGGCGTGTTTGCGTTCCGTCCGGTCCATCCGGTTGATCATGAAATCCCTGAAATTGTCCGGTTGCAGGATGTTTTCACGGTCATCGAAAAACCGGGTTCCGCTGGTTTCGGTCACAAAGTCGAACATGGCCAGCCGAAGCCTGATGTCGCGGTATCTGTCGAGGGTGATCCCCAGGTCAATTCCGTATTTGTCGCTCTTGTCTTTAAAACCATAACCCCAAAATGCTCCGAGGCTGAATTTTTGCGAAAGCTTACGGCTGGTCAGCAATCCAATCCCCAGATAAAGCCCTTCGTAAGAATTGTATTTGATGATTTTGGAAAGGTCGAGATCAACTTTTCCCATCGGAATTCGCCCTTCCATCACTGTTCTCAAAGTGCCGGCTATTCTGTCGAGATTGGCCTCTTTGCCAAGGCTGTCAACGAGTTCGTAGGTTCGTCTTTCGCGGGTTGTGAGCGAATCCTGGCGGTATTTCATCCAGTATGTTTCGTCCCGGTCGCCGGCGTTGGGATCAATGTCAATCGAAATCTGGTTAAACTGCCTTTTGACCAATTCAGGATTAAGAACGATGTTGCGGATGTAGCTCTTTCCATGACCAACAGGTGTTATATTGTTTACTGCCACACCTTTAAAGGCAATGCCTGTATTCATCTGAACCGGGAACCAGCGTTCATTTTCAATCAGTTCATACATTTGCTCTATTTTGATGGTAATTCCGTTTTCGTCGCGTGCAGGTTCGGCAATTACATTTTGCACAGCCCATCCAAAGGAGTTGATCGAAAGCACCCCTTTCATCCCATCGAAATTGGTGTTGATGGCAGGCCGGAATGAAATAATGAAAACTGAATCCCCACGAGAGGTGTAGGTAGTATCTTCAAGTTGAAAATAATACTTCCGAATGCTTCCGTCCGAAATGGGGTTGATGTAGTTTTTATCGGCAATTTTTATCATTTCCTTGTAGAAACTTGGTGACTGCAGGTATGACGACAAAAACACAATCACCGGGTCTTTCAATCCTGAAACCCTTGACGCAATCACCTTTTCATAATTTCGGTCGGGAGCCAGGAATTTGCGCTCTGCCACCGTTTCAAGCATGAAAATATCGTTCTGCCTCATGAATTTCCTGAGTTCAATATCGCTGGAATCGGGCATGGGGGGCAATTCGGCGCCAAGATCAACAGTTGCAGAATCAGTGGGTTTCAGCGTATCAACCGTAACCACCATTTTATCATACGAAGTATATGAAAACGACTTCAGGTTTTCAGGGTCGTTTAATCTGCGGTTTTCGATCACCTTCCGGATAATGCGGTGTGCCGGATTTTCCCCCGCAATTATCACTACCTCGCTTAGTTCGAGCGAAGTTTTTTTCAACCGGATCACAACATTCCGTTTGTTTAAACTTACATCGAAAGTCATTGGTTCATAGCCAACATAGGTAAGTTTCAGAAAATTAATTTCTGAAGGTGAGGCCAGGCTGAACTTGCCGTCGATGTCGGTGCTGGTACCGGAAATGTGGTCGTTGGCCACGATATTTACGAAAGGCAGTGGCCTTCCTGTTTCGTCATCCAGCACTTTTCCGTTGACAAAATAATGCTGCGAAAAAGCAGGGAAAACCAGTAACAGAGCTATCTGGAGTAAAAAGGAAATCTTAATATTCATGCACGAATAACGAACTAAACGGCAAAATATGCTTCCAACTCCTTCATGGTGTTTTCAGTTTTAATCAAATCTTTGTGAACCTGGCCTTCGTGCAGAATTAAAATCCGGTCGCACACCTCGGTTACGTGGTTCAGATCGTGACTCGAGATGAGCATGGTAATATCTGTTTTCGCTTTGAGTTCGTTCAGCAGTTTTATCAGCCTGATTTGCGTGGAAGGGTCGAGGCCGTTGAAAGGTTCATCCAAAATCAAAATCTGCGGTTTGGCCATTAAAGCTGCTGCAATGCCCACTTTTTGCTGGTTGCCACGCGATAATTCACGGATGTACTTTTTCCTGCCAAGGACTTCACCATTAAAGAATGATTCGTATTCGCCAAAAAATTCTTCCAGATCGCCTTTGGGCATCTTGTAAATCCCGGCAAGGAGTGCAAAATATTCTTCTGGTGTAAGAAAATCGATAAGGAAATTATCGTCAAGGAATGAGCCGGTAATTTTTTTCCAATTATCCGATTTTGCCACATTTTCGCCGTTTATCTGGACTTCCCCGCCGGTTGCCCTGATGAGGTCGAGAATCAGCCTGAAAAATGTGGTTTTACCCGCCCCGTTATTCCCGACAAGGCCAAAACTTTCGCCTTTTTCAATTTTTACTTCCGGCAGGTTAAGTACGGTTTGTGTGTTATATGCTTTTGTAAGATTGATGGTTTGTATCATTTTTCTGAATTTTTTAAGATTTATAATTTTTGTCTGAATCCTTCGGCAATTACATAACGATTTCGCAAAAAGCGCTTTACAGCAATGTTGGTAAGGGATTTATTAAAGAAAACTGCAATCAGCCCGGTGAGGCCAACCGCAATAATTCCGGCTGTGCCTGCGCCAAATGCCGAAAATGGCCAATAAATTAATACAGGTCCCAACATGATGGGAAACGAAACCAGGAACTGTGTTGCACTCACGCCCTGGTAGTTAAAGGCCGAACCCTGATCGAGGTTCAGGCGCTTTTTGTTAAAGGTTGACATAGTCATTACATACATCGTGCTGATGCCAATGTTGAAAAGGAAAGTGGCTGTGTTGATCATTAATATTTTGATATCGTAAAAAGCATAAGGCAAGGTTACGATGAAAGTGGCCACCGACGAAAAGACCATGATGTAGTATTTGGCGCGGTAGTACATAAAAAAATCGTCGATGTGGGTGAGGATGCCGTCGAAATAGCTGCTTTCCCAACTCAGCATGTATTGTCCGTAAAGCATAATGAAGCCACCTGTCATAAATGCGCCAACAAAAACCAACATCCCACTCATTTCCATGTAAATATCCTGGGGGTAAAAAAGGAACCCGTAGAGCAGGAAAATGGGCATGAAAACCATGGTGCTTTTGGTGCGTTTATTCCTCATAAAAAGCTTGATTTCCAACTGCATGAGCTGTCCGATAACTCCAAACTGCTTCAGGTATTTTATGTCGGATACTTCTTTTCGTTGCTTTCGCCTGAGTCGGTTGTTTTCTTCAGGATAGAGCCGGTGGATAAGAGTTGTAAAATTAATAAGATACGCTCCGGCGAAAATCAAAAACGGAACAACCACCCATCCCGGATTTTCAAGACATGCGGTAAAAAGTGCGGATGAAACATCACCCAGCGAAATGATTTTGTAATGATCGGCCAGACCCAATAAAACAAGTACAAGAAAAATGATCCCCGAAATCCAGTTGTTTCCCGAAAGGTTTCGTTTAAACAAGATTGCCAGGACGTTCACGCTCAACGTCGAAAATATGATGGTGAAAATGTACCCCGTAATCTGAAATCCTGTATAGAAAGGTGCAATCTGGAAAATGATGAACGGGGTAAAAATGATAACAGGGATGAAATTGAAAAACGAAAACAGCGATTTCGCTGAAATGTAGTGAACGAGAAAGGATTTTTTTACCGGGAGATGCAGGTAAGGTTCTACGGACAATACCGGAACTTTCTGGATCATAAACCGGGTAAGAAATCCCAGCGTAAAACCGTAAAGGATGAAGGAATTGAATTTTTCAACAGGGTCATCGTCGGGGAAAAGGGTGTCGAATTTATCCCCTAAAAAAATGGCCCCGACAAGAATTTCGAGAAAAAGTATGGAAAACAAAAAGCCAAGGAATATCTTGATTCCGAGCGATTGTTCCCATACAGCCGAGCGCTTTGTTTCGCGCCATTCATTTTGTATAAACCATTTTATCATAGTGCGGGTTTTTATGTTTGAAAAAATACGTTTGCGTCTGTCAATAATTATGCGAAGAAACGTAACTAATTGAAAAACAACTTTCTTAAAGCAGCCAAAATATTTTTTTGTCCACCAACGAACATCCGATTTTCAGGCATGAACATCATTTCAGTTTTTTGTTGTTCTGGTGGCGCAAGGTATCGCGGTTGGTTTTCTTTTCCAGATTTTTCGTAAAAGCCTGGGTTAAATCAACCCCGGTTTGGTTGGCCAGGCAAATCAACACAAAAAGCACATCTGCAAATTCATCGGCAAGGTCAACTGCTTTGTCCGATTCTTTAAAAGATTGTTCGCCATACCTGCGGGCAATAATTCGTGCCACCTCACCCACTTCTTCGGTAAGAATGGCCATGTTGGTCAATTCGTTGAAATATCTTATTCCCGTTGTGTTAATCCAATCATCCACAAGCTGCTGGGCTTCATTAATGGTCATAATCCGGCGATTCAGTTGTTTGTTACAAAGGTAATTTTTTGAGAAAATCAGAAGCAATATTTTTCCTGAAACTACTATCACAGTTTTAGGCAGTCGTTAACAAATAAAAACATTAGACCATTTGCCCCAACATTACGTAATTTTGCAAAAAACTGATTGCAATGAACTTCCAGAAAATGTATCCATTTGTTATGAGAGCAAGTTATTTTATGCTCTTTATCATCCTGTTTTTTTATATTCTGATTGTTGCCAAAAACTTTCTTATCCCAATCGCATTAAGCCTGCTTTTTGGTTCGCTGCTTTTCCCGGTTTGCCGTTTTTTATGCAAAATCGGGCTCCCAAAGGTTTTCTCAATAAGCATTGCTGTTTTTTTATTACTGGCATTTATGGTGGGTATTTCGGTTGTTTTTATCAAAGAAATAAATGTTCTTTCTCAGGATTTCCCCAAGCTCAAAACACAGGTAATCAGCAACGTAAATGAGCTTACGTATGTAGTAGAAGAAAATTTTGGGATCGAAACTGCAAGGCAAAAAGACTGGCTAAAGGAAAAAGTGAATAACCTCTTCATTTCGGGAAACGAAATGATGAATAACATTCTGAATTCAACATTTAGAACTATTTTCAAAATCCTGCTACTGCCGGTGTTTGTGTTTTACCTGTTGCTATACCGGGACCGGTTCCAGTTTTTTATTCTGCGAATAGTGCCTGACGACGAAAAAGTCCGCACCAACCATATCTTGAAAGAAATTTCTTTTGTATCGCAGCGGTTTTTTGGAGGGACTTTTATTGTTGTAATGATTCTTTCGGTGTGCAACTCTCTGGGCATGTTCATTGTTGGTGTGCAATACCCCATTCTTTTTGGCATTTTTACAGCCTTTTGCGCTTTTATCCCTTACTTTGGCACCTGGATCGGGGCATTTTTTCCTTTTGCTTTTGCTGTCTTAACCGGCGAAACCCCTGAAATGGCATTTTGGGTGATCATTTATTTTGCAATCATTCATTTTATCGAAAATAACATTTTAACTCCAAATATTACAGGAGGTTATGTTAGGTTGAACCCATTCATCACCATCCTTGGGCTCATTGGTGGAGGAATGGTTTGGGGGATTGCCGGTATGCTGCTTGTCATCCCGTTTCTGGCAAGTCTGAAGATCATTTTCGAAAATTTTGAAGGCACCAAAACGCTGGCTTTCCTCATTGGCAAACCAGAAAGCGAATTAGCCCTTAAAAAGAAAAAAAAATCAAGGAAATATTTTCCATTGACAAAATTGAAAAACCCAATCCACAAAATCAACCATAAAGCTTTGATATTGAATATTTAATACTTTTTTTGAAGTGATAGAAAAAAACAAATTCAACATTGTAGTAAAAACAGTCACCGGGCTTGAAGAAGTGCTGGCCAACGAAATTTCGCAAACTGGTGCCGAAAATATCCAGGTGCTCAAAAGGGCTGTAACCTGCATTGGCAGCAGGGAAGTGATTTACCGGATCAATTATTTCAGCCGGACGGCTTTACGGGCGCTGGTGGTGATTAAAACTTGCCGGGTTCGCAACGAAGAGGAACTTTACCAGCAGGTTCATCACATCAACTGGCAGCCTTTTATTGCTCCCGGACAAACCATTGCTGTGGACGCAGTTACCGGAAATGCGGCTCTTTCACACTCACATTATGCCGCCCTTAAAACCAAAGATGCCATTGTTGACCAGTTCAGGGGAAAATTTGGAAAACGGCCATCGGTGGATGTCGAAAATCCGGATATCAGGATAAATCTGCATCTGGTTGGCGATGAATGTACCATTTCGCTTGACAGTTCCAACGAATCGCTACACAAGCGCGGCTACCGGATGGCACAAGGCGAAGCCCCGTTGAGTGAAGTGTTGGCTGCCGGAATGATTTTACTCACTGGCTGGAATGGAGAGACTACCTTTTACGATCCGATGTGTGGTTCAGGCACCCTCCTTTGTGAAGCAACTATGATTGCCAAAAACATCCCTGCAGGCTTTTTCAGGAGAAATTTTGGTTTTGAAAAATGGAACGATTTCGATAAAAATTTGTTTGAAAAAATTAAAACCGAAGGCCAAAAAAACATCCGGCCAATGGCCTGTAAAATATTCGGTTCCGACCTCAATCTGATGGCGCTGAAATCGGCAAAGAAAAACCTTGCCTCACTGGGTGTTGAAGACGAAATTATAGCCTGGCGGAAAGATTTTGAAGAATCTGAACCCCCCGATACCAGCGGCTTTATTATCACCAATCCGCCTTATGGCGAACGTTTGCAAAAGGATGATCTAAACGCTTTTTATAAAAAAATTGGCGATACCCTGAAAAAGAATTTCAACGGATGGGAGGCATGGCTCATCACCTCTGATGCTCCGGCATTGAAATCAGTTGGGTTACGAACTTCAAAAAAGATTATCCTGAACAACGGTCCATTGGAGTGCCGGTTTGTGAAGTATGAGATGTATGAGGGGAGCAGGAAGAAGTAGGCAGTGGGCAGTGGGCAGCGGGCAGTAGATTGTATGAACTGAAGACTGCGAACTTAAGACT